>Ga0308165_1005408_pt1 | contig 11858 bp, 6 predicted proteins | sample PhyWR2_FD_201032 | JGI IMG/M metagenome (GOLD analysis project Ga0308165, IMG submission 201032) | Phyllosphere microbial communities from UC Gill Tract Community Farm, Albany, California, United States - DLSLW.R2 | ecosystem: Host-associated > Plants > Phyllosphere > Unclassified | place: USA... | reverse complement strand
GGCGTACGGACGACCTGTTGTCGCGAGCGACCTGCCGGCGCTGCGCGAGATCGTCGGAGGGCCTGGGAGCGGGGTGCTTGTGAGGCCAGGAGATCCGGGAGACCTTGCGACCACGCTTGAGCTCGTGCTGACGAACCCTGAGACCGGACGGACATGGGGATCGAACGGAAGAGCGTTCGCGATGTCGCGGACGTGGTCATGCACCGCGGTCAGGTACCGCAACGCGATGCGCGACATCACCCTGGAGAGGCCGAACTGATGGGGGGCGGCGTCACACTCTCACCCTGCGAGAAGGTTAAGCGGGCGCGGAGCAGCCCCGGTACCCAGACCGCTCGATCTCCTTCCCGGGGTACCGATGTCACGAACAAGAGGGCGGGCGGCCACACCAGAGCGGGCGCAAAGGCGAACATGCGATCGTCGCACCAAAGGGGAAGTACCGAGATTCGACGGGACGCACAGGGAGACCTTGAGTGAGCGGGAACCGTCAACCCATCCTCATTGATGCGTGGGACGAGCGAAATCTCCAGCCAATTGGACACAGACCTCCGATCTTGAAGTACCTTCAGTCTCTGTGGTTCCGGAGGCACTTTATCTTGGAGGATTCGCGCGCTAGAGTCTCCAGCTCAACTCGGAGCCTTCTGCTCGGAAACGCCTGGCTGGCAATCAGACCGCTTTTGGACGGCCTTGTCTATCTCGTCATCTTTGGCGGGCTGCTCGGCTCGGGCACCGGCGTGGAGAACTTCACCAGTTATCTCCTCATCGGGGTATTCATGTTTCAGTTCACCATCAGGAGCATGACGACCGGGGCTTCAGCAGTCGTGGCTAACAAAAACCTGCTCCGCTCTTTCGTCTTTCCGCGTGCCGCACTCCCGATATCGGCCGTGATTCGAGAGACGATCAACACCATTCCCGTCATTACCGTGATGATGATTCTGATCGTCATCATCCCGCCCCACGCAGAGATCACGTGGCGCTGGGCTCTTTTCCCGATCGTCTTCGCACTCCAACTTATTCTTAACATGGGAATAGCGATGACCCTCGCCCGGGCCGTCTCTCAGGTGCGCGACCTAACCAACCTCATCGGGTTTGGCGCGCGGGTTCTTCTCTACACCTCTGGCGTCTTCTACTCCCTCGAACACTTCGTCAGCCATCCGACCGTGCTCGCAGTCATGAGCGCCAATCCGCTCTACCAGATACTGGAGATCACGCGCCAAACACTTCTCTACGGCACCACCCCCGACCTGCAGTCGTGGGCGATCCTCGCAGCATGGGCGTTCACCGTGTTCATCGCCGGCCTCATCTACTTCTGGAGAGGGGAGGAGCGCTATGGACGAGTTCAATAGCATCCTGGACAACCGGATCACTGCTGTAGTCCGCGGACTGCACATGAGCTACAAAGCTCCATCTTCTGACACTGCGTCGAGAGGAAGGGGGAGACGACGCGGCTGGGGCGCAGTCACGGGACGACCACCCACCGTAACCGTACGAGCCCTCTCCGACGTGTCACTCGCAGCGCAGCGGGGCGAGAGCATAGGGATAGTCGGAGCCAACGGATCTGGGAAGAGCACCTTGCTACGCCTGCTCGCGGGACTCGAAGTTCCCACGAGAGGTTCCATCCACGCCCGCTCAAATCCAGTACTCCTCGGAGTCAGCGCCGCTCTGCTCCCGGAGCTATCAGGCTCCCAGAACGCCAGACTCGGGTGCCTGGCGATGGGCCTCACTCCACAGGTGACCGACGACAGCCTAGAAGACATCTTCGACCTGGCCGACCTTGGAAACTCCATCCACCTGCCGATGCGCACCTACTCTTCTGGGATGGCGGCTCGACTGAGGTTCGCCATCGCGATCGCCGCGCGGCCCGAAATATTGCTCATCGATGAAGCACTCGGAACTGGAGACGCTTCCTTCAGAGAAAGAAGCGACAACAAGATCGCAGAGCTCAGGGCAACTGCGGGAACAGTGTTTCTCGTGAGCCACGCGGCGCAGACGATCGAGGAGACATGCACGCGAGCAATCTGGCTTCACCGCGGTCGGGTCGTGCTCGAGGGTGAAGCGACTGAGGTAGCGCAGACGTATCGCCTCTGGGCATGGCGAACTGCGCACGGAGATCAAGCTGGCGCAGACCGCGTCCTCAAAGAGTGTCTCGTGGATCGCGTACGCTCGCTTGGCAGCCCACTCCCCGCACTACAAGGGCCGGGGAGCCCGCGGCACATGCGGCCCCCTGGAACGTCGAGGAAGCCAGGCGATCGAATCACCCAAGCCCCTCTCCCGACTGTGACGGAGTGACCGTGGAACTCAATGATTACAATGCATACGGACTCCCAGTCTGGCACTGGGAGGACATTGACGCCCTAGAGGCCTCTGCGTCCCTCCGCGACGGCATCCATGTGGTTGGGATCGTCGGCGGTCCATCCGTGCATCTTCTCCTCAAAGGTCGACCATTAGAGGGCCGGGCCGCGGCGGTTCCGGTGTTCTTCTCCGCCGCGGTCGTCGCCAGGGACCAGAAGAAAGGCCCTTTCTTCTCAGGGCGCGCGATCACCAACCGCATGGCGCTCCCATGGATCTCACTATCTGACCCAACACTTGACCTCGATGGAGGGATAGATCTCGGGTGGTATACCGGGAAAAGGGGGACTGGCACCCAGCCCGCCATAACACGCATTCTCGAGAACCTCGCGTTTCGATCGGGCAGCGAGCTTGTGCTCGTCGGGGGATCTGGCGGCGGCTTCGCCGCGCTCCACTACGCTGGATCCCTCGGTAGCAGCGCCTCTGCGTTCGTGTGGAACCCACAGACCTCGATTCTCGCCTATGCACCGGAGACAGTAGCTAGGTATCTGTCAGCAGTTCTCGACGAGACCGTAGCGGAAGCCTTCCGGGCCGGGCAGCTTGACGAGGTCGCGTCAGCCCTCGCAAACGGGGGGATTGATACCTCATTGGGGGACGACCCGGATCGAGCGCCGCGGCGGGTCTTCTACCTCCAGAACGGAACCGACTGGCACCTTCGATCCCACGCGGTACCGTACATCGAGTCGAACTCTCTGGAACATCGAGGACGTGGGTACTACACGAACGCGCATGGACACAGCCTCTTGATCAGTGACTTCGGCGTGGGCCACGCGACGCCTCCGGACGACATCATCGTCGCAGTCCTGGAGGCCCTGCTGAACCCAAGGTCTTCAACCAGGTCCATTTACAACAGTCTCTCCGACAGCGGCGTGCTACCTGTTCCAGACTTCCGATCTCTGCCCCGCGACCTGAGACAGCAGAAAGATGACCTAGCCGAACAGCTGGTCCTCACCGTGACCACAACCCACCAGGAGACAGCTGCTGTCGTAACCACTGGAGCCCTCCATCCCTCCGAGGGTGCCATGCGGGCTGTGTTCTCCTTCAGCGACTCGACCGGCGGAAGGCTCAACTCCACCTCGACGGCGCCACTTGCCGCCAAGACCCTACACGAGGCTTCTCACGTCACAGCGCAGATTATCGACGGGTTTGGTAAATACATCCTCACTCTCGACGGGAAACCTGCCGACGCCCTAGAAACGCACAGTCCAGAATCGGAGCGGAGAGCAACCGAGAGAAAGCGGGTATTCATCTATGGCAGCTGTGTCTCGAGAGACGCCTTCGAGCTGACAGACAAATTCGAGATCACGTCCTACGTCGCACGCTCGTCGGTCGGCAGTGCCTTCTCTGAGCCGATCACCTCCATGGTTGGTAGCGACCTCTCTGCCAACACGAGCGCCTTCCAGCGGAGAATGGTCGCCACAGACCTGGATAAGACACTCGGAGACGACCTGCGAGCACATGACTTCGATCTTCTTCTCATCGACTTCATCGACGAGCGCCTCGCTGTCGCAGAACTCGACGGGGGCGTCGTCACTCTGTCACCTGAGTTGAGTCGCTGCGGAATCACTCCGGACCTTGCTCGGCGTGTCGAGTCGGGCTCCGAAGATCACTTCTCACGGTTCGCTCAAGGATGGCGTCGCCTCACAGACCTGGTCGATCCTCGGAAGATCGTCGTCTCACGAGCATTCTGGGCAATCCTCGAAGACCCGGCCGAGGCACGCCGCGCTCGAGAGGCGAATGCATACCTCGAGCGGTTGTACGACCATGTGTCAGAGACACCTGGCCTAGTCTTCATCGACTACCCGGCACAGCTCCTTCGGGCTGATCCAGTGCACCGGTGGGGGCCTTCGCCGTTTCACTTCGTGACAGACTTTTACGAGCACATGATCGAGGGTATTGCAACCACGTTAGAGCCAGAAAATCTCCCGAGCACCAGCCACGCGTATAGCAAAGAACCACTGCTGGTTATCTCTGAGACACTGTTTTGCGATTACGAGATGGACGACGCAGTTCTCACGAAATTCGCGGGGCGCTTCATGGCGTCCCTGCAGTCCATCGCCAACCTGCAGATCCCCGAGGGCGTGGCCTACTTCTCTGTCATCTATGTATCCATAGACAAGGTGCGCTATTTTGAGCAGTTCAGCAATTTTGTTGATCAGTTGCCGGAGAACCTTCAGAGTCGCTTCGTCTTCGTACGGTACTCCCATCCCATTGAAGGCTACGGCCAGGACAGGGGCTTTCATGCGGACGTGGAGAAAAATCCGAACAAGCACGCACCTAGACGAGACCGGCTTTTCTCAGAGGCGTTGAAATCGATCGAGCCCCGCCTCGGCATACAGCACACCCTCACGATCCGGATCGCGCTCGACGACGACGATGTCTGGCACTCCCGACACATCCACGAGGTCTGCCGAATAGCACGAGACGCGATCGCGCACTCCAAATCAGACGTGGTCGGCGTGGGGCTGCAAAATTGCAGTGTCGCGTATGTGACGGACACTGGAGTCGACGTGGACACCACGCGAATCAGTCGGGCGTTGACCGGCAACAAATTCTACGTCGCGACCCAAGCAGGGTTCGCACGGCTGAAAGTATGCAGCCCCTGGTCCCTGCCGGAGCGCTTCGACCTGAACACCGCAGAGCGATTCGAGAGGTCGGGCCTCCCTCTCCTGCTGACCGCTTCAAACTTCCCGACATGGACCTACATCAGGTGGGGAGACAACTTGTCGGTTGCGCACAAGGACGCCTACTACGAAGGCAAGGTCGGTCGTGAGCGGTACGAGTCGATGGCGACCTTCTCCGCCAGCCTCCTCGAATCAGGAGGAGAGGCCGCCACGGGGACCACGGAATTCCACCTGCAACCTCGGAGCCTCGAGGTAGTGGCTCGACGGTCGAGCGAGGCTGTCATCGAAGTAGAGACGAACGCAGGAGATTTCGACGGCGAAGACCTGAGTCTGCGCCTCGAGGTTGTCGAAGATCAAGGTGTACAGCAGACCGTAACCACAGCCCCCGTCACACAGATAGAGATCGAGGGTGCGCCTACCTCGCCCGTGCTGATCAAGGGCGTGATGTACAGCGGAGGCGTCCCGCTGTCTGTCGGCATCACTCGGAGGAAGGTCTGAGGGCAGGCGGAACCAGTGTCACGCCAAGCCAGTCTCTCGTCCGACGGGCCGTAAGAGGAAGGATCAGTTATCACTCGCACGACCCGTCCAACCGAGGCTGCTCGATCGTCGTGCCTCGAGCTGGGCCTGATGCCTCCCAGCATTGATGGACCCCACCTCGCACGCTCCATCAAGCCCACGAGGGACACCCAAGGCTCCACTGGGAACCGAAGGTGACCCGTGGCACGGCCTTCCTGCGAGTGCCTGCGATCTACAGGTCTTTCGAGTCCAGGGGACCAGCCTCGAGGCTACTGAGGCCCCGTACGAAGAGACTGAGCTCTTTCTGGATCACGAGAGTCGAGTCTGACTGTGCACGGACCCGCTCAGCAGCAGCGACAGACATGCGCTCGAACAACGAGGGGTCTTCGTAGAGAGCCTTGATACCTTGAGCCAGACCGGAAGCATCCTCCGAGTCCGCGAGGAAACCACTGGCTTCGTCCACAAATTCCGGGACCGCAGCCACACCGTTTGTGACGGGGACAAGGCCCGACGCCATCGCCTCGTCTCGAGACACTCCCTGCGCATCCATCCTGGTAGGAACCAGAAATACGCCAAAGTCAGAATGAAGCTCAGAGATCTCCGACTGGGTCAAAAAGCCGCGACGAGTCGTCACGTTATCAAAATCTCGCAACGGCTCGAGTGTCGTGTCGAACAACAGCCCATCGCCGACAATAAGAAATTCGAGCTCTTTAAACCAGGATTCCTTGGCGAGCTCAAGAATTGCGGCAACAGAGAGATCATTCGCATACTTCGCCGAAGCAAATGGTCGTATGCTCAGGATCTTCTTTCGCAGTTCGGGAGCCTTCTCCTCGAACGCAAAGATTGAAGTGTCGATCGGATTGTGGATAATAGAAAAAGCCGATTCCTCAAGGGGCACCCCCACATCGGCGGCGACCTCCTCAGCAAAGTGACGAGAGACGAAGACGAAGTGCACATTGTCAAGATGGCTCTCAAAAACCTCTCGCCAGAACTCCATGCGAAGGACCGATTCCGCTTTAGCGTCCTCCAGCGCTTCATCAGTCGTAAAGTTGTATGATCTCCGCCACCAGGGCTGCACCTCAGCACCATGAATCCATATGCGGATCGCGACTCCGCTGCACCCCTTCAGCACTCCCCACATTCCCTCGTCGAGGAAGTGGACCAGCGCTGAGTCGTATTGCCCGTCACTTAGAAGTCTCTCGAGAGCCTCCAAGGATCCCGTGAAGACCCTGATGCCCTCGAATTCCTCATATCTCAGGGCCGCGTCCTTTCGCACCCGGAAGACGTCTGGCCGGTGCCCTGCGGCAGCGTAGGCCCGTGCGCGGCTGTGCACGAACCCATTCCGGTAGAGATCTGAGTAAGAGGGATAATGGTTTGTCACAACGAGGTGGCGTGAAGTTGCGATGAACACGGTCGGATCGGTGTCGAAAGACTCAAGCCGGATCCGCCGGATCCGTGCGACTCCTGGCCCTTGGACACGAAGACCGATCTTGACTGCGACAGCCTTATCCGGAATTGTGCTTGTAGCATTTTTTTGGGAGGTGGCAAAGAATGCTCCCAGTCGGTTGGCCTCTGAATCATGAAATATAAACACTACCTGGAGGTTCAACCCCGGCTCAGCATCAACATAGACCTCAGCGTCACCATTCGGCCAAAGACTGGAGATCGGTATCGAGCCACGGGCATACAGATAGTCGTGCACGCCGTCATCGAGCGTTGACTCGACTTCCCACTCGCCGCCCGCCGTGCTGTGCGTAACCGAGGGCCTTTCGACGCCAGCGAACCAAGAGGCCAGCTGGGGTACCGTGATGTGATCAGCATCACCTCTATCCGCGGCAGGCGCCGTGATGTTCTCGGCAGCCTCTAGAACATGCTGCAGCGGCACACCAGAGTCGATCACGAGGTTCTCGACCAGACCGAGCTCATCTGGGAATGGTGAGATCGAAGACTCGAGGTAGCTAAATCTATCCATGGCCACCAGGCCTTGGCCCTCAAATCTCGACAGTTCTGGGTCGCTCACGAATTCAGAGAGAGTCCAGTCTCCGACGTACTCTAGCTTTGCCAAAGACCTCTTTCGTGACAACTCGTCCGTGATTCGGTACTCCCGTCCGGGATCCACGATCATGGGGGACCCGCCCGGGCTCGACACGTAGTACGAGACCTTGCCAAAGGCATGGCCTGGCCCGAATTTGGTTCCCATCGAGAGGTCAAGCGCATAGGTCGGGCCATAGTAGTCATTGGCCGAGATCAGCCCGACCAAAGGGACATCCACCAAATCGACGAGCCTCCGCGCACCGGAGGTGCCGTCGACCAGAACCACGCCATCGTGTGTCGGGAGGAGATCGATCCGCCGGCTGACCACGTATTTCAAGACGGAGACACCGATCTGTCGGTCCATGCTTGCAAGAAGCCGATCGTGCTCTTCGACAGAGTCCGCGACCCCGATGAGCGCGACTGACGGCTTGTCGTCCACGCCGCTAAGCGCCCCACCCAGTTGCCGGAGGACATACCGAAGCCTGTGGGCGTAGGTGTGCTGCGTCATCACATTCCGGAGGCCCTCGAGCTTCGTCTTGTCACGGAGGACCGTGTCACCCATGAATCGCCGTACACGTTCGGTGATCTGCCGTCCAGAATCACTGACCACCACGATGTCTCCGAAGAAGAGCTCGACACCACGGGAGAAATTGCTGACAGTGATGGTGTTGCTGGCAAGCAGCTCGAAAACCCTCCGTGCGAACATGGACTGCGACTGCTTTACCGAGTTCATATTCAATGCGTAGTGGTATCCCCTGTACGATCGCCACACCTCCGAAGGTGCCAATGTACCTACAATGCGCCCTCGATACGAGTCCGGAAATGCGTAGTTCGGGTCGTCCGACTCGAGGTTACGGTCGTAGATTTCGACCTCCAGGACGCCGGAGAAGGAAGAGACGATCTCGTCCAGATCTCTTGTGCGCTCAGGGTAACGCTTATAGTAGGCTCCCGCGAACGACATCGCTTCACGCCTCGGTGCCGCCTCGATCGGATTGTGTGAGAGGGGTTGGACCGCAAAGGGCAGGAGGTATACGCGTCCGTGTCCCAACAGGGCCTTGTACCGTGCGATGCAGTCGATATCGGTCGTAAATACGGCGTCGAACACGGAGGCCACATTGAGAAATGTCGAGAAATGAACCGGGTCTTCCTTGTTCCAGAACACGGTTGGAACTGAGTGGTCCCGGCACCACTGGATAATCCCTCGCAGCTCGGCACCGTACTGGCTGACAGCGTTGTGCCACGTGCCCTCGTGGCCGCGCCACGCAGACTCGACCAGGAGGAGTTCCGGCTGACTCTGTTCGATCTCGTCTCGCCAGTCGTCACGTGACAGATTGGTGAGTCGGCAGTCTGGAGAGAAAGCTGCGGCGCTGAACTCGTCCAAGATCGCCGCGACACGTAGGTGCGGCAGGTCGGAGAACTGGTGACCTTCCCGAGGCCACCCGGCCGGAGCTTCCTCCTGGCTCGGGGTGGTCTTGTCTTCTCGGTTAGGCGCCGACGGCTCGCGCACCTCGGCCGAAGTCTCGGCCGCGCCACCACCGATATGCGCGCCGTCGTTGACATCCACAGGCAATGATCGACCGCTCAGGACGAGCCTCGAGAGCCTGTACGGCAAAGCGAAGAGGCGCAGAGGGGCTTGGCCCGCACGCCTGATCTCCTGACCTGTCCGGTAGGTGAGACTTTGCCGGATTCCGATGGCCTGCTGGCGAGCCTCCACCGTCTTCGCATGCTGCTGAACAAGTTCCAGACGCAGCTGGTCTCTCTCGCTCTGAGTCTCTCGCAAGACCGACTCGGCTCTCGCGAGGTCTTCAGCGAGCCCTCTCCGGGTGTCTTTCAGGGCTGCGTGTAGGTTCATCGCTTCGCGGTACTTCAGATTCGTCGAGTGCAGTGCGGTGCGCATTTGTCTCATGGCTCGTGCCTCAGTGAGAGAGTTCTGCGCGATCCACGAGGTTGGGGGCATCTCGTCACCGCCGGCACGGTGGCTCGGGACGAAGAGCATGAGGTCGTCTGTGCTGTCGAGATGCCAGGGCGTGAGGTGGATCCCTCGGATCTGCTGTGCGACCTGGGTATCGACCTGTCGATCGTCGAGCTGGAGAGTCACGTAGAGGTCGTCGGACAACTCTGACGGCAGAGCCTGAATGGTTTCGACCAACCAGGTCGCGTTGCCGCTGGCGACGACGAGAATTTTCTGGGGCTCAGTCGCGGAGCTGCTCCTCAGAGCACCGGCTGCCGCGATGAGGCCCTCCAGCGACACGGTCCCCCCTGAGGCATCGCTCCCCCTCCTGCCATCCCCCCTCGTAGGGCTCCGAGGTTCGACTCTCGACTCGTGCTCGGCAGACCCGTCAGCCGACGCGGAGCCGACACCGCTGCCTGGAACTCCGTCGCTACTCAGAGAGACGCATCCGACCTCCTCGGCGACAGCCCGCAGGGTCTGGTGAAGGTCCTCGGTGAGGTTGATCATGACACCGTCAGCGAGGATCTCCCGGAGTGTCTCCCTCAGATTCTCCGTGGATCGGACCGGAACGTACCGCGGCATCAGCCTGTCTCCCCGACCGCCTGGTTGGTCGTCCCTGGGTCCGGCGCTCGTCACTTCACTCACCGAAAAATGCCTCTCGTGTCTATCGTCGGTCTTCCTCGAAGGTCTTCACGAGAGAGGGTCTTGAACTCTGCATGGTCAACCAAGAGAAGGACGATGTCGGCCCGCTCGAGGGCGGCGTCGAGCGGCGTGAGCCGCACTCCCCTCTCCGAGAGTGCATCAGGGATGCGTGGAACGTGCGGATCGACCACCAGGATCTCAGCGCTCACGATCTCAGCTGCGATCCTCGCGACGATCTCGAGTGCGGGTGACTCGCGGATGTCATCGATGTCTGCCTTGAATGCCAGACCGAGTGCCGCGATGCACGGCCTGGCATAGCCTCCAGCCGCCTTCACAACCTTCTCTACCACGACGCCCGGCTTCGCGTCGTTCACCTCGCGCGCCGTCCGGATCAACCGTGCCTCCTCAGGCGCAGCGTCCACGATGAACCACGGGTCGACCGCGATGCAGTGCCCGCCCACGCCCGGTCCCGGCTGCAGGATGTTGACGCGGGGGTGGTGGTTGGCCAGCTCGATGAGCTCCCACACGTTCACCCCGACCTTGTCGGCGATGATCGACAGCTCGTTGGCGAAGGCGATGTTGACGTCGCGGAAGGAGTTCTCGACGAGCTTCGCCATCTCGGCGGTCTTCGCGTCGGTCAGCAGGATCTCACCCTGGCAGAAGGTCTCGTAGAGCGACTTCGCGCGCTCGGCGGCGCGTGGTGTCACTCCCCCGACGATGCGGTCGTTCGTCACGAGCTCGATCATCACGCGCCCTGGCAGCACACGCTCCGGGCAGTGCGCGAAGAACAGCCCGCCGTCGTCGTCCTTGTGCCGCAGGTCTGGTCGCAGCGCGAGGATACGGTCGGCCATGTGCTGCGTGGCTCCGGGCGGCGACGTCGACTCGAGGATCAGCAGCTCTCCACCGACCAGCTGCGGCGCGATCGCGTCGGCTGCGGCCTCGATGTAGGAGAGGTCAGCGGCGTGGTCGTCCTTGAAGGGCGTCGGCACCGCGACGATGTAGGCGTCTGCCGCCGGTGTCTTCGTGCTGGCGGTCAGGTTGCCCTGGGTCACCGCCCCGGCGAGATAGGTCCCGAGGTCGGGTTCGACGAAGGGCACCTCGCCGCGGTTCACGGCGTCGACGGTGCTCTGCCTGACGTCGACCCCGACGACGTCGATCCCCTTCGACGCGAGGATCGCGGCCGTGGGCAGGCCGATGTAGCCGAGCCCGATGACGGCGATCGTCGTGATGTTCTCCATGCGATTCCCCTAGATCATGACGTGCTGGTCGGCACGTCCGTAGAACTTGACCTCGCCACCCGCGAGGACCTCGGCGTCTGAGACGGACCAGGTGTGGGCCCCTGCCCCGGCCTTCCTCACCTGGACGAACCCGAACCTGTCGGAGGAGTAGATGCGCTCCCCTGCCGAGGCCACGTCGCCCAAGAACCGCGTGTCTTCCCCACGCCCCACTGGGGCGAACCTATGCGCCAGCGCGACCTCACGCGCGGCGACGATCGTCGGCCCCATGACGAAGTCCGTATACTGGTGCTCGCGCTCCGCGAACCGCAGCACCGTCGCGCCGGAGGCCTCGAGGTGCATGTAGTGCGCCTGCTTGCCCACCACCCGCGCCCCGCTGTAGTCCATGGCGTACAGCTGGTCGGAGAGGTAGTGCTCGCCGTAGAGGTCGTCGTCGTCCATCTTGGCGACCACGTCGCCGTCGGCGGCGTCGACGAGCAGGTTGAGGCAGCTGCCCAGCGGTGTCGCCGC
>Ga0308165_1005407_pt1 | contig 11858 bp, 12 predicted proteins | sample PhyWR2_FD_201032 | JGI IMG/M metagenome (GOLD analysis project Ga0308165, IMG submission 201032) | Phyllosphere microbial communities from UC Gill Tract Community Farm, Albany, California, United States - DLSLW.R2 | ecosystem: Host-associated > Plants > Phyllosphere > Unclassified | place: USA... | reverse complement strand
TTAAGCTATTAAACCAACTTTCTTTACCTTGAAAATCGGATTGCAATATTAGGGATTTTTTTTGATATAAAAAAACCTATTTTAATTTTTTCCACAATCTTTACGAATTCCACATTCAATTGTGTTAAATGCTTCTATTCCAAAAGGTCAGGACGACGGGTTTTAGTCCGTTCTAGGGCCTGTTCGTGCCTCCACTCGTTCACTTTCGCCTCGTGGCCACTTAACAGCACATCAGGCACTTTATGTCCGCGCCAATCGGCCGGTCGGGTATAAACCGGTGCATCAAGCAGTTCACCCTGAAAACTGTCGGACAGGGCAGAAGTTTCATCATTAAGGACTCCTGGGATTAAACGTACAACCGCATCAACCACAATGGCCGCAGGGAGCTCTCCGCCGCTCAAAACATAATCGCCAACCGAAATCTCCCTAGTAACGAAGATATCGCGTATACGCTGATCTATGCCCTTGTAGTGGCCACACAAAATGATAATATTCTTTTTAATGGAAAGTTCATTTGCAGTACTTTGATTTAAAGTAACCCCATCCGGACTCATAAAAATAATTTCATCGTATTCGCGTTCGGCCTGGAGTTTCTCGATACAGGCTGCAAAAGGTTCGATGCTCATTACCATGCCGCTACCGCCGCCGTACTGATAATCGTCTACACTTTTTTGCTTATTTGTTGCATAATCCCTTAGGTTGTGTACAACAATTTCAGCAATGCCCTTTTTTTGGGCCCGCTGCAAAATAGAATGGGCAAAAGGACTCTCTAATAAACCAGGCAGAACTGTTATGATATCGAAACGCATGGCGCAAAGGTAAGGCTAAGTTTTGAATGAACGAATTTTGAATGATTGAATCAAGGATCTGCCAGAAAGAACATTCATGCATTCAAAATTCAGTCAATTAATCCAGCGTATTTACCCGCACAAGATCACTTGCCCATTGCAATGCTTTCCTGCCATTCCGCCCATCAACAACACCGCTAACTTTCATTGTTTTCTGGTCATCACTTAAGGTGTAATAGTTTGCATACTGCCTACCCTTTAGATCGTAAGTCGCATCTGCTCTTGCATCCGAAATATTTAGGACATACATATTATTGGATAAAATTTTAAAGGTGCCGCTGTGCGTAACAATCTGTACGCCACCTTCTTTGGCGATATTGTAAAAACTTCCATCAGCTTTGAAAACGATTTTACATCCGGGATTGGTGGTATCGTTCCAAATGCCAACAAATGGCTTAATTTCTGTTAAACTGGCCTGTTGCACGGTTTTACAAGAAAAAACTGTAAGCACTGCAAGAAAAACAAGGGTGGTTTTTAAGGTTTTTTTGAGCATGTTAATTTTGGTTAGAATGAACTCTAAATTAACAATTTGATTTTATTTTTTTATTAAAAGTTAAATAATTTTTAACCAGTCCACTGATCGTGTATAACCGCAACGAGGTAGTAATTATCATTATATTTTTTAAAAACAAACCTCAGGCTGCACCAGTCCAGCCCCCTGTATTTCTCGTCGAAACCTTTAAAGTAATATTCTGTAAAATGGAGCCCGGGATAAGTTTCCTTCAGATTATCGATAGAATTGCCCTTACCAATAATGTGATCGAAGCTTTTTTGTTCGGCATTTAAATAATCGGCATTATAGATAAATTTTTCGATGTATGGCTTTACCCGTAATTTGATTGCCTCACCTGTACCATCAAAATGGCCCCAGGTTAAAATCCAGTTGCGGTTTATTGCCTCCAAAAAATCTTTGCCTAAAACCTGCTTGTGTGTAGGGTCGATAAACCCATAAGGAGAGAAACGCACCCCCTCTACAGGGTGAAACAGCATTGCAAAAGTACTATAATCCTTGTTTTTTAGGGCATTAAGTGCTTTAAATGCTATGGCATTAATAGAATCCTGCCGGCTTACGCCCCGATCTGTTTTAATAGCAGCAGTTTCATGATCCCTTTTATTACCCTGGTTACAACCAATAAAAAACAGCGCTAGTATCCAAATAAGCAGATATCTCATACGAGATAGAACGAAAAACACGCCAAAAAGTTTGTGTTTAATTCTTTATTTCTCTAAATAAATATCCAGTAAACCTTCGGGCAAATTAAGGGTGAGAATTTTTTCTTCGTCGTCTATCTCTACAATAAAATCTTCATTAAGCGGAAACAGGATTTCAGTTTCCTGGTAGATCACGGTAGCCACAAATTGTTGCGGATATTCATTTACCTCTTCTATTCTGCCCAGCTCTCCAAGGGTTTCATCAACAGCCATAAAGCCTTTTAAGTCGGTATAAAAGAATTCTGATTCATCACGCTCGGGCATTTGGGCAATAGGTAGATAGAGTTTCTTTTTTAACAGTGCCTGTACCTTATCAATATGATCGGCATCATCAAAATTAAAATAGCCCGTTTTATTGGCCTGTAATTTTACCGATGCCACAAAATAAGGCACCAGTTTGCCGTTCATATCTGCAAAAACCACATCAAATTCCAATTGTTCGTAATCGTCGAATTCAAAAAAGACCTGAACTTCTCCTTTTAAACCTCTCGTTTTTGTAACGTAACCTATGTAAAATGCTTCTTCGTGTTTCATAATTAGATCGAATCGTCATCCCTGAATTTAGTTCAGGATCCTGAAAGAAAGATGCTGAACCAAGTTCAGCATGACGAACTGCACATAATAATATCTTTAAAATAAAAATAGCGTTCCGGATTTCGGAACGCTATTTCTGAGAAAGAACAATTAAAATTATTCTGCTCCTTCTTCTTTAGTAGCTTCTGCTGCAGGTGCTTCTTCAGTTGCTTCAGCCTCAACAGCTGGTGCTTCTTCTTCAACAACCTCTTCTGCAACTGGTGCATTTTTAGCTGCGATAGCTGCTGCTTTATCTTCTTTTTTCTTCGCTTCTGCGGCTAAAGCTGCCTTACGGGCATCTGCTTTAGAAGTAGCTAAACCTTCTGTTTTACCAGAAATTTTACCTGCTTTAGCATCTAACCAAGCTGCAAATTTTTCATCTGCCTGCTCTTGGGTTAAAGCACCTTTTTTAACACCACCTTCTAAGTGTTTTTTGTACAAAACACCTTTGTAAGAAAGGATAGCACGGGCAGTATCAGTTGGTTGTGCACCACTGTTAACCCAAGCCAAAGTTTTTTCGAAGTTAATTTCGATGGTAGCAGGATTGGTGTTTGGGTTGTAAGAACCTAAACGCTCAATGAATTTACCATCACGTGGAGAGCGGGAATCTGCTACCACAACGTGGAAAAAAGGTTTTCCTTTTTTACCGAATCTTTGCAATCTGATTTTAGTTGCCATTTTCTTTTGTATTTATGTATTCAACATAGTTCCCGGAGCTTCATGCTGCGGGGCTGCAAAGATAACTAAAATACTGTAAATTAAAAACATAGTTTCTTTTCTTTGTTTTAAGGATATTTGCGCCAAAATATTTGCAGATACAAAATGGAAAGAATTGCGATTGATATGGACGAGGTAATTGCCGATGCCGTTGGAAAATTCATTAAACTATACAACAGGGATTTTAATGTACCGCTTGATTTAAAGATCGATGCCGGAAATGAAATTTACCACCACGTACCACAGGAAGTAAATCAAAAATGGTTCGAATACATTAACGAGCCGGGGTTTTTTCGCGATCTTGAAGTGATTGAAGATAGCCAGCGCGTAATTAAGGCTTTGCAAGAAAAATATGATGTTTACATCGTTTCGGCCGCAATGGAATTCCGCAACTCGCTGGTTGATAAATACGATTGGATGGCAGAGCACTTCCCTTTTGTTGATTGGCAGCACATTATGTTCTGCGGCAATAAAATTGTAAATGTTGACATTATCATTGATGACAGGACCAAAAACTTTGTGAATTTTGCTGGAAGGCCATTACTGTTTACATCCCCACACAATTTATTGGTTACCGAGTACGAACGCGTAAATAACTGGGAAGAAGTAGCTGGGTTATTGCTATAAGCCCTAGCAAGGTCCGTCATTTCGACCGCAGTGGAGAAATCTAATTGTATTAACATAACTTATAGATTTCTCCATTCCGTTACACTCCAGTCGAAAAGACGAATCACCGTTCTAAAAATTAAACTCCCCAACCAAATTACCACCACTGCTCCCGGCTGCCAAAGGCAATACAATTACTTTTCTTTGTTGCTTACCTGTAGCATATCGGGTATAAATTTCGGCAGTTACCGTTGTTGGCCCACTAATATTAATCTGCCGGTCGCCATAATAGTTCACTTCAATCTTATACTTGCCTTTTATCGCTTTTTTGATCATAAACTGTTCTGGACCATAGCCCGAGGTAAAATCGTTGCTGATCCGGCCGCCAATTTTTGTTTTCGAATTGCCATAGTATCCTTTCTCGCCCGTTGGGTCGGTTAGCCACAGGTCGATATCGGTATCGTTCTTATTCCAGTTGAGCACCACCCGTACATCTACAGGCAAAGGCTGGATCAAGCGTTTATCGATTCCTTTTGTGCTCAATTTATTCCCCTGTTTTGCAATCAGGTTGTTGATTTCGGATATTATGATTTCCTCAATACCCTGGTCTCTATCGGCAATCTGTGTATTGTAGCTTTGGGTAAGCACTTTATACAGATTATCCAACGCGGCCTGGTATTGCCCGTTATCTGCCAAAGCCAGGGCATAATCGCGGTAACTTTGGGCATCCATCGGTCGCCATTGCAAAACTTTTTGGGTGATAAAAATTTCATCTCTATAATTACCGGTCTGTTTTAATTTGTAAGCCAAAGTTTTATATAAATCGGCATTTTCGAGATCCAGATCGGCAATGTTACTTAAGATTGTAAGCGCCCTAACACTATCTTTCTGCTGATAAAACCAATTGGCCACATCAAAGTAAAACATTGGTGTAGCAATATATTTAGATCGCATTTTTAAGTAGGCCTGATAAGCGCTATCCGGTTTTCCAATCAGGCTTTTCATATAATCTTTATCGCTTTTAAACTCTGGGATAATGATAGCGGGTTGTTGCGGAACTGACCTTGAGTTTATCCCTCCAACCTGAAGACCGGCAACTCTGCCTTGAAGAGCTGCGCCTGGATTTCCAAAAACTTTATCATTGGATAAGGTTGTTACTGCCCCCGTTACATTTGCTTTGCGCTGGGTAGCATAACCCACAACAACAACTTCCTTTAAGGCATTACGGTCTTCCATTTTTTCTACAGTAGGCGGCGAACTTCTTACTGCGCTTGCCGATTCGGCCCTACTTCTATTGCGTTCCTGGTAAGCAACAGCATCACGTCTTGGCCCTTCTCCAACCGGTGCAGGCATTACGATATCTGCTGTAGGATCGCCTTTAACATCCCTTTGCCCTGGATCAGGATATTTTTCTTTCTGTTTTTCTGGTTCTTTATAGTAAAAATCTGTATTCCACCAGGTTTTTAGCTCCTTCGTCATGGCTACCGCAGCATTGATCAAATCTTGTTTACGTTCTAAAATTGCTGTTCTACGCTGTTTTAAAATGGCATTATATTGCTGTTGAAGCTCGGCAGGGGGCGCAATATCGTAGCGTAGGTAATCATCCAGGTTCTCTAAAACAATTAAACTGGTATTTCGCGTAACAATACCGAACTGTTTGCTTAAAACACCAATATCATCCTTATTCTCTTCATATTGAATGTCCATTTCGGCAATTTTCTTTTGTGCCCAAACCCGGCTTACATCTATACTGCTTAAACCGTGTTCGGTCGGGTTTAAACGCACTACCTGTTCTGAAACCACCGTATTTCCGAAACCAAACTGTAAGGTAAATTCAGTATTAAATTCGTTCATGATACCTGCTAACGAAAAATGTCCGTTCACATTTACTTTCATCGTTGGATAAGTCTGCCTCACACTGTTTCCGTTTTTAATACCTAAAAACTGTAGATTTTGCTGATTCAATTGTGCAAAACCATCGTTAACAGACATAGAATTGAGGTTTACAAATTGCCCTCCGGTTTTCATACTGATGAATTTCAAGGTACTATAATCGGCTTTGAGTGCGGTATTGACGCAATGAACAGGTTTATTTAGGCCAACAGTATTTTTACCGAATGTAGAAAGTCCGTCGCTAAACAAAATATATTCATCGGCCTGGATCGAACCTGCATTTATTGCACTGAAATTTGTACCGCCATCATAAACCAGGTTTTTTAATTTCTCTTTTAGTTCAGACCAGTTTCCGTTTGAGATTACAAAACGTCCTGCATTTTTAAAACCGTTGTTAACGAGACCCAACTGGATGGTTAAGTTTTGTTTTTTCTTGATGATTAAATCCAGCAATTCCATTTCCTTTTCGGTATTCCGTTGAAGACCACTTAGAGATGCATCCCAAATTAAACCGATCTGATTTGCCCATTGCTTTTGACGGGTTTCGGTTTTCGGAAAAACATTCACCAAAAAGTAATATCCCGATGACGCTTTTTGCAATTGTACCTCTGGCATGTTGTTCCGCTTTGGCAGGTTAATCGTGAGACCGTTTTTTGGCTGATAGTTGGTTTTATTGATTTCGCCCACATAGGTATTTCCATTGGCTTTTAAATCGAAGCTGCCATCAGGTTGTTCGCCCAGTTCCGGTTTTATTATGCTTTCGAAAACGGTGGTTTTTAAGCTAAATTCTGCTATTGCCTGGCTATAATCTAAAGGCAAATGATATTTTAAAATATTCTCATTGGTAAAACCAAGCTCTTCTTCATAACCTACTATAATGGTTCTGCTCCCATTGGCAGGTAATGGATAAATCCTGGTCCTGAAATTGTTTCCTTCTACTTTTTCCAATAAACCCGGATCAACCCTTCGGCGCTCGATATTTTCAAAAACTTCGGTTGCTTTTGCTTTTTCGACCGGAACGGCCTCGCGCATTTTACCGTTTATATCCAATGCATAACGGCTAATACTCACTCCATCAGGCATAGGGAAGGTGAGTTCGCCCTCCAAAATACGGTTACTGCTGTTATGGAAAGTCATTGTCATAACCGTTGTGGCAATATTTCCAGTAATCTGTACATCGATGCTAAGCTTCTTTAGTTTAACGGCTGCATTTTGTTCGCTGGTTTCGCTCTGTTGCACCTTTAATACGGGCATTTGTGCATGAACAAAAAATGCTGCCAATATTAATGGGAGGATGAGGAAGGTTTTAGATGGTCTCATAACATAATTTTAAATAGGGATGCTAAAGCACTGGAGATTACATAAATTTATTTTCAGGAGGCTCCAGCTTTCCAAGATTTCAGAAGCATAAAACCAGCCGAAACTGCTTAAAATGGGCTTTTTGAAAAAAATGTAACATTTCAAAAAAAAATTGTTCTAATAATTAAAACTGAAACTATGTTAGTAACCACAACGCCTACAGTTGAGGGCAGAAAAATTATAAAATATATCGGTCTAGTTACCGGAGAAACGATTATTGGCGCAAATATCTTTAAGGATTTATTTGCAGGCATAACCGATATAGTAGGGGGGAGATCGAGTTCCTACGAACGTGTTTTAAGAGAAGGAAAAGATACTGCAGTAAACGAAATGCAACAATATGCTGCTGCATTGGGTGCAAACGCAATTGTTGGTGTAGATTTAGATTATGAAACGGTGGGCAGTGGAGGCAGCATGTTAATGGTTAGCGCCAATGGCACTGCTGTAATATTAGAGGATTAAGAAAATTGCTTATCGCGAAAAACTAAGCAAAAACAAGAAAGTCTTTCCGGTGCGGGAAAGACTTTTCTTTTATGTCCTATTTGTGTTTTCAGTTAAAACGAGAGTATATCGATCAATTTTAACCATTTAGCACTTACCTTTTCGGCATTAATGTGCTTAATGGCATGATCAAAAGGTGTAAATATGATCTCACGGTTAACCTGGCCTGCCATTACACCACTTTCGCCATTAATTAAACCTTCAACAGCCGCTACACCTAATCGGCTTGCCAGCACACGGTCCATACAGGTTGGTTTTCCTCCCCGTTGAATGTGGCCTAAAACCGAAACTTTTGTATCGTAATGCGGGTATTTTTCCTGTAAAATTTCACCAACTTTAAATGCGCCACCGGTATCGTCTCCCTCGGCAACAATGATAATCTTAGAGGCTTTATCCTTACGGCTATGTTCCAGCTTATGCAAAATATCGTCGGCATTCATGTTTGCTTCAGGGATCATGATGGCTTCGGCACCAACGCCAATTCCGCTTCTTAAAGCAATTAAACCAGAGTCGCGGCCCATTACCTCAACAATAAAAAGCCTATCGTGCGATTCGGCAGTATCCCTGATCCTGTCAACTGCATCAATAACGGTGTTAATGGCAGAGTCGTAACCAATGGTAAAATCGGTACCTGCCAAATCATTATCAATGGTACCCGGCAAACCCACAATCGGGAAATCAAATTCTTTCGAAAAAATATTGGCGCCTGTAAATGTTCCATCCCCACCGATTACAATCAGGGCATCAATTCCCAGCGCTTTTAAATTTTCGTAGGCTGTTTTCCGACCCTCAACAGTCCTGAAAGCCTCGCTACGTGCCGTTTTTAAAATCGTCCCACCGCGCTGAATGATGTTTGCTACAGATTTACGGTCCATAGGTATAAAATCATTGTTGATCAGCCCTTCGTAGCCACGGATGAATCCGGTTACTTCAATATCATAATAAATAGAGCCTCTAACTACAGCTCTTATTGCGGCATTCATGCCTGGCGAATCGCCACCAGAGGTTAAAACACCAATATTTTTAATCTTATTCATTTGTTTGTTTCTGGAAAGCGGCCTTTCCTTTGTCTAAAAATTTAATGTAGTTGGCAGGTTCATAATCCGCTCCTTGAGGTGGAACCAAAACATTTCCTTCGCTATCTACAATTACATACTGAGGTTGCGAATTACTGTTAAAAGTTGCGGCCTGGAAATCGCTCCATTTCTTGCCAATTGTATTTATTTTTTTCTTGCTAAAGGTAGAAATATAATGTTCTTCTACAGGCAATTCTGTTTTATCATCTACTACAAGTTCGGCCATTACAAAATCATTCTTTAATCTTTTTGCAACTTCTGGATCAGACCAAACATTGTTCTCCATTTTACGGCAATTTACACAATTCCATCCGGTAAAATCAATTAAAACTGGTTTATCCATTTCTTTTGAAGCTTGTTTGGCCTGTTCAAAATCGTAGTAAGGATCAAATCCTTTGGGCGTTAGCCTATGAAAAAGTTCTGCATATTTTTTTTCTTTGATCGATGTTTTATTTCCAGAAGCAGCAGGCGCAGCGGTTAAGTTGTTCAGATCAAAATCTTGTGTTGCGGTTGGTGGTAAAAACGCACTGATTGATTTTAATGGTGCGCCCCACATTCCAGGAACCAGATAAATTACCCAGGCAAATACAACAATGGCCAAAAAAGTTCTTGGTACCGATAAATATGGCAGATCACTGTCGTGCGAAAATTTTATCTTTCCTAAAAGATAAATTCCCATAAGTGCAAAAATAGCAATCCATATTGCCAGAAAAACCTCTCTATCCAATAAATTTAGGTGGTAGGCTAAATCTACATTTGATAAGAATTTAAATGCGAAAGCAAGTTCTATAAAACCCAGCACCACTTTTACACTGTTTAACCACCCTCCGGATTTCGGAAGTGATTTCAATAATGATGGGAAAAGTGCGAATAATGCAAATGGAATGGCCAGTGCAAATGAAAACCCGAACATTCCGATCGCTGGGCCCAGCCTGTCGCCTTTTGATGCTGCATCTACCAATAATGTTCCGATAAGCGGTCCTGTACAAGAAAAGGACACTAGCGCCAAACTAAATGCCATGAAGAATATCCCCATTAATCCGCCCTTATCAGATTTTGCATCAATTTTATTTACAAAAGCACTTGGCAAAGTAATTTCGAAAGCACCCAGAAATGATGCCCCAAAAACAACAAGCATTAAAAAGAAAAATGCATTAAATATACCATTGGTAGATAATGCATTTAATGCATCTGAACCAAAAGCAATGGTAACCAACATTCCTAATGCAACATAGATAATGATGATCGATATGCCATAAATTACAGCCTGGCCAACGGCCTTACTTTTACTTCCTGCTTTTTTTGTAAAAAAGCTAACGGTTAGGGGCAGCATCGGGAATATGCAGGGCATCAAAATAGCCGCAAAACCAAAAAGTAATCCTTTAAGAAAAGTCTGCCAAAGCGTTAGCTTTTCGGAATCAGAAACTTTTGAAACAGTAGAAACAGATTTGACCGTATCTTTCTTAACAGTATCCGTTTCTGCTTTTACCTTGCTATTTGCAGCACTATCTTGTGCCGAACCAACTTCGGTAAAAACAATATCATCGGGAGGAGCGGTTGTAGAGGTATCTTGAGTTACTAAAGCGTAACTCTTAACAGCAGGCAATGTGATAAACATTACAGCCATTAGCAACAATAATAAAACCTTTTTCATTTGTGTATTTTGTGTGTGTGTTTGAAATCGTGAAATTAAGAATAATTTTATAAACGATTTTTTATAAACCACCTCTACACGTAGATTTTACTTTAAAAAGAAACAGTCCCGATTTCTCGAGACTGTTTGTAAATATTTTTAGGTCAACTATTTAACCGGAACGCTAAACTCAACTTCTTCCGGTGGAAGACATTGTTTATCGTTACAAACCATAAATTCTACTACGCCTTTTACAGCTGTTGTGGCTTTGTTCAATTTTATTTTTTGTTGGAAAATTACGGCTTTTTCAAAATAACTAACGTTCATTTTAAAAGTGCTTTCGTATTTTACAATTGCTTTTGGCTCAACTGTTTTGCCAACCAGGCTAAAATCTTTTGATGGTGCAAATGTAAAAGTAGTTTTTACCGGTCCGCCATCTTTTACATTCTGCGAATAAATGTGCCATCTATCATCAATCGTAGCTTTTAAATAGATTATAGCTTCTGTTTTACTTACTTTCTTTGCAGAATAAGCCCAGGTAACAGGCTTTTCAATCTGAGCAAATGCACCTGCAATGGTAAAAAGTACCATTGAAAGCACTAGGGTGATTTTTTTCATTATGTGTTTATTTTGTGTGTGTAAATTCTATTTCTTTAAAATTGAAGCTTTTTAAACCTTCCTTAGTCTCAACAGTTAACCTACCGCTGCTTTCAAACCCTCTAATTATCCCTTCAAAAACCGCTCCGTCTTGTTTATATAATGCCGGAACATTAAGCTTATAAAGCTTTGCAAGGTAATCATTTTGTAAAATACTGTATTTCCCTGCTCTCAAAATTAAGTAGTATTTCTCCATAAACATGAATATTTTTGCCATAATATCCATTAAAGGCACATCTTTTTGTAAAATTTGAATGACGGAAGTTGCTCTTTCGCTTATATTTTCTGAAAATTCAGCTTGATTTATATTTAAACCAATGCCAATTACAGATGATTTTATGGAAGCACCTGTCAGTGTATTTTCGATTAGTAGCCCACCTAATTTTTTGTCCAGATAATACATGTCATTCGGCCATTTCACCTTTATCCCTTCCGTGACAAAACACGACAAAGCATCGCTAACGGCTAAGCTAACAGCAATATTTAGATAAAACTGCATATCCAAGGGCAAAAAAGATGGCTTTAAATAAATGCTGGTACTAATATTTTTGCCGGCCTGTGTTTGCCAAACGCTCTCTTGCTGCCCCCGTCCGGCAAACTGATTATCTGCCATAATTACAGTACCTTCGGCTAATGGCTCGGATTTTGACACCAAATCTTTTAAAAAGTTATTGGTAGAATCAACTTCTTTTAATTTGATTAAATTTTGACCAACAAATAGTGTCGAAAAAGTGTTATTTTGCAAGTGTTGAATTTATAATATTGTAATTCCAAAATTAAAGC
>Ga0308165_1005402_pt1 | contig 11860 bp, 8 predicted proteins | sample PhyWR2_FD_201032 | JGI IMG/M metagenome (GOLD analysis project Ga0308165, IMG submission 201032) | Phyllosphere microbial communities from UC Gill Tract Community Farm, Albany, California, United States - DLSLW.R2 | ecosystem: Host-associated > Plants > Phyllosphere > Unclassified | place: USA... | reverse complement strand
TGCCAGAGGAAACCCCTGCGGCGGTTTCCTGATCCGGTTGCCGACATGCATCCAGCGGGTTCAAAGCCCGTCGTCACGCCGGTTTTCCTGTTTTCCGCTTTCACCCGCCATTTTCGTAGGTAGATCGATGCGTTCACCCGTTGCCCGCGGCCGTCATGGCCTGATCGCCACGCCCCACCACCTGGCCACCGCCGCCGGTCAACGCGTGCTCGCCGCCGGCGGCAATGCAATCGAAGCAGCGATCGCCGCCGGCGCCGTGCTGACCGTGGTGTATCCGCACATGAACAGCATCGGCGGCGATGCCTTCTTCAGCATCGACGACGGCAAGGGCTATGTGTCCGGGCTGGATGGCGCCGGCAGCGCAGGCGCGGCGTGCAGCATCGATGCTTATCGTGCCCGAGGTTTCGAGGCCTTGCCCAAACGCGGGCCGCTGGGCGCCAGCACCGTGGCCGGCATGGTGTCGGTGTGGGGCGAGGCCTTTGCGCAAAGCCGCCAGTGGGGCGGGACATTCAGCTGGGCCGACTTGCTGGCGCCTGCGATCGCGCTCGCCGATGACGGATTCGCGCTCAATGCCGGCCAGCCGGCGTCCATGCATGCCTATTGGGAAATTCTGTCCAAGACGCAGCGCTTTGTCGACAACTTCGCCCCGAGCGGCGACATTCCGCTGCCAGGTACACATTTCAGGCAAGCCGCGCTGGCCGATACCCTGCGCGAATTAGCCAGTGACGGCGCCGATAGTTTTTATCGTGGTGCCTTGGGCCGGCGCATTGGCGACGGCCTGCAAGCCGAAGGCAGTCTGCTTTCCGCCGAAGACCTGGCCGCCTTCCGCTGCAGGCGCGTCGATCTGCTGCACGTTCCCTACCGCGACGGCCAGATGGTCAACCTGCCACCACCGACCGTTGGCATCACGGCATTGATGGTGCTGGCGATCCTGGATCGTTTTGAGCTGTCCGGGCTCGACCCGCAGTCCGCCCGCTTTGTGCACCTGCAGGTGGAAGCCGCCAAGCTCGCCCACCAGGTGCGCGACCGCTATCTGAATGACCCCGACTTCAACCCGGTGCCGACCGACCGGTTGCTGGACGCCGCCTTCATCGACCGTCTTGCCGCCAGCATCGACCCGGATCGTGCATCGCCCTTCACCGACGGCCCGACGCCTGGTGACACCGTGTGGTTCGGTGTGATGGATGCCGAGCACCGCGCGGTCAGCGCCATCCAGAGCATCTGCTGGGAATACGGCAGCGGCGTGATGGCGGGCGATACCGGCATTGTCTGGCACAACCGCGGTCACGGCTTCTCCATGGACCCGCAGCACGTCAACGCATTGGCGCCGGGCAAACGGCCGTCGCATACTTTGAACGCCCCGCTGTTCCTGAAGGACGGCAAGACCCGCATCGTGTTCGGCACCATGGGCGGCGAGGCGCAGCCGCAGATCAGTACCGCCGTGCTGACCCGCGCGTTGGACGTGGGCATGCCGCTGGACGAGGCCCTGGACGCACCGCGTTGGGTCATCGGCCGCGCCTGGGGCGAGCAGTCGCCCACCAGCTTGAAGCTGGAGCGTCGATTCAGCCAGCAGACCTATGACGAGTTGGCGGCAATGGGCCACGACATGGAATGGTTTCCCGGCGATTATTCGGACTTCGTGGGCCATGCCGGCATCATCGTGCTGGACGAAGACGGAAGCATGCAGGGCTGCGCCGACCCACGCAGCGACGGGGCGTCGCTGGGCGTGTGATCTTGTACCGGTCAGGCACCGCGTGTTGTCGACCGGTTAAGCTGTCCCGCCCGACCGATTTCGTCTGCCGATGACCGACACCCTCGCCGCCTGGCGCCCGCGCCTGATCGCCCTGGCCACCCACGATGCCCATGACGACGGCGCCCACGACCTGAACCATCTGCACCGCGTATGGCAAGCGGCCCAGACACTGCTCGCCGATCACCCGGAAGCCGATGCACTGGTGGTGCTGGCCGCGTGCTATCTGCACGACTTGGTCAACCTGCCGAAGAAACACCCGGACCGTGCACTGGCGTCTGGTATGGCGGCACGCGGGGCCACCGACCTGTTGAACGACGCTGGCTTCCCGGCAGACAAGCAGGCCGGCGTCGCCCATGCGATCGAAGCCCACAGTTTTTCGGCTGCCATTGCGCCAGAGACCATCGAAGCCAAGATCGTCCAGGATGCCGACCGGCTCGATGCGCTGGGGGCCGTTGGCCTGGCGCGCCTGTTCTACACCGCCGGGCGCATGGGCTCGGCCTTCGCCCACCCTGACGACCCGCTGGCCGTGGCCCGTCCACTGGACGACAAGGCGTTTGCGCTGGACCACATCGAGGTCAAACTGGCCGGCCTGCCTGCCACCATGCAGACCGCCGCCGCCCGCAAGCTGGGCGAAGCCAGGGTGGCCTGGCTGCGGGACTTTCGCGACACCTTCGTGGCGGAATGGGGAAGCTGACGTGGACGCTGATTCGGGAACCGACACCGCGCCAGCGCTGACAATCGTCCATGAAGGGCGCGGCGGCTATATCGACATCGAGGGTTGCCGCTATCCGATCGAGCATATCGAGGGCGGGCGTTTCTGCATTCATTTCCCCTCGGGTCATCGTCATGCCCGTCGTGATGCGCATCTGCTTGCGCTGCAACAGCGCGTGCTTGCCGATCCTGAAAAATGGGCAATCGAAGACCGCAGCAAGAAGAAGCCGGCAAATACCTAGCACGCGGCACAGGCAGCAGCCCCCTGGCACGCCCGATGCAGGCTGCCTGGTGGCGCCGAATCGATCTTTGTCAGATTTTGTATAATCAACCAGCTGCTCCAGGTCTTATATAAGAGATATAAGACCTCTCGGGTCAATCACCGACCCGGCCAGCTACGAACCCGTCAGCATTTCCCACTGCCGTTTGCGCCTGCCGCGAATGCAGTCGATGCCCCCTAGGTTGTCCGGCGCCGTGCGCGCCGATGCATGGCCAGTGTGCTGCCGGGCCCGTCTCTTTACCGTAAGGAATCTTGATGACTGTGTCCTCAACCAAGCCAGGCGGCATTGGCCGCTGGCTATTTGCACTTGTTGCACTCGTCGTGGCCGGCTTCGGCGTCGGCATGCTGCTGCTGGGCGGCAAACTGATCGCCGCAGGCGGTACCTGGTACTACGCGATTGCCGGCGCCGCCTTCATTGCCGCCGGCGTGCTGATCGCCGCCTTGCGCCGCATGGGCGTGCTGCTGTTCGGCATCACCGCCGCCGCCACCTTCGTGTGGGCCACGTCCGAGGTCGGCTTCGACGGCTGGGCGCTGATTCCCCGCCTGGCATGGTTGTCCGCGCTGGGCCTGATCCTGTTTGCGTTCTGGCCGGTCGCCAAGCGCAGCATCACCGGCTTCAGCAAACCCGTGTACCTGGTCAGCATGGGCGTGTTGCCCCTGGTCATGCTGGGCTCGATCCTGGTGCCCTTGTTCAAGTCGCCGCATATCGAGCTGGCCAATCCTTCCCTGACCAAGAACCGTCCCGCGCAGGCCTTCAGCCGTCTGACCGTCACATCGCCGGACGGCAACGTGGCCGGCAATCACGACGCCAGCAACTGGACGTCTTACGGCGGTTCCAACCTGTCGAACAAGTACAGCCCCGCGGCCCAGATCACGCCAGCCAACGTCGGCCAGCTGGAAGAAGCCTGGCACTTCCATACCGGTGACCTGAAGCCCGCAGACGCCAAGTTTGCCTACGCCTTCCAGAACACGCCCTTGAAGGTGAAGGACACGGTCTACGTGTGCACGCCGAGCCAGATCGTGATTGCGCTGGACGCTGCCAAGGGCACGGAAAAGTGGCGTTTCGACCCGCAGACCAGCCGCGAAGCCATGAGCAAGATCGCCGCCAGCACCTGCCGCGGCGTGGCCTACTTCGAAGCCAAGACGCCGGTCGCGGAATGCCCGACCCGCATCATCTGGCCGATGGTCGATGGCCGCGTCGGCGCCATCGACGCCGAAACCGGCAAGCTGTGCACCGGCTTTGCCAAGAACGGCTACTTCGACCTGAACGACGGCACAGGCAACACCTTCCCGGGCTTCGTGGCACCGACGTCGCCGCCGCTGATCATGCGCGGCACGGTCATCATCGGCACCGGCCAGGTACGTGACGGCACCGAGCGCGATGCGCCCTCGGGCGTGGTGCGCGGCTACGACGCCATCACCGGCGAACAACGCTGGGCCTGGGACCTGGGCAATCCGGGCGTAAGCACCCCGCCAAAGGAAGGCGAGACCTACACCCGCAGCACCCCGAACGTCTGGTCGCTGCTGGCTGGCGACGACGAACTTGGCCTGGTCTACCTGCCGCTGGGCAACCCGGCCAGCGACTTCTACGGTGCTGACCGCAGCAAGCTGGAAGACGAATACACCGCATCCCTGGTCGCGCTGGACGCCGCCACCGGCGCCGAGCGCTGGCACTTCCGCACGGTCAACCATGATCTGTGGGACTTCGACCTGAGCCCGCAACCCAACCTGGTCGACTTCCCGACTGCAGAAGGCACGCGCCCGGCTGTGGTCCAGGCCACCAAGAGCGGTCAGATCTACGTGCTGGACCGCGCCACCGGCGAACCCATCATGCCGGTCGTGGAAACCCCCGTGCCGCAAGGAACCGATACGCCGGACTGGGTCGCCAAGACCCAGCCCCTTTCGCCGGGCATGCCGAACACCGTCGGTCCCCCGAGCAAGGCCATGGAAGTGCTGGACGAAACCGCCGCCTGGGGCATCACGCCGTTTGACCAGCTGATCTGCCGCATCCAGTTCAAGCAGCTGCGCTACGAAGGCCCGTACACGCCGCCCACGCTGAGCGGCTCGCTGGCCTTTGCCGGCAACCATGGCGGCGTGAACTGGGGCGGGATCTCGATCGACCCGGTGCGCGGCCTGATGCTGATGAACAGCAACCGCCTGCCCTACACCGAACAGCTGTTCACGCGTGAGGAAATGGACGAGAAAGGCGTGGTGTCAATCTTCCGCGGCAAGAGCAAGGTGTCCGGCTATATGCCGCAAAAGGGCTCGACATATGGCGCCCGCAAAGAGCCGTGGATGTCGCCGCTGAACACGCCGTGCATTGCACCGCCGTGGGGCTACATGTCGGCCACCGACCTGCGCACGCAGGAAGTGATCTGGAGCCGTCCGCTGGGCACCGGCTACGACACCGGCCCGCTGGGCATTCCCTCGCGCGTGAAGCTGGAAATGGGCACGCCGAACAACAGCGGTTCGCTCACCACCGCAGGCGGCATGACCTTCGTCGGCGCAGCGCTGGACCAATACCTGCGCGGCTACAATTCGGAGACCGGTGAACTGCTGTGGGAAGTGCGCCTGCCGGCCGGTGCGCAAGCCAACCCGATGAGCTACGAAATCGATGGTCGCCAGTACATCGTCGCCGCCGTCGGTGGCCACCAGCGCATGGACACCAAGCTGGGTGACAGCGTGATTGCGTGGGCACTGCCGAAGAAGAACTGATCGTGATGCCGGGCTGATTCAGCCTCGCCGCGATGCACGAACCAAGACCGCGCCATGCGAATGGCGCGGTCTTTTGTTTTAGGGGTCATCCCGCGTTTCGCCAGCCTGCGCGACACGGCATCGTTGTTCGGAAATATAGTCGTTGGAGTCTCTCACCCCGCATCAGGCAAGCCATGTTGACCGACACACCCGTCCACCAGCAAGGTCGGTATCCGAACGCCTCCCGACACGCTGCGGGTGACCTGATCCCAATCTGGGTGGTGTTCGGCCTTGCCATGGGGCCGGCGGTGGCACTGGGCCTGTCCCGCTTTGCCTACGCGCTGCTGCTGCCCGCCATGCGCAGCGACCTGGGCTGGAACTTTGCGGATGCCGGCACCATGAACACCGCCAATGCCGCCGGTTACCTGGCGGGTGCCTTGGTCGCGGCGGCGATCGGCAGACGCGCTGGCGACAAACGCACCTTCGCGCTGGGACTGCTGCTGACGGCGCTTGCTGTCGGCGCCTCGGGGCTGACCGCGGACTTCACACTGCTGCTGATATTGCGGATTGCCGCCGGCTTCACCGGCGCGCTGGCATTCGTGACCGGCGCGGGGCTGACGTCTGCGGCCGCCGCCGGCGGGTCCAGCAGCCGAGCGCCAACCTTGCTCGGCATTTACTTCGCGGGTGCCGGCATTGCTGTGACGGCCTCGGCGCTTGCCGTTCCGCCCCTGCTCGACGCCATGGGCTGGCGCGGCGGCTGGCTGGTGCTAGGGGCGCTGGCCCTGGCCGCGACCGTGCTGGGCTGTCTTGCGCTGCGTCGCGCGCCGACACCGGTGTATGCAGCCGCGGGGCAAACACGAGGCACCTGGTCGCTGAGATTCATGACACGCGGTTTGATCGCCTACGGATTGTTCGGCGCGGGCTATATCGCCTACGCGACCTTCATCATCGCGTTCCTGCGCGGCGAACAAGGCTTCACCAGCGCCCATATCACCATCTTTTGGTCGATCCTGGGCTTGGCCGCCGTCGCCGCCGCGTTCCTGTGGGGACCGATCCTTGGACGATTGCGCGGCGGCCGAGGCATCGCCGCCACCATCTGCACGGTCATGGTCGGCGCGGCCGTGCCTTTGTTGTGGTCTGGTCAGGTTGGCGCCTATCTGTCCGCCGTGCTGTTTGGCGGCTCCTTCCTTGCCGTCGTGGCCTCTGCGGCGGCGTTTGCCCGGAAGTCGGCGCCGCCGCAGTCGTGGACCACGGCGATCGGCGCGATGACGATCGCCTTCGGGCTGGGTCAATGCATTGGGCCGGTCTTGAGCGGACTGCTTTCCGACGGCCCGAATGGCGTACGCACCGGCTTGTGGGTGTCGGTGTGCATTCTGCTGGCGGGCATGGTGGTCGCGGCATGGCAACCCGAACCCCGCGCTGAAACGATTCGGCTCCCAAAAAGCTAGTCTCTGCACTGCAGAATTCAGGGTCCAGGCTTCCGAGGGGTCGGGGTGAAAATAAAAGCTCCTGGCAGAAACTATTTTTTTGGCGTAAGCACTCGTTCAGTTAAGAAACTCTTCAGGCTTAATCATCGAATTCAAAATTAGATTGCGATCGAATCGGACCTTCGTCGCGTGGAAATATTTGAATTGATGCATCAAGCCGTATCGCCATTCAGGCAAACCAATATCCGGCGAGCAAAGCTCAAACCCGGCCAGCAGAGAAGACATACTTACAGAACAGCTGAATGCATCAAGGAAATGCGACTACCATGATCCGCTTATTGCAGACACAAAAATAGCCGCTCGATGCTTTTGAGCACGCTCTCTATTTTTAAAAACAATATTTAACCAGCGATTCATAAAACAGGCTTTCGATAACAATCAACCCTATTTCAGCCGTCATCCAAAATGATGATCTTGGTGCATGGCAATGCGTCCTGACTTTGCGCTGAAAATATGATGCACGCCGGCATACGCCAATGCATGTCAGCGGAAACGATGCATACGGTCGTCCGCGATGGACCTGGCGCCGCCAGTCGTCCTGCCTGGGCAAGATAATCCGCAAGCACCGGGACAATGACCAAGCTGATATGGGTGGCAATCGTGTGGGTTGCAATAATCCCGATGCGACTGACGGTGCTCGCACCTGCAGAGATCGTCGGCAAAAATGCCACGCCGATCGCCGCGCCTCAGGAGGGGGTGATCGCGCGATTTTTTGTCGAACCGAACCAGCTGGTCGCCAAGGGGGCCCCGCTGTTCGCACTGGACGACGCCAGCGCGCGCAATCACAACGACGTGGCGATCGAGGCGCGTGCGGTGGCGACTGCAGCGTATCTCCACGCTACGCAGAAGTCCTCACATGACAGCGCGAGTCGGGCCGAACTGGCAGCACTGAAGGCGCAACTGGACGAGAAGATCGCGGAAGCGCAGTACTTCAAGGACATGTTGGGGCGCATGCAAGTCAACGCGTCCGAGACCGGCATCGCCGTGTTTTCGGACGAGAACGACTGGTTGGGCAAGCCGGTCCAGGCTGGCGAACGGATCATTTTGCTGGCCGACCCGGCGAAGGTGCAGATCGCCATCCGCGTACCGGTAGATGCCGCGCTCCACCTGGAGCCCGGCGCGGAAGTGAAGCTCTACCTCAATGCCGCGCCATTGAGTGCCGTGGGCGGAGTACTGACCGAGTCGAGCCATGAACCGACAGCTACCAGCGAGGGTGTTCTGGCCTACCGCCTCAAGGCTGACCTGGTCGACGGCGAGCCGGTGCAACGCATCGGCCTGAAAGGCAGGGCCAAGCTCTACAGTGGCTGGGCACCGGTGATCTACCACCTGTTGCGCGAGCCACTGGCCGTCGTGCGACTGGCGCTGGGTGTCTGACGCCGGCGCCGCTGGCTTACACCGCGGCGGCGAACTGCTCCCGCAGCCACTGATGTCCCGGATCACGATGTACCCGGTCGTGCCACAGCATGAGCATCTCGAAGCCTGGAATTTCCAGTGGTGGCTCCACCACCTGCAGCGCATCTACATCAACGGCAAGCCGTGATGGCAGCATCGCCACCAGATCGGTGCGTTCCAGCACTGCGCGCAAGAACAGGAAGTGCGGCACCGATGTCACCACGCGCCGCGACAAGCCCATTGCGTGCAATGCCGCGTCGGCCGGCCCTTGGAATCCACCACCGCTGGTGGACACGATGGCGTGTTCCAGCTTGCAGAACTGCGCCAGGCTGGGCCGCCGCTTCAGGCGCGGGTGTCCGGCACGGCCCACCAGCACATAGCGTTCGGTGAACATCGAGCGCTGCCGCAAGCCGGCTGGCGCGTCTTGCCGGATGTGAAAGGCGATGTCGATGTCGCCCTGCTCTGCCTGGCGTGCCAGTGTGGACGGAACGAAGTCATGCACCGCCAGGCGGGTGCCCGGTGCTGCGATACGCAACCCAGCCAGCGCGGGCAGCAGAATCGTCGATTCACCATAGTCGGACGCCATCACACGCCAGGTGTCGGTTGCCGTCGCCGGGTCGAAAGGACCCGCCGGCACCAGCGCGTTGGCGAGTGATTCCAAGGCGAGCCGCAAGGGCTCGCGCAATTCGTCGGCGCGGGCCGTCGGCCGCATGCCGCGCGGGCCTGGCAACAGCAACGGGTCATCGAAGGCATCACGCAGCTTGGCCAGATGCACGCTGACCGAAGGCTGCGACAAATGCAGGCGTTCAGCCGCACGCGTGACGTTGTGCTCGGCAAGCAAGGCGTCCAGCGTGACCAGCAGATTCAGATCGAGTTTGCGCAGGCTATTAATCAATGGCATACCTGATATGGTGGAAATTCATTTCCACTATACCTGTCGCAGCCATATCGTGGCTTCCATCAACATTATGGAAGCGCCTGATGAACGTCCTGATTGTCTATGCCCACCCGGAACCCCGATCCTTGAACGGCTCGCTGAAGGATTTTGCTGTCAAGCATCTGGAAGCGGCTGGCCATGCTGTGCAGGTGTCCGACCTGTACGCGATGAACTGGAAGGCCCCGCTGGACGCGGGTGACCGTACCGACATGCCTGATGGCGCACGCTTTGATGCGTCAATGGATTCCAAACACGCGTTTGAACACGGCACCCAAAAGCCGGACATTGCCGCCGAACAAGACAAGCTGCGCTGGGCCGATGCCGTGATTTTGCAGTTCCCGCTGTGGTGGTATTCGATGCCGGCGATTCTGAAGGGCTGGGTCGAGCGGGTCTACGCCTTCGGCTTTGCGTATGGCGTGGGCGAGCATTCGGATTCGCGCTGGGGCAATCGTTTTGGCGAAGGCAGCATGGCGGGCAAGCGCGCGATGGTGATCGTCACAACCGGTGGCTGGGAGTCGCACTACAGCCCACGCGGCATCAACGGGCCGATCGACGAACTGCTGTTCCCGATCCATCACGGCATCTTGTATTACCCCGGCTTCGACGTCTTGCCGCCCTTCCCCATCTACCGTACCGGCCGCATGGACGAGACACGATTCGCGGCTACGTGCGAGGCACTCGGGCAGCGGCTGGATAACCTATGGACGATGGCACCGATTGCCTACCGCCCGCAAAACGCCGGCGACTACGAGATTCCTGCCTTGACCTTGCGCGAAGACGTGGCGCCTGGCGAACAAGGCTTCGGCGCACACATCACGCACTCGTAGCCTGCGCGGGAATCGCACACACGTCAGACCAGGCGGCAGCCCTTGCCGGGTCTGGCCATCACCATCGCCAACTAACATTCGCTAGCGCAAGATACACCCGCCCTCGCCGAAAGCGCGCGCCTCGCGCGCTATGCTCTCCCCCCGCTCGACGCGCCGATCTGACGCGTCGTCTGCATGACGGAGAGTAATCATCAACGCTGCTTTTTCTTCCCCGATGTCTGTCGTCACGACGTGGCTGCATCGAACCGTGGCCACGGCCGCCGTGCTGGCTGCGACGGCCACGCCACTGCACGCCGCATCGCTGTTTCTGGACGTCGAGCTAGGCGATACCGCCATCGCCTATCTGGACCAGGAAACGCAAGCCCGCCTGTGGCCGCAGATATGGACGCAGGCGCAGTTGATTGCCTACTACGTGCCCACGCAGAACATCGAGGGCGAGACGCAGACGACGACATCGCGCCTGAAACTGACGAGCTGCCTGGAAGGCGTCGCCTGCATTCCCGACCCGCACATCGAAACGGAAACCTCGCAGGTGGAGCGCGAGGTCAAGGCCAGTCCGCAAGTGCTGCAAGGCGTTGCAGGACGGCCTTTGAAGCTGCGTTATGAGTTCCCAGAGGTACCGGCCCCGCACTACCGTTTCAGCCACGCTGAAATGCGGGCGCCCGCCGATGTGCTCTGGCACCAGCCGCTGTTCGATAGCTGGAATCGCGATCTGCCGCCCTCGGGGCAGCGCAGCTTTGGCCAGCGGCGCACCCGTCCTTTGCTCATTCCGCTGGTCTTGGCCAAGCAACCGACACCAGGTTTTCAGCTGGTTGATCTGGACCTGAACACGCCGGGTCAGCTGATGCACCAAGGCCACCCGCTGGCCATGACAACGGTACGCGCCAGCCTGACCGGGCCGGATGGCAAGGCGCGCCAGATGGTGCCGCTGGACATGGCCAACCCGGCGATTTCCCAGAAGCTGTTCGTTCAGCCCGAGGTTACCCAGGACGGGCAGATCCCGTTCAACATGCGGGGTGCCCTGATCCCGCACTTGCTCTCGTCCATGCATGCGAAGGAACGCCTGAGCAAGATTCCCATGCCCGAGAGCACACCGCGCTGGCACGGCTTGAAGCACTACAACTTCCCGGAAGGGACCTGGGTGAAACTGACGGAAAGCGGGCCGCTGGCGCAGGTGGAACTCGAAGCCAATACAGGACCGGAGCGGGCCATCGACGGCCGAGTACCGGTGAAGCGCGAAACCTGGATGTTCTTCCAGGACAAGCTCGTGCACTACCGCGGGCAATTGCATTACGGCAATAACGCAGACCAGATGCCGACGGCCTCGTGGCAGGTGAACTGGGACAATGAGATACGGTTGAACGCGACAGCGGGCACGGCGTCGCCAAGCTCTCTGACCAAGCGCGTACCGGAATGCCGCTGGCAGGCCTGCCGCGACAATCTGGCCGAAGCCCGTGGCCAGATGGCGGCGTCCGACGCGCAGCTTCAGGCTGAAGGCGAGCGTTATCTGAAGCTTGCACGCGGACGCGAGTGAAGCGCCTGCGAACCACGATGTAGTCGGCCAGCATGACCAGCGCGCCTGAGCACACCAGCGTGTTCAGGCGCTTTCACCGAGTACCGTCAAGCACTCAGCAGGTCATACAGCAGCTTCAAGTTCAGCACCACGATGACGGCCGCCACGAACCAGGCCAGGCTCGCCGTCCACTTGGACACCACGAACTTGCCCATCTTGGCCGGGTCGGTGACGAAGCGCACCAGCGGGATCACGGCAAACGGCAG
>Ga0308165_1005398_pt1 | contig 11865 bp, 7 predicted proteins | sample PhyWR2_FD_201032 | JGI IMG/M metagenome (GOLD analysis project Ga0308165, IMG submission 201032) | Phyllosphere microbial communities from UC Gill Tract Community Farm, Albany, California, United States - DLSLW.R2 | ecosystem: Host-associated > Plants > Phyllosphere > Unclassified | place: USA... | reverse complement strand
CTGCTGCTGCTCAGTTAAATAAAGTTGGGCATGAAGTAACTGTTTTCGAACGTGATGATGCACCAGGTGGTTTATTGAGATACGGTATTCCGGATTTTAAATTGCAGAAAAATGTGGTAGACCGCCGAATCGATTTGATGAAAGAAGAAGGAATTATCTTCAGATGTAATGCTAACGTTGGCGAAAATGTTGAAATAGGCACTCTGCTTAGAGATTTTAATGCCGTCGTATTAGCTGGTGGTTCTACAATTCCTCGCGATCTATCAATCCCTGGCCGTTCGGCTAAAGGAGTGCATTATGCTATGGACTTCTTAAAACAGCAAAATAAACGCGTTGCAAGTAGGACTGTTGAAGTAGAAGAGATTATGGCTACAGGTAAAAATGTAATTGTAATTGGTGGTGGTGATACCGGATCAGACTGTATTGGTACTTCAAACCGTCACGGTGCGAAATCTGTTACACAGTTTGAAATTATGCCAATGCCTCCTCAAACACGCAATGAAAATATGCCTTGGCCAAATTATCCGATGTTGCTGAAAAACACTTCGTCACATGAAGAAGGTGCACAAAGGGCATGGTCGGTAAATACGAAAAACTTCATTGCTGATGAAAATGGAAATCTTAAGGCTTTAAAAGTGGTGGATGTTGAATGGGAAATTGATGCAAACGGACGTCCGGTTACTTTTAAAGAAGTTGCAGGTACCGAAAGAGATCTTCCTTGCGAACTGGTGCTTTTAGCAATGGGTTTCTTACATCCTCAAAAAGAAGGTTTAATTGAAAAGTTAGGGGTGGAGCTTGATAACCGCGGAAACGTAAAAGCTTCAGAACATACTTATCAAACAAATATTGCAAAGATTTTTGCAGCAGGTGATGTTCGCCGTGGACAATCATTAGTGGTTTGGGCCATATCTGAAGGTAGAGAGGCTGCCCGCAAGGTAGACGAATACTTAATGGGAACAACCAAACTGGCATCGAAAGATGCTGTCGCTTATGCTTAATTAAGTTTAAATTCTATATTTTTTTGGTCGTGGTGCAAATCACGACCTTTTTTGTTTTTATGCAGTCTTCACACGGAAATCACGGAGTTGAATTCTGTTGTAGCGATACGTATGTGAGCAGGTCGTCATGCTGAACTCGTTTCAGTATCTATCTAACTAGATTATTATCAGCTGTTTTTTGCCACGGAAACACAGAAATCACGGATTTAAATTCTGTTGTAGGGATCCGTATGTGAGCAGGTCGTCATACTGAACTTGTTTCAGTATCTACCGGTCTATCGTCCTCGTTTGTAACGAGGATGAACGAGAAAGGCGATTGTATCGCCCCTAAAAACTTATCAATTAAGATTTCTATAAAATTTTACTAAAATTTCGTGCCTCTGAGTCTAAAAAACATACTAAAACAACTTCAACTGCTCGTTTCTTGGCGGTTGCTCTTTTCCAAAAACCGTTCTGCCACCATATTTCCAGCTTTCGTTACGCTCCTTCTGAATTACCTTATCAAAATCCATATTGGGAATAAAATCATTTTCTGCATTGCGTGCAATTTGATGCAATGACTTTATTGCCTGCTGTTTATCTGAGTTTCCAATTTTAGCTTTATCAATTGCCTTTTGCAAAACGCTTATTGTTTCATCAAATACATTTACAGGAACTGGGAAGGGGTGTCCATCTTTACCTCCATGTGCAAAAGAATAACGTGCAGGATCAGTAAAACGTGATGGCGTACCATAAATTAGTTCGCTCACCAAAGCCATTGATTGCAAGGTTCGTGGGCCCATACCTTCCAATAACAACAATTCTTCAAAATCACTCGGCTTTTTTTCTTGCGCCAGCCACAAAATACTTCCTAAACGTTTTAAATCTACATCTTTCGATTTTACATCATGGTGATTCGGCATGACCAGTTTTTGTATTTCGGCAAGCATCCTGTTGGGCGATTCAGCCGTGATATCCATCATGCTCTGCCTTGTTTTGCCTGCATCATTTGAAGTCAGATTTAATATCTGGCCCTGGTTTATTCCGCAAATTCCGGTGTGGGGTTCCTCAACAAAAGATTTCAGGTTTTCAGAATGCCAGTGGTATCTTCTTGCAGTAGAACTGCTATTGCTCATGCCTTGTTGCACCACAGCCCAATCGCCTTCATTGCTTAAAACAAAACTGTGAAGGTACAACTGGAATCCATCTTGTATGGCAGTATTATCTACCTTAGCACTGAGTTTGCTCGCCCGTAACAATTCTGTTCCGTTTAAACCTGTTTTATCGGCTATTTTTAAAAGCTCATTTGGCGTTTCCCTGCTGTATTTCCCTTTGCCACCACAAATATAGATGCCCAATTCTTTAGATAACGGATTGATTGATTTTTTTAAAGCACCCATTACCGATGTGGTAATGCCAGATGAATGCCAATCCATACCCATAACAGCCCCGAGGCTTTGAAACCAAAACGGACTGCTTAAACGGCGGATAACTTCTGCCTTGCCATACTCTAACAATATCGCTTCAGTAATGGCCAGGCCGAGTGTAGCCATGCGTTGAGCCAGCCATGGTGGTACATGGCCATAGTGTAAGGGTAAATCTGCACTTCCTGATCTTTTCAATACTAACAAATTTAGTAAAATATTTTTTATTTATTTAGAATTTTAATCTACTAATTCTCTATTACAGAAAATGTTTTAGTTGTGTAAACGGAATACTGTAAAATGGTTGCTAATCTTTGAAAAGATTTTTACCCTACAAATTCTTTTGGTTTTCTGCCCTAATTATCTTTTGGAACCACAGTTACAATGAAATAAAACGATTAACAATATTTTTTGTTACTTTGAAACACAACCCAATATTAAAGCGAATTCCCAATTATACATGCGAAAACTCTTACAACGTTTACTGAGTGCCTGGATCATCCGCATGTCGAATAGATTCGGTTCAAGACCAGATCGCAAACGTATTCATGAAGCCCTAAGCAAATTATACAAAACCATTAATCAGGACCCTGGTAAACGAGGACTTATTTTTGAAATCACCAATGAAGATAAATTTATCATTTTGTCCGACCAACATAAAGGTGCCCGTGATTACGCTGACGATTTTTCATTATCAGAAAAAAATTACTTAAAAGCACTCCAATATTACAACGAAAAGGATTTCCATTATATAAACCTTGGCGATAGTGAAGAGCTTTGGGAAAATTTAATGGAATCGGTAATCAAACACAATAAAGATACTTTTGAAGCAGAAAAATTATTTATTAATAAAAACCGTTTCACAAAAATATTCGGCAATCACGATTTATATTGGGACAATGATCCACTGGCAGGATTTAACCTGAACAGAATTTATGGAAAAAAAATCCGCATTTATGAAGGCGCAATCCTCCGGGCGCAAATTGGAGAAAACAAACTGGATATTTTCCTTATACACGGTCATCAGGGTGATTTGCAAAGCGATGGCAATTGGTTTAGTAAATGGTTTGTAAGTACCATTTGGGCACCACTGCAAGCCTACCTACAAATTAACCCAAATACACCCGCTTACGATAATCAGCTTAAAACGGTGCACAATACCATGATGTACAGCTGGATTGCTGAACAGGAGAATATGGCATTGATTACCGGACATACCCACCAGCCAGTATTTGCATCTTTAACGCACCTGGAGCGGATTTATGTAAAATTAGATCGGGCTCAAAAAGAGAAAAACGTAAAAGATCTCGAGTTTTTGGAAGTAGAACTTCATAAACGCATTAAAGAAGGCGATAAAGCACCACGTTTAGGGAAGTACCAGCCCAGCTACTTTAACAGCGGCTGTTGTTGTTTTAACGATGGAGATATTACCGGAATTGAAATCGAATCTGGTATGATCAGGCTGATAAAGTGGTCGTACCATGAAAATGATATCCCAAAAAGAATATTACTTGAAGAAATGAAACTCAGTGATTTATCTGATTTAAAGTTATTTAATGGGTAACGTAACATAAAAAGTTGTACCTAAATCTTTTCCACTACTTTCTGCCCACAGTTTTCCTTTATGTATATCAATTATTGCATTTACGGCAATCAATCCTAAGCCGTAATTATTTTCATTATTGGTCGCTTTAGCACTCAATGGCGCAAATTTTAAGAAAATTTTATCAAGATCTTCTTCAGTTAAACCCACACCACTATCTTTTATCGCAACGGTTATTTCATTTTCATGGATTTGATGAGAAATAACAATTTCAGTCCCCTTAGGAGAAAACTTAACTGCATTATCGATAATGTGCTCAAAAACAACTTTTACTTTATCAGCATCTGCAAAAACTTCCAAAGAATTTTCAATACCGATCAATACTTTCTGGTTTTTATGGTTGAGTTTTAATCTCAGATCATCAATTGCCTGTTCGATAATTGCTTTTAAATCTACCTTTGCTTTTTGCGGTTTAAAAGAATGACTTTCTTTACGTGCATTGCTTAAAATTCCATTTAAATTATCAATCATCCGCTTCGATTGCATATTGATTTTACCTGCAACTACCGCTGCGCGCTCATCAATACCGGGTATTCTTCCCAGCAGTTCCGATTGTAATGAAATTGTAGTCATAGGATTTTTAAGATCATGAACCAATACATGCAGGCGGTCATCATAAGCCCTGAACGTTTTTCTGATTGCGATTCTGGATTCAAGCTTCTCCATTACCATATCGGCCAAAGTACCTAACATCTCCAATTGTTTCTCATCAGCATTTTGGGCCGAATCGGAAGCCACATATATTAACCCAATAGCATAACCATCTGCGGTTACAATTGGCGAGGATTTGTAAAAAGCGAATGCACTGTTTGCAGGTAAACCGTATTGTGATTTCACAAATATCTGTTCTCCTGCCATAAAGCCTATTCCTGCATGCGCCACATCAAATATTTGAGCAGCAAGCTGTGTTATCCGATCAAAAGCACTTTCAGCCGGGGTATTCAGAATTTCGTAGGATGCTAATTTGGCAAAAAGCATATCTTTATCTGTATGCTTAATCGGTTCGGCTTTTTTAATCTGCATTTACTATATATTTATTCGGTGGCAATGAAACACTAAAGGTAAAGATTATGATTAATAAGTAAATAATATAAACAATTCAACCGTAAATTCCGTTAGTATATTTTGTAGGCGATTGAGGATAAGCGTTAAAATTATCACCCAAATAACTTAAATAATGAGATTATATATAGAACGTAAACCTGTTAAGGTAAACCCAGATACGAAAAGAGTTATTGCCCGTTTTTTTTTTAACGGGGAGGAGCGCGCATTAGAAGTAATAAAAAAGGTTTTAGAGTTTTCTGATGACAAAGTATTTTCACTGATATCACCCATCTTACAAGAATATTCTAAACGGCATAGAAATATTACCAAAATACTAACCCGCCACTGCAAAAAATTAAAAAAACAGTTTATTGCCCTTGGAACCGAATTTGAAGATCTCGACGAATATACTCGTTTACTAATCGGTGCCTATTTTACACACGAATATTCAATAGAATCAGCAGCATTTTTTAATCCAAGTATCGTTGATGATCCAGACCAGACTGACCTTGTTGAGGGAGAAAAACGTGTAATCATTAGCTTTAGGGCGGTAGGCGAGGGCCATATTTCATCAATCGTTTTCAGGCGGGCACTTATTGATAAAAACAACAACATCCAGGTTTTACCTGTAGGTAATTATGTAGATGAGGCAGAGGTAGTTAAGAACGCCATTTACGTAAAAAAATTATTTTTAAAAAAAGCTGCCTACGCACAGATTGATACCTCAGTACTGGAAGAAATTGAGTCGAAACTGGATGACAAATTTGAATATACAAGTTTGAGTAATATCATTAAAGATTCCAAAGTACTGAACAAAGAAAACCCCGCACGTTTAATTGAATATGATAAAGTGCTTTGGTTATCTGATACTTACCATACGATCACTTTTTCTAAAGATACTGATATTTCTGACCGCGTAATTTTCCCAATTTCAGAATTTGAACGTAAGGGGATTGAGGATGCCCGCTTTGTGAAATTCATTAAAGATGATGGCAAAATATTGTATTATGCCACATATACTGCATTTGATGGTTCATTAATTATACCGAAACTGGTACAAACCGAAGATTTTTACGAATTTAAAGTTATTCCACTTTATGGCGATGGTGCCCAGAATAAGAACCTGGCTTTGTTTCCGCGGAAAATTAATGGCAAATATGTTATGATGAGCAGGATTGATGGCTGGAACAATTACCTCATGTTCTCTGACAAAGTGAACGTTTGGGAAAATCCCATCTTACTGAAACAACCACGATATGATTGGGAACTCGTGCAGATTGGCAATTGCGGATCACCAATAGAAACCGATAAAGGCTGGTTAGTAATTACCCACGGCGTGGGGCCTATGCGCAAATACTGTATTGGCGTGAGTTTATTAGATCTCGACGACCCAAGCAAAGAGATCGGTCACTTAAAAGAGCCACTAATTATGCCAAACAATGAAGAACGTGAAGGTTATGTACCGAACGTGGTTTACTCATGTGGATCAATCATCAGCAATGGCGAATTGATTATTCCTTACGGCTTATCTGATTATAGTTCTTCATTCGCAACTGTTAATTTAGAATTGCTGTTAGATAGGTTATTGGATAATAAATAATCATTCGTGTTTTAATGAATATTATAAATTCTCCGCGTTGAACTTATCGAGTCGTCCTGCTGAATTTATTTCAGCATCTAATGTAATTAAAGTTTAGTCCCTGAAATAAATTCAGGGTGACGCATAGTATAAACTCTCCACGTTGAACTTATCGGGTCGTCCTGCTGAATTTATTTCAGCATCTAATGCAATTAGAAAGTCCCTGACATAAATTCAGGGTGACAAATAGTATAAACACTCAGAGTTAAACTTATCGAGTCGTCCTGCTGAATTTATTTCAGCATCTAATATTATTAAATGGTCCCTGAAATAAATTCAGGGTAACGAATAGCTTAAAATCTTACCTCACTCAATAACATCATAAAAAAAGGCTGGTTCATTTCTGAACCAGCCTTAATATTTCCAAGACAAATTAATTCTTAACTACATTTATCCGCTTCCACTAAGGGGGAGGATAAAGTTTCATATTCAGCTTCTGCAGCCTTTAAAATAGCAAGGTGGGAGATAAAATACGCCAACGTACTTTCTGCACCTTGGTTTCTATTTACACTGTTAAATTGTAACCCATCGGCACAACCATGGGTTTCAAAGTCGTACAAAGGAATATGCAGACTATTTTTACCAAGGAACCATTCATAACTGATATGCATTAAATTCAAATACTGATTATCTTTCGTAATTTCGAAAACTTTGGCATACAATAATACCATTGCCATCGTTTCTATAGCCTGCTGATCGTAAATAGGATTTTTCCCATGTTTTTTCATCCAGCCTGCATTGCCAACAGGATTTAAGTAACCATTTTCAAAAGAAAAACTATTTAAAAATGCAACGCTCTCCATGGCTATTTTATAAGAGGTAGCATTACCGGTAACTTCATAATGATGAAGCAAAGCAAGTGGTAATATTGCATTATCGTAAGTTAAAATATCCTCGAACCAATGCCAATCGCCGTCTTTGTTTTCCTGGTATGAGGCTACCAATGAGTTGGCTAACATATTAATTTCTTTAACAATCACCTCATCACCAGGATGAGCGCATAAGAAATAAGAAAGACCAATAATTGTATTTGCCCTTCCACGGAGATATTTTAATTCTTTAAAGTGTGGAATTGAATGCGAAAACAATTCTCGTCCAAATTCGCGGTATGAATTGTTCGGTGCTGCACTAATCAAATAACCGAGCGACCAAATCGTTCTTCCGAATGAATCTTCAGAACCTACTTCATCAAGATAATTACGGTTAAAACTTAAAAAATTCCTGAAGTTACCGTCCTCAGTCTGCATGTACTGAATAAAACTAAGGTAAACAGGCATAAATTTTAAGGCTTTTGGATTTTTATCCCTTTCAGTAGCCATTAAGGCCATGATCAATGCTCTGGCATTATCATCTATACAATAACCCTCTTTAAGATTTGGAATCCCAAAACGAGCATGTTGTATAATTCCAGTATCATCTGTTAATAACGAAATGTGATTTAAATTTAAAGCAGGCATACTTTCCACATCAATAATTGGTGGAGTTACCCTTTCTGGTTTTTTACCTGTAATTACAGCATCTTTCAATACCTTTAAATAAACACTACCTATGGCTGGCCAACGTAACTTTAAGCCATATTCATAAGCATTTTGTCTAAGTTTTTGATACTTATCATTGTCATTTAAAAGCTCATTTACAATTGTTGCCAACTGATCATCATTTTTAAAATCGAATAATTTACCTCTGTTTTCGGCTAAAAGTTCTTGTGCATGCCAATATGGAGTTGAAACTACTGCTGCGCCTGCACCAATTGCATAAGATAATGTACCACTGGTAATTTGTGCCTCATTTAAATATGGTGTAATATATAACGAACAAGCAGTTAAATACTGATGAAGTTCGCCTTCAGAAACAAATTTATTTACAAAAGCAATGTTGTTTTCAACACCTAGCTCTTTTGCTAGTGCTTTTAAACTGTCGCGATATTCTTCTCCATTGTGTTTTACAACCCCTGGGTGTGTATTCCCTAAAATTACGTATAAAACATCGGGATGCTGCGCCACAATTTTAGGCAAGGCATTAATTACAGTTTCCAGGCCTTTATTGCGGCTGATTAAACCGAAAGTAAAAAGTACCTTGCGGTTTTTAAAGAGTTCGCTACGGGAAATTTCATTGTTTAGAACTGGTTCCAAATCTGGCACACCATGTTCTATCAATTGAATAGATGCTTTTGGAATCTGGTAGATGCTGGTTAAAAATAACACAGCTTTTTTACTCATCACCACAATTTTGGCAGATTTTACAGCAATCTCTTTAATAATGGTTTGCTGCATAAAATTCGGCTCCTTTAAAACTGTATGCAAAATGGTGATAAATGGTTTCTTTAATCTATTGATTAATGAAAGTAAAAATACGCCACTATTGCCTCCATAAATACCAAATTCATGTTCAATAATTACACTGTCTACATCGCTGTTGTTAATAAAATCTGCCGCCTCGATATAATCTTGCTGGTTTTGCTGGCTGATCACAAATTTTACCTCATCGGGGTATTGATGCTCATTGATATCATCCGATTCATTTAAAGCAACAACAAAGCTATTTTTCGGATTATAATCTGGATTTAAACTTAAAGCATTAACCAAATTTTGATTAAAGGTAGCTAAACCGCATTCGCGTGGGGGATAGGTCGAAATATAAGCTATTTTCATAAGTATTTCAATAGAGTTGATACTTGAACAACATTATATCAGCTAAATAGTTTGTGATTTCATTAATTTGCAGTTAATAAAGCCAAAACATTCTGATTTGGGTGCTTGTTAGTAAGTAAAAATTAAGCTATGAGATCAATATGGAAAGGTTCGATTGGATTTGGTTTGGTAAACATTCCGATTAAGTTATTTTCTGGTATCCAAAACAGTAATCTCGATCTGGACATGCTTGACGAACGCGATCAGGCCAAAATTAAATTTTTAAGGGTAAATGAAAATACCCATAAAGAGGTGCCCTATGAAAAAATAGTTAAAGGCTACTTTTTAAATGATCGGTATGTAGTTTTGGATAAGCACGACTTTGAAGAAGCAGCACCTGAGAAAACAAAGATCATTGAACTCGAAAATTTTGTAGACATAAAAGATATCAATCCTATTTATTACGAAACTTCTTATTATACCGAGCCCGAAAAACAGGGCAAAAAAGCTTATGGATTATTATTAAAAGCTTTAGAAAAATCGGGTAAAGCCGGGGTAGCAAGGTTTGTATTAAGAAATACTGAAAATCTTTGTGTAATCCATCCTATGGAACATGTTCTGGTAATTACTAAAATCAGATTTGAACAAGAAATCAGGAGCTTGTCCGAAATTAATAAGGTAGATGATATTACGATCACAAAAAAAGAAATGGATGTAGGTTTGGCACTTATTAAACAATACAGTTCAAAATTCGATTTAAGTGCTTTTAAAGATGATTATAGTTCCGAACTGTTAAAAATAATTAAAGCAAAAGCCAAAGGAAAACGAGCCACCGTTAAAAAAATGAAACCTCAAAAAGCAACCAGCGATGATTTATACGATCAATTGATGCAAAGTTTAAGCTCGAAAAAAGGTGCTTAATCAGTTTGGAGTTGAGTGTTTTGAGTCAGAGATAACTCGCTTTGCGCTAAACGCTATACAAAAAAGGCATTGAAGTGGTAAACACTTCAATGCCTTTTTTCTATTTAAATGCAGCTTTCAACTGATCTGCAGCAAAGGCCTGCGCAGCTTTCGCTTCAGGAACAAGGATAGCCATTCCAAAAAACTCATGTGTAACACCTTCATAATTTTTACTGTCAACCTTTACGCCAGCAGCTTTTAATTTATCAGCGAGCATTACACCATCATCATGTAAAGGATCAATTTCTGCAGTGATAATTGTAGTTGGGGGTAAACCTTTTAAATCAGCATTAACCAATGAAATTTTAGGATTCTGTGCCTCAATCATGGTATTTAAATACTTTTCAGTAAACCAACCCATCATCGCTTTATTTAATGGTTTCGCCTTTTCGTACATTTTATACGAGGCTGTATTCATATCGGCTTGAGCAATTGGATAAACCAAAACCTCATGTACCGGAATCATAATGTGCTTATCTCTAGCCATAATCGATACGTTAGCAGCTAAATTTCCACCGGCACTTTCACCCACTACCGCTATTTTAGCAGGATCAGCTTTTAAGCTTACAGCATTTTTTACAGCCCATTCATAAGCAGCAAATGCATCATTATGCGCTGTCGGAAATTTATTTTCCGGAGCCAAACGATAAGCTACAGATAAAACAATTGCACCAACCTGCTCAGCTAACGCTTGTGCAGAAGCATTGTAAACATCTAAATTAGCAATAACAAATCCACCACCATGATAATAAACAATTAATGGATGAGGGCCGTTTCCTTCTTTTGGTGTATAAATTCTTAAATGTATTTTGCCTCCACTCACATCAATATCTTTTCCGGTTGTATCCACCTTTGGTGTAGGCACCTTAATGTTATTTTGTTTTACTAAATCCATCACTGCATCAGTTGGTGTATGGTTTTTACGGGCATCGGTCGCACTTAAAGTTTCTATAGGTTTATCACCATAAGTACTCAATTTTTCGATTATCGTTTGCATTTCTGGCTTGATGGTTTTACCCCACTCTGGTGCGGGTCCACCAGGTTTTAATCCTGCTACAGCAGTAGAATCAGTTATTGTAGAATCCGTTGTGGTAGTGGTTTTAGTTCCACCAGAACAGGCAGCGAGCGAAACTGCCACACCACAAATGAGCGCACCAAGTTTTAATGAGTTGGTTTTCATAAGGTTATTTTTTTTTGTTTTTTAAATGATATGCTTCTATAACATTATCAGTGAGATACAGTTTTTGCATCTCTACAACTTTTTAGAATTTAATGAAACAGCAAACATCTTTATGATTTAGTATGTTCTAACATAAACAACTAAGTATGTTAACAGAAATAACAGGGCTGCCAGACCATATTTTTGGCGTAAGGGCTACAGGTGAAGTAACCAGCGACGATATTAAAGATGTATTGTTAACAGGCCTGAAACGAACAGCACAACGTTTTAAAGAAATCCGATATCTACTCGTACTGGAAACCGATGTTAAAAATTTTACCGCTGGTGCCTGGGTTCAGGATGCTAAAGCGGGTTTACAAAATTTTACCAAATGGAAAAAAATTGCAGTTGTAAGTGCAGAAAAAGGAG
>Ga0308165_1005397_pt1 | contig 11869 bp, 10 predicted proteins | sample PhyWR2_FD_201032 | JGI IMG/M metagenome (GOLD analysis project Ga0308165, IMG submission 201032) | Phyllosphere microbial communities from UC Gill Tract Community Farm, Albany, California, United States - DLSLW.R2 | ecosystem: Host-associated > Plants > Phyllosphere > Unclassified | place: USA... | reverse complement strand
GTTAGATGACTTTGGCTTCGTTCCTGAGCTTGTCCACCAGCGTGGCCACGTCGGCAACCTTCACGCCGGCGCTGCGCTTCGGGGGCTCGCTGACCTTGAGCGTCTTGATGCGCGGGGCGACATCGACGCCCAGCTCGGCGGGCAAGACGCGGTCGAGCACCTTTTTCTTCGCTTTCATGATGTTGGGCAGCGTCACGTAGCGCGGCTCGTTCAGGCGCAGGTCGGTCGTGACGATCGCCGGCAGCGTGAGCGAGAGCGTCTCCAGCCCGCCATCGACCTCGCGCGTGACCACGGCCTTGCCGTCCGCAACTTCCACCTTGGAGGCAAACGTCGCCTGGCCCCAGCCCAAGAGGGCCGCCAGCATCTGGCCGGTCTGGTTGCAGTCATCGTCGATCGCCTGCTTGCCCAGGATCACCAGCTGGGGCGCTTCCTTGTCCATGAGCGCCTTCAAGAGCTTGGCCACGGCCAGCGGCTGGAGCTCCTCAGTGGTTTCGACCAGGATGGCGCGGTCCGCGCCGATGGCCATGGCCGTGCGCAGCGTTTCCTGGCACTGGGCTGCGCCGCAGGAGACAGCCACGACTTCGCTGGCCACGCCCTTTTCCTTGAGGCGCACCGCCTCCTCGATGGCGATCTCGTCAAACGGATTCATGCTCATCTTGACATTGGCGATGTCAACGCCCGAGCCATCGCTCTTCACGCGCACCTTCACGTTGTAATCGACGACGCGCTTGACAGGGACAAAAATTTTCATGATTGTCTTTTTCCATTTTTAATGAGCACAACTTAGTGTGTTAAATCTTGGGGCGTGGCGCACGCTTCAGTCCGGGCAAACCAGTGGAGCATGAGAGAGTTGACATCGCTGGCGCGCTCGTACTGCACCCAATGCCCCGCACCGGGAAGCAGGCACCATTCACGTTCTGCATGGTCGCCCTGCAACTGCACAGCAAGGGATTGCGGAAAGGCCGTCACATCGTGTTCGCCCCAAAGCATCAGCAGTGGTTGCTTATAGCGATCCAGAAAATGCTGTAGGCCGCCTGCGCGCGAGATCGCCTTGCTCCGAAACTGGGTTCGGGTGCAAGAAATTTCATGAATTACCAGCGCAAGTGCATCGATGCTTTGAGGCTCATACAGCATCAGCACCCGCAAGTTGTGATGAAGTGCTGCACGTACAGCTTGCGGATCGGTAGAGGCTTGCCAGTCCACCATTTCTTCTCGCTGCCGCCTTATTGTTCCGTGGCCAGCTACCCCTAACAGCGCGAGCCGGCACACCGCGCCGCGCTCAGCCGCAAGACGCGCGGCGACCAGCCCGCCGAACGAAAACCCTGCCAGGTCAATGGGCGTGTCATTTCCGATAAGGATGGCTAGAGTGGATGTGAGTGCATCAATCAGTGGCGCCATGCGATCCTGCCCGTGCGGGACTGGATCCAGCGCATCCGAATCGTTAAAGCCCGGCATGTCGGGCACCCAAACCGTGTGCTGCTGCGCCAGGGCTTGGACATTGCGAAGCCAGTGCATCCAGCTTCCGTGCCCGCCATGCAGCAGCACCAACGGGCTTCCCTCGCCAAACTGGCGCCAGCGGATGCCTTTGCCGAGGTGGTTGACATCATGCTGAACGGCCTGGGCTTGCACACGCGCGAGGGCGTCGCGCGCCGCGGCAGCGTCCAAAACCATTTCCTGCACGGTGCTCATGCCCGAAGCATCAATGCGTCGACGGCAAGCACCCCCTGCCCTTCACGCATGACCATCAACGGATTCACCTCGGCCTCGCAGATCCGCAGCTCCGGCCGGATGGCCAGTTGGGACAGCGCCGAAACGGCATGGGCCAGTGCTTCCAGATCGCCTCGCTCCCTGCCACGCAGGCCCGTCACGGTCTTGAGCGCCTGGACTTCAAGAATCATTTCACGGGCGGATTGCACCGTGACCGGTGCCAGTCGGATACTGCGATCACGCGCCACTTCCGCCCAGATGCCACCGGCCGCCAGCATGACGATCGGGCCGGCATCCGGATCCACGCGATAGCCAATCAACACTTCAGCCAAACCCTTGCGCATCGGCTGGATCAGAACCTGATCGCAAGGCACGTCAGGCGCTCGTTCGGCCAGATTGCTCCGGAGTGTGGCAAAAGCCGCTTCCAGCTCTGTGGTGCTGTTGATACCCAGCACCACGCCGCCCACTTCGGTCTTGTGCTGGATGAGCTCGGAGCAGATCTTCGCCACCACCGGAAAATCAAAGGGAAGCGCTAGCGCGCTTCCCGTCAGCAACGCAGTGACAGCCGGTGCGTGCGGAACGCCCAACACATCGAGCACGTCGTAAGCCTGCGCCTCGCTGAGTGCGCGCGTGCTCTGGCTCTGGGCCGGCATAGGAACCAGGGCAGCAGCCGGGACCCTGCGCGCAAACACTGCGGCGATGGCATCGGCGCAGGCTTCCGGCCCCCGAAAGCAGGGCACGCCCGCTGCCGTCAGTGCTGCCAATGCCTGCGGCGCATCCGGCACCATCATGGCAGCCAAGGGCGTCGTATGGCCAATGCTGTCAATGATCGGCTTGACGGCAAGTTCGGACTGAAAACGCGCCGATGACCCGATAGTGGCCAGCACCAGGTCGAACTCGGGCGCTTCGAGCAGCACGTCCAGGGCAGCCTTCATCACCTCATACTTGACCCCTACCAGCGTAAGGTCAACCACGCGGCCGGGCGAGACCGAAATGCCCTTGTCGCGCAGGTGCTGCAAGGTTTCCTCCGATGGCGCCTGCACCGTGACGTCGCGGATACCGAGCTGGTCCACCGCCATGGCAGCGCCGCCTCCTGTGGTAGTGACCACGCCCACGCGACGCAGCCTGCTCGGCGGCAGTAGCGAGACTCGGCGGGCCAATGGAACGGTTTCGAGCAAGGCATCGAGCACGCCCACGCGTGCGATGCCGCAGTCCTTGAGAAAGGCGTCGGCGATATCGTCTTCTCCGGCGAGCGCGCCGGTATGCGTGGCCGCCATCTCCGCCGCAGCGTCCGACCGACCGAGCTTGTACGCCACTACCGGTTTGCCGCGTCGCGCGGCCTCGATGGCAAAGCGACGCAGCGCATCGCCGTGATGCAGGCTTTCAAGGAACAGCAGGTACCCGTCAATACCGTCATCGTCGAGCGTTGCCGAACAGATCTCGCCCAAACTGAGGTCGACCTCGCCGCCGACAGAGACCAACCCCGCAAAGCCGACGCCCCGAGCCACGCCGCGCGAGACCAATGCGCCTATCATGCTGCCGCTGTGCGAGGCCACGAACACGCGTCCCTTGGGAAGCTCGGGCTCGGCAAACGCCGCGTTGGCGGTCAGCACCAGCCCGTTGCGCGGGTTGACCACGCCAATGCTGCTGGGGCCCAGTATCCGAATTCCGGTGCGCCGGGCGACCTGGCGCAATTGCTCTTCACGTGCAGCGCCCTCGGAGCCGGACTCGGAAAAACCGCTGGCCAGGATGGTCACGACCCGGACCCCGAGGCGCGCGCATTCCTCGACCGTGGGCAACACGCTTTGCGTTGGCGTCAGTACAAAGACGTGCTCCGGCACCTCAGGCAACGCGGACAAGGTCGGCCATGCCGCAGCGCCCTGCACCGTCGAGCGCGTCGGATTGATGGGGTAGACCTTGCCCGTAAACCCTGCACGGCGCAAGAACTGCTGCGGCCGGCCTGCGGTTTTAGAAGGGTCATCGGAGGCGCCCACAAGGGCGATGCTGCGCGGGTTCAGCAGGGTGGCGGCAAGCACTTGCCCCTGGAGTGGTATATGAGACATCGGTTGCATCAATCCATTGAAATTTTGAGGGTTTTCAGCAGCTTTCCCCAGTGCGCGACCTCTCGGCCGACGTACTGACGGAAGTCGGCGGAAGAGCCGCCAAGGACGACGGCACCCTGGGACATCAGGGTCTCGCGAACGTCAGGCGCCGTCAGCGCTTTGTTCACTTCAGCGTTCAGGCGAGCGATGATCTCGGGCGGCGTCTTGGCCGGTGCGAACAGGCCGTTCCACGATTGAGCCTCAAAACCGGGAAAACCGGACTCGGCGAACGTGGGCACGTCGGGCAGTTGGGGAAGGCGCTTGGCTGAGGCCACGGCGAGGGGACGCGGATTACCGCTCTTGAGAAATGGCAATGCGGACATCGATGTCATGAACACCATGTCCACGTGACCCGCCACCAGATCGTTGAGCGCGGCCGATGCACCTTTGTAAGGAACGTGCATCAGGTCAATGCCTGCCTGCTGCTTGAGTAGCTCGCCTGCCAGATGCTGGGAGCCGCCGTTACCGGTAGAGCCAAATGTCAACTGGCCGGGCGGCTTTTTAGCCAGCGCCACTAGTTCGGAAACGGTTCGCACAGGGAGTTTCTTGGCGACTGCCAGCACCGCAGGTGCCGTCATCACGTTGACGATGGGCTCAAAGCTCTTTTGCACGTCCCACTTCATGTTCTTGTACAAGAACCCGTTGATTGTGATGGGCGCCGCAGCCAGCAGCAGCGTGTAGCCGTCCGGTGGCGCGGCCGCCACGAACTCGGAGGCAATATTGGAGCCAGCGCCTACCTTGTTCTCCACAATCACCGGCTGGCCGAGCGCTATTTGCAGCTTGGTGGCGACCAGGCGCGCCGTCATGTCGGTGGGGCCACCCGCCTGATAACCGACGATGAGTCGGATCGGCTTAGATGGATACGACTGTGCGAAGGTCGCGCCTACAGTTAGGGCACCGGCAAGGCCAAGCGCGGCCGTGACGAAATTGCGTCGCGAAAGATGCAGCATGGATGTTTCCTTGGTTTCAGCTGGCATGTGAGCTCAGCTGATGTTGATAGCGGTGGATTGGACGGTTGCGGCTTTTGGCGGACGCTGTGAGAAGGATTTGTCGAACACTCCTTCGGCGATTCGGTTTTTGAGCATTTCGATTGAGCCGCCGGCGATCATCCAGCCGCGGATGCGGCGCACGCAATACTCCACCAGCGCTTCCTGGCTGAAACCCATGCCGCCCATCACCTGAAGTGCTTCGTTGGCAACGAACCAGCCCGCCTCATTGCAGGCGAGCTTGGCCATCGCGGTGCTCTGCGCGGACGGCAAGCCGTGCTCGCCTTCCAGCGCGGCGCGGTACAGCATCAGCTGCGCCTGCTCAAGCTTCATGGCCATGTCGGCAAACTTCCACTGAATTCCCTGGAAATCGCACAGTTCACGGCCAAACTGCTTGCGGATCAGTGCATGCTCGCGCGCCAGGTTGAAGCAGTAGCGGCCCAGTGCAAGCGAACGCGAGGCGTTGCCCAGGCGCTCCACATTAAAACCGGAAATCTGTTTCTTGAATCCGCCCGGCCCCAGCAGCAGGTTGGCGGCTGGAATGCGGCAATCCTCGAAATACAGCTGCGCCCACTGCTCGCCGTTCATGAAATTCGACGGTTCCCCGACTTGAAAACCGGGCGTGCCGCGCTCGACCAGGACCGATCCAATGCCATCCACGCCGAGGCCGAAACGCACATAAATCAAGAACAGTTCGGCTTCTGGGCTGTGCGTGGAAAATACCTTGCTGCCATTGATCACATAGTGATCGCCGTCAAGGCGCGCACTGGTCTTGAGTTCGGTCACGGCCGAGCCGGCATCGGGCTCGCTCATGCCTAGCGCGATGAGTTTACGGCCGGCCAGCAGATCGGGCAGAAAACGCGCTTTTTGCTCGGCCGTGGCGTATTCGATGAAGGTGCGGATCGGACCGAAGTTGCCTGCCTGCACGATGTCGGCGCTCTTGGGGCAGACGAGCGCTATCTGCTGGATGGCGAGCACGGCGTGCATCAGCGAGCCGCCCTGGCCGCCATCGGCCTCGGGAAAGGCAATGCCTAGCAAGCCTTGTTGGGCCAAGAGGGCCGCAGTGTCCCATGGGTAATGCGACGAGTGGGCGCGCGCCAGTGCGCCGGCGCTGAGCTTGTCTTGGGCGAAGCGGGCCACAGAGTCGGCAAAAGCCTGATGCTCTTCACTGAGTTCAAAATTCATCAGAGGTCCTTGGTGTGTTTGGGGATAAGTCGATCTTGTCGCAGTAACCGCATCAGGAGAACTTCGGCTTTAGCACCCAGACATCACATAAAGTCATACCACCAACACAAATCAGAAGAAGCTTTCGAGAGACTTTGGAGCGAACATTAGGCTCACGCTCGCCACGGCAGCAATCCCATAGCACCCATCCTTCAACCTCGCTCCCACCCTCTGAAAGTTCCCATGACTGTTGCTGAAAAATTCGCTGAATTTGGCGCTTCCCTGCATTCCCGCCCAATTTCACCTGACGTGATTCACCATGCAAAGCGCGCGGTAGTGGATTGGTATGCAGCCCTTGTCCCCGGCTCTGTCGCGTCGCCAGCCACGCTGCTGGAAACGGCACTGTACGAAGACCTGGACCGCGGCACGGCACATCTGGCACTCGGACGCTCGGCCACGACCCGCACAGCAGCCCTCATCAACGGCACGGCCGCACACACGGTGGAGGTTGATGACATCTACCGCGAGGCCATCTACCATCCGGGCGCGCCGACTATTGCCGCCGCGCTGGCACAAGGCCAGAGCACCAGGAGTTCCGGCACACAATTTCTCAACGCCGTGGTCGCCGGGTACGAGATTTCCACCCGCATCGGTGCCGCCATGGGCCGGAGCCACTACCGCTACTGGCACAACACCGGAACCGTAGGCACATTTGGCGCCACCGCTGCTGCAGCCTCGCTGCTGGGTCTGGATGCCCGCCGTTATGCCCATGCCCTGTGCACGGGGGCCACCTTTGCGGCAGGGCTGCAGCAGGCGTTTCGCATGGACTCGATGTCCAAACCTTTGCACGCAGGCCGTGCTGCCGAAGGAGGCCTTCTCGCTGCACAAGCAGCCCAGGCGGGCGTGACCGGGTCATTTGATGTGATCGACGGCGAATCGGGCATCGGCCGTGCCATGAGCAATGGTCCCGACTGGAGCCAGGCCGTTGCAACACTGAGGTCCGAATTCCACATTACCCGCATGACCTTCAAGAACCATGCTTGCTGCGGTCACACCTTCGCACCGATTGATGGAGCGTTGGCCCTGCAGGCCCAACTGGCGGTCTCGGCAACGGACATTGAACGTATCCGCATCGCAACCTACGCCCCGGCGCTGGAGGTAGCAGGCAATGCGCGTCCCACCACGGCAGCCGAAGCGCGCTTTAGCATTCCTTACGTCGTGGCGGCGGCATTGATTTATGGCAACGTCCGTTTGGCGGCATTTGATTCGCAGCGTCTTGAGGATCCCCAGATTCGTGAGCTTATGGCCCGCATCGAACTGACGGTGGACCCCACGTTGGACGCTGGCTTTCCGAGCCAACGCGCAGCGCGCGTGACGATCAAAACGCGTGATGGCAGGCAACGAGATTATCTGCAGCCCACTCGCAAGGGCGATCCGGAGCAGCCGCTCACGGACAGCGATCTCAACGAGAAATTTCTGGAACTCGTTCAACCTGTGCTTGGCGATACAAAGGCGAAGGCATTGCTGGCGCGGTTGTGGATGCTGGAGTCGGCACCCGATCTGCGTCTGCTCTGAGGCCGAAACGGGATCGGCACAAGCACCTTTTCAAAAAGTGTTCTACGCGCCCTTCATCGGGGTCATGCAGGTAGCCAGCAGCCAGTCCCGAAACATGCTCACTTTGCGTGATTCCCGTTGCAGCTTGGGCCGAACGAGGTAGTAGGCTTTGTTGCCGTGTATCGGCCGGTCAAAGGGCCGAACCAGTTGCCCGGCACTAAACTCGTGCGCCAGCAAGGCGTTCTGCCCGATGGCCATGCCCAAGCCTTCAATGGCGGCCTGCCAAGTCAGCACCGAACTGCTGAAGGTCATCTGTTCCGTGTCCTGGGTCAGCTCGGTCATCTGTGTGGCACTCAGCCAGTCCTTCCAGTCAGAACTGCGGTAGTGCGAAATCAGCAGACGCTGGCGCAGCAGCGATTCCGGGTATTTGGGATTGGGCGCGTGCCGTGTCAGGTAGTGCGGCGAGCACACGGGTTCAATCTGGTCCAAAAACAACAAGTCGGTCTGAACGCGGGGCCAGTTTCCGCCCCCAAACTGGACGGCTACATCCACTGGGTCGCGATCGAAATCCACGTCAGGCACGGCAGTGCTGATACGGACCTCGATATGGGGGTGGAGTTGGCGAAAATCGCTCAGCCGCGGAATCAGCCATTTTGCAGCAAAGGTAGTGTAAGTGCGCACCCTCAAGGCGCTTTGGCTGGTTCCCTCGATAAGCTTCTCTGTTGCCTCGGCGATGCTTTTAAACGCTGGAACGACCTGCTTGGCGTAAGAATGACCTGCCCGGGTCAGGGCAACCCCATGGCGTTCGCGTCGAAACAGCTCTACGCCCAGGTAAGCTTCTAGTACGCTAATCTGACGGCTCACTGCGGATTGGGTGACATGCAACTCGTGCGCGGCCATCGTCAGATTTTCCGTACGTGCTACTACCTCGAACACACGCAAGGGATTCAATGGAGGTATCCGTCGAGCCATTTAACTAAAGAAAGAGGTGAGGCACTGCAGATTTAGGAATGACTTTTTATTCTATCTGGATACTCAACTGAACCACCTACATGGCATCGACGGCTTGCGCCCCAAGCGCAGTGCTTACAGTGCGCAGTTCAAGTTGTAGGTGCTGTCCCATCAGGACCGTAAGCAGCTTTCGAGCCGCCAGGTGGCGGCGATCTATGACATCCGCAATCCCAACCAGGTGGTAGTCTGGCGACGCAATCTTAATGAAGGCGGTGGGCAGGCTCTCAGAAACAGGAAGCAAGGGCGCCCGAACATGAAGCCAGAACAAAGCTGCCCAGCGCCGCCAACCACTGTTACCATCGATTCGGCGCAGGCCCTGTGCGAAGAAAATGAGCGACTGCGCGCGGAGGTGGCGTACTTAAAAAAATTGCAAGCCTTGATCCGAGCCAAGAGATCAGTTGCGCCCACAAAGCGCGCCTGATCGCCTTAAGCAGCCAGGGAACACAGTTTGACGCCAGCGGTCAAGGCTGGGCAGGCTGCCAGCGGTGGGGCAGCAGGTCTGCGATCTGGCTGTTTTTCTGCGTGGGCAGGCGCGTCAACACATCCTTGAGATAGGCGTAGGGGTCATGCCCGTTGAGCCTGGCGCTTTGGATGAGGCTCATGATGGCAGCAGCGCGTTGCCCAGCCCTGAGTGAGCTGACGAACAGCCAGTTCGAGTGGCCCACGGCAATCACCGGGTCATTTTGCCCATGTCGGACAAGAAGTCGAAGTCTTCTACCGTTGGTACGCGCTGTACGGACGTCGCGTAGAGCGCCAATACAGTGAGCAACGAGCCAACGGCGAGGTCGTTCACGTCGAGGTCTCACCAGGCATCGTCAGCGTAGTTGCCGCCTGGATGCTGGATGCCGCTGCATGCGAGCGGATGGAACTGGGCGCACCCCGAGCGTCAGTGGAGGCGCTCGCAGGCCTGCACGGGGTGCTGTCTCAGCAAGGATTTCGGCGAAGCTTCCCGGGTGGTTTTCACATCTGCGAGGCGCACTATGACCCATCTGCCCAGACCGTATCGGCTGCCGACGTCGTCGGCACCGCCAGCCGCACCAGCTCAACGTCAACTGAGCCTCGCGTTCGAGTCCCCGATGCTTCACGATTTGGACGCGAGCGAGCGCAACAGGGTGGTCCTGAAGCTAGCGCTCCTACTGTTGCAAGCAGCCGGTGTTCCAACCGCGGGGAGTAACCATGACGAACCCTGAACGGTTGCCGGCTGAAGTCCTTCGGCGCAAGGCGGTCGTCTATGTGCGTCAGTCCACACAGATGCAGGTCCAGAACAACCTGGAGAGCAAGCGCCGGCAGTACGACCTCGTGGCTGAGGCTCAGCGTCGCGGTTTCACGCAGGTAGAGGTTATCGACGATGATCTGGGCCGCTCGGCCAGCGGCATGGTGGCTCGCCCGGGCTTCGATCGCTTCGTGGCGTGGCTGTGCGCCGGCGAAGTCGGCGCCGTCCTGTGCTTCGATGCCTCGCGGCTTGCCCACAACGGGCGCGACTGGCACCACCTGCTGGAGCTGTGCGGTCTCGTCGAGACCCGGGTCAGCGACCCGGACGGCGTGTACGACCCATGTCGGCCCAACGACCGGCTGCTGCTGGGCATGAAGGACAGCATCAGCGAGTTCGAGCTCGGTGTGCTCAGGGCCAGGATGTTCGATGCAGCCCGCGCCAAGGCCCATCGCGGCGAGTTGCGCATCAGTGTGCAGATCGGCTACATCTGGCATCGCGAGATGGGTCTGGGCTTGGACCCAGACCTGCGCCTTCAGGAGACGATCCGGTTGATCTTCGAGCGGTTTCGCCAGCTCGGCAGTGGCCGCCAAGTCATGCTGTCCCTCGCCGCCGACGGCGTTCACTTCCCACGACCATCGGACGGCAAGAAGATGGTGAGCTTCGACTGGACGCCGATCCGATACCGCAACGTGATCGCTGCACTCAAGAATCCCTTCTACGCGTACGGCAAGAGCGAGAAGCGCACGAGCCTAGTGGACGGACGGCTTCGCAAGACCTATAAGCACGGCAAGCCACTCGATCGCTGGGACGTGATGCTAAAGAAGCATCACGAGGCCTACATCGACTGGGCCGAGTACGAGCGCAATCAAAAGCAGCTTGCCATCAATGCCTACGGTAAAGTGGATGGTGCGAAGTCCGGTCGCGGTGGCCAGGCACTGCTCGCGGGGATGTTGTGCTGTGGTCGATGTGGACGACGCCTGGTGGTAGCTTACACAGGGCGCGGGGTGCCCCAAGCGGTGTATCGATGTGACCGTCCTAACCTGCAGTTGGCACAGCCGCGATGCTTCACGTTTGGCGGGCGTCGACCCGATGAGGCGATCGCACGGGAACTCCTGCGCGCCGTGGAGCCCATGGCCATCGAAGCTGCGCTGCAGGCTGAACGGCGATATATGGAAGTGCAGGTCGATCAACGACGTATCGTGGAGCTCGAATTGCAGCAGGCACGCTACGAGGCCAAGCTGGCCGAGCGTCGGTACGCCGCATGCGATCCCGACAACCGATTGATCGCCGCCCAGCTTGAGAAGAGTTGGGAGGGTGCGCTGCAACGCCTGCTGGCCTGCGAGCAGCGTTTGAATTGGGTCGAGCAGGCGCAATCCTCGTCCAGGCCCGATTTTGCCGGCATCGCCGAAGATCTCGCCGCGGCGTGGAGTGCGCCAGGTGTCACGATGCGCGCGCGTCAGCAACTGCTGCGCACCCTCGTCAAAGACATCGTCGCCGATGTCGATGATGCAGCGCGAGAGGTCGTGCTGACGATCCACTGGCGCGGAGGGCAGCATTCGCAGGTGAGGGTCGTCAAGCCGCGCACAGACGAGCACGGCTGCCGTACGCCCGGCGAAGCCTTGGGCGTCATGCGCAGCATGGCGGGCAAGTGGCCTACCGAGCACATCGCCGCGACGCTCAACCGCATGGGACTGCCCACGGGCCAAGCCAAGACGTGGACTGCGCATCGCGTGAGCTCCGTGCGCAGGGTCAATGACATCTGTGCGTACCGCTCGGCGCACAAGAATGGCGAGTGGTTGACCATGTCGGAAGCCGCCGCCAGACTCGGCGTCAACAACCACCGCATTCGGCGCCTCATCAAGGAAGGACTACTGCATGCCGAGCAGGTCGTGTCGCGTGCGCCGTATCAGATTCGGGCCAGCGATCTGATGAATCAGACGGTCATCGCCGCCGCCGCGCGAACAGCTCGCCCGTGTCGCATCGATGCTGAGAACCAGATCTCAATGTTTTCAATCACTTAACTAGGTGTATGGTCCCGGGATGAGGTGACGGGGATCGGTTTTGAATATAGCCGGGTTTTTCTGCCACGCGTCAACAATGGTCTGGTAAGGCGTTTTCCACCGGAGCGCTTT
>Ga0308165_1005395_pt1 | contig 11877 bp, 11 predicted proteins | sample PhyWR2_FD_201032 | JGI IMG/M metagenome (GOLD analysis project Ga0308165, IMG submission 201032) | Phyllosphere microbial communities from UC Gill Tract Community Farm, Albany, California, United States - DLSLW.R2 | ecosystem: Host-associated > Plants > Phyllosphere > Unclassified | place: USA... | reverse complement strand
CGATCCCGGATTCCGAACCTTGCGCCACGACGCGATGGCCACCTTCTTCGCAGGAAATAACTGAGCCATGGATATCGGCCTTTCGCTGCTGACGCTGCTGCACGTTCTTGTCCCGGTCTACTGGCTGGGCGGGGATCTGGGCGCCTTTTACGGGTCGCGATTCATGGTGGACCCCAAGCGTTCGGTGGCCGAGCGTATGATGGCGCTCACCATCCTCAACAACATCGACATGGCTCCGCGCACCATGTTGATCCTGGCATTCCCGACCGGCTTTGCCCTTGCGGTGGTGAAGGGCTGGCTGGATGTTCCGGTGTCCTATGCGGTTGCCGCCGGAGTTCTGGGACTGGCGTGGCTGGCCCTGGCATGGGCGGTGCATCTGAAGCACGGCCCGCAGGGGCAGGCATATAAACGCTTCGATATTTTCGTGCGCTATCTCGTCCTTGCCGGGCTGGTGGCTGCGGTGATGCTGAGCTTTTCCGGCGAGATCGCGGTGCCGCTGTTCATCACGCTCAAGATGCTGGCGCTGGCCATGTGCATCACCCTGGGCCTCATCGTGCGGCGCCAGTTGGTGCCGCTGTTCCCCGCCATCATCCAGATGCGGGAAACCGGTCCGACGCCCGAAACCGACCGCGTCATCGCCGCCGTCAACAGCCGCGCGCGCATCAGCGTCATCAGCATCTGGGTGCTGGTCCTGATCGCCTGCTTCCTCGGCATCGCCACCCCTGTTTAACCCCACGCCCTCTGACCAAACGGAGAAACCATGCAGCAGCATCGCACGATCAGCGGAAAGATTCTCTACACCTCGCGCAAGCCCGGCCGCGAAGGCCAGGAGCGTGGGCGCGAATGGTTCACGTTCACTCACCACACCGATGGCAAGCGCAGCCTGCGCGCCCGCTGCGAGATCGACGAACCGGCACCGACCGTCCACCGCGACGTCGTCTACAGCCTCGACGAGAACGACCGGCCAATGGATTGCTTCGTGCGCCTTACCATCGGTGACAAATTCATGGGTTCCGGCCTGTTCATCATCGGCAAGGACGCAGTCGAATGCGAAAGCTACGGCCCCTCGATCGGCCGCGTCTCGCAGACGATGCCGATAGGCGGTGACTTCGACGGTTTCGGCACTCACCCGATTTCGGGCGACGCCTATATCACCAAGAAGATCGACCGCTCGCTGGGCGTCCACAAGCGCAATTTCCGTTGCTTCCTGCCCTCGCCGGATCATCGCGGCGCGACGCCGCCGCTGATCGCGGAATCGAACATCGACCTCGGCTATCTCGGCGAGGAAACCGTCACTGTCGCGGCTGGTACTTTCGATTGCTACAAGTATCAGTTCACCGACGATGCCGGCGGCATGATCTCGATCGACGGCCACTCGCACCCGCCCTACGAGGTGTGGGTCACGGCGGACGACGATGCGATCTTCGTGCAGGGCGGCGTCGGTGGTTACATGCAGACCTGGTACGAACTGGTCGAACTGAGCCGCTGAGGCGTTTTACGGCTGGGCCGGGGAGTGGTCCCCGGCTCAGAGTTCCAACGCTCCGGGGTTCATCACGCCCTGAGGATCGACCGCGCGCTTGAGCGCTTCGAGCAACCCGCGTGCTTCCAGTCGCAGTACCGAGGCATAAGGATACGTCCGCCCGATCTGATTGGAGGCGGCGCCCAGCCGGGCAAACAGCGCGATCAGTTCGCCGCGCACCTTCATCACCAGAGCACGGGCATCAGGCGCAGCGGCCGGCTCGGCGAAACGGGGGGCGGCGCCGAGGATGTCGCGGTGCAGCGGCAACCAGGCATCGCGCCAGTTGAGCACCGGCTCATAACTGAAGGCATGGGTGCCCATCACCGTCAGCAGGCGCGAAACGGTGACACCTGCGGCATCGAGCGCGGGTTTGTACCGGGACAGCAGCGCTTCCACTTCGTCGGTCAGCCGCATGGCCTCGCTATGCGGCACTTTGGCGTTGAGCGCGATCCAGCGGTCGGCATCGGGGCCCAGGATCATGCCGTCCACCGGCACGAACAGGTCGGCCCGGCCTGCGCGGGGGATCGAATCCGCCAGTTCGCGTCCATCGAAGCGCGCGGCAATCGCGCGCGCCTCGGCCATGTCTGCCTCGACCGCCGCCTCGCTGCGCCCGGCAAGGACGAGGTGCAGCGAATGGCACCCCGCGTCAATGAACGAGCGGCCTGCCATCGCCAGCTTCGCGCCTGCCTTCAAACCCTTGAAAAGACCGCGTTCCTGCCGGGCGACCTTGGCCAGTACGCGAGCGTCGCGGACGAGGTCTGTAGGGCCGGAGAGGGCGGTGCGGGTCTTGTCCGGGTCCATCATGTAGGCGTCTTCGGCCAGATCGCTTCGCGCGATCTCGCAAAGCGCGGCGATGCCGTCCGCCTGGCGCTCGAAGCCGAACGACAGGAAGCCGCTGTGCCGGGGCGCGCGGATCAGCCGCAGACTTACCCTCGCCTTGATGCCCAGCGCGCCGGCATCGTGGACGAACAGGCCGGTCGTGTCCGGTCCGAATGTGCGCATGAAGGGCAGCGGGGCAAGCGCCACGGCCTTCTGCCCGGTGTGGAGCAGCGAGCCATCCGCCAGCACCACTTCCATGCCGACCACCGCTTCGGCGGCGGAGACATGGCGCGCGGTGCCAAGGAATAGCGCTCCGTTCGAAAGCCCGCCGCCGACAGTGGCGCGGCTGCCGGAAAATGTGCCGAAGAACGGCAAGCGCAGGCCAAGCGGGGCCAGTGCGTCGTGGACCTGCTTCCAGGTCGCGCCTGCTTCGACCGTCACGATCATGTCCTCCTCGCTGACCGAGATCACCCGGTCGAGGCGAGAGAGGTCTATCGCGGCGAAGCGGCGGTCGGTTGGCGTGTAGCCGCGCACATAAGTGAGGCCGCCGCCGCGCGGGGCCATGGCGATCCCGGCCCGCCCGATCAGCCCGACTGCGGCGGCCAGAGCTTCGACCGAAGACGGACGCACGACCATGACGCAATCCGCGCCCTCGGCCAGCAGGTCGGAGCCGTGAAGGCGCAGGCTTGCCGGGTCGTTCAGCAATTCGTCGCTGCCAAGGATAGCCCGGAGCGCATCGAACAGCGGGGCAAGGTCAGTGGTCATCGGGCAGGCTCCAGGGCGGCGAGATCGGCGGCGGCTTCGCGGAAACTGCGTCTTGCCGCCATGAGCACGAAGAAGGCGCCGAGCCCGCAGGCGAAGAATACGCTGCCGAGCGACCAGGCGATGCCGGTCCTTCCGGTGAATACGGTGTCGGACAGGAAGCCGACGATGAAATTGCCCGCCGTCAGCGCTACCAGCCCTGAGGCAATAGTCTGCAGCGCCATGACCTGCGCACGCAGATGGTTGGGGGTGATCTGCGCAAAACCGGAATAGACCGCCGAGGTGTTCCAGTTGAGAAACAGCGCGTTGAGCAGGTATCCGGTCAATGCCAGGCTGCCGCTCGGGGCAAGGCACGATAGCGTGCCGAACACTGCCATAGAGGCCGCGCAGCCCATCGCGCACAGGATCGGCGCATCCTTGTGGCCGCGCCGCGCCAGCCAGGCGATGACCCAGCCACTGTTCACCGCCGCGAAGACCGACACCGGTAGCCCGTATGTGCCGAGTATCTTGCCCGTTTCCGCCGCGCCCCAGCCATGGACCCTGATGAACAGTGCGGGAAACCAGCCAACGATGGCGTAGACGCAGACGAGGTTGAGGACCGACCCCAGCATGAACAGCGCGAAGGCACCTGGCCGCTGGGCGAAAAGTTGCAGAATCGGGCGCAGGCTTAGCGGCTGGGTGGCCTGCGTGCTGCCTTGGCGGACAGGTTCGCGCACGGTCAGCAGGAGGAGCAGCGCCAGCACCAGCCCCGGCGCTCCGCAAAGTACGAAGACCACCTGCCATGCCTGCATATGGCCGAAGATCGCGGGAAGCGAGGCGATCAACCCGTCCGCCCAGTCGAGGAACAGGCCGCCCAGCGCCATCGCCGCCGCCGTGCCGAGCGAACTGCCGGTCACGAACAGGCCGTAAGCCTTGGGCCGGACGCCCGGCGTGAAGTAATCGGCAATCAGCGAGGTCGCGACCGGGACCAGCGCGGCTTCGCCCACGCCTACCATCATCCGCGCAAGAAACAGTTCGTGGAAAGTCGAAGCAAGCGAGCAGCCGATGGTGGCAAGGCTCCACAAGGTAAGCCCGCCCAGCAGCAATGGCACGCGCCTGGACCGATCGCTAAGCATACCCAGAGGCAGTCCAAGAACGCTGTAGACGACGCTGAACGCCATGCCTTGCAGCAGTCCGAACTGGGTGTCGTCGATCGCCAGCGATTTTTGCAGTGGTTCGATCAGCAATGCGATCGAAACACGGTCGAGGATCGCCAGCGCATAGGCCAGGGTCAGCAGGGCAAGGACGTACCAGGCATAGGAACGCCGCGGCCATACCGTAGCCTCGGCGGCGGCCTGGGTCACGAAGCCACCGCGAGGTGGGCGCCCATTGCGGCGAGGAGCAGCGGGGCGGCCTGCGCGCGGTCGGCGGGCAGTGGCAGCGTCCTGCCTTGAGGCATGAGCGCGGCGATTTCGGCCGCCTCGCGCTGCGCAGGATCGCCGCCTAGGCTGACCAGCGTGGGTACGCTTACTTCGGCCCAGCTCGCCGCATCACAGGCGCGAAGTGCGGCCTCGGCAGTTTGGCCGTAATGCTGGCGCTGTTTTAACACGCCGGTCAGGGCGGCCAGCATGGCCATGGGTTCGGGCACAACGCCGGTCTTGCGCGCGGCCTGCTGCGAGAGATCGTACCAGGGCCATTGCACCTGGCCATCGCGCAGCATGTGCCATGTGCGGTGGAGGTGGGTGCCGGCGTGAGGGTCGAAGGTGATCTGCGGAGAAGTTGCGGCCAGCATCGCCGCTGCGGCGGCAGCACCCAGCGGCGGCGTGCCGTGGATTGCCAGTGCATGGACAAGCGCGGGATGGCGGGCCGCCAGCCTTGCGCCGATCGGTGCTGCAAGGTCGATGGCGAGCACGTCCACCGGGCCGCAGCCCAGGCGTTCGATCATCAGGGCAAGGCAATCGGCCACGGCATCGGCGCATGGTTCGGGGAGGGGATCGGAATCGCCGAAGCCGGGAAGATCAGGCACCAACGTCGGACGATCTGCGCCAAGTTCGCGCGCCCAGTCGAGCGCTTCCAGCGTGGTCGGGGCGGAAAGGATCAGCGCCGTGCGCCCACTCTGCGCGCCGCCCCTGCGCCAGTGGAGCTGCCCCTGCGGCAAGTCCACATAGCCGCGCGGAGCATTGTCCTGCGCGGGGGCGGGGGCCGGGGCCGCCGCAGCAGTGGCCTGCGTCAGCCGCGCTGCCAGCCAGTCCAGCCATTCGCCCCGGTCGCTGCCGAGGCGTTCCACCGAAAGCTTGGGGTTGCGGTCCGTGGGCACCTTGTCGAGGTAGGCGTAAAGCACATCGTCGCTCTTGGCCGCGACCAGGGTGGGGACCTTGACGGCCAGCAGATCGTCCCACGGGCTCCAGCGCATCGCGGCGGCATAGGCGCCGGAATAGTGCGGGCCAGCGCTGAACAAGTCGATGCCGTAGTCTTCCAGCCATTCCGCGCTGGGCGGGTCCATGGCAATGCGGCTTTCAGCCCCATGAGAGAACCACGGGAACCAGCGCAGCATGTCGCGCACATGGACCCATTCCGCAGCGAGGTAGGCACCGCTGGCATCGGGCTGGAACGGGCGCATGTAGGCGGAAATGAAGCTCTCCGGCGCCGGCGCATCGGGGATCGACAGTCCATCCAGCACCAGCAGCGGCATCTTTCCGCCGCGCGCCGCCAGGGCCAGCGCGATCTTGGCGCCGGTGTGCGTTGCATAAAGGGGGGCGCGTTCAAGCCCCAGGGCCGCCAGCGTTTCGCCAAGCGCCTCTGCGAAATCGAGGATGGTGGGTTCGGGCGCCGTCAGCGGATCTGAATTGCCATAGCCCGGGGTGTCCAGCGCGAAGACGCGAAACCGGCTGGCGAGCATTTTCATCGCCGGACTGTGCAACCGGGAGGATCGTGGGGAATCGTGCAGCAGGACAACCGCTGGGCCTTGGCCGCAGACGCGGTAGTGAACCTGCCGGCCTTGCGCGGTCACATAGCGGCGCTCAATTCGCGTGGCGGTCGTGGTGCTCATGCGGCCCGTCCTTTGGCAATATGTTATATCACTATAACGAATACTGTGTCAGGATCGATGACTTGTCCAGTACCTGGGACACCCCCTCCGACAGGCGAGAAAGAGTGACGTCGAACACCATGAAATCCCCTTCAGCAGCTCCGCAACCACGCGATGGACGTGCGGGCTGGGTGGTGGTCTTTGCGGCCATGATCGGACTGGCGATGGGGCTGAGTCCGCTGCCGTTCTACACTGTCGGCATGTTTGCGCCGGAGCTTCAGGGCGCGTTCGGCTGGACTTTCGCCTCGCTGATGGGCGCGATCACCGTCCAGTCGCTGGTGGTCATGGCGACCGGACCGATGGCCGGCTTCGCGGTGGACCGGTTCGGGCCGCGTCCGGTGGCGCTGGTTTCGCTGGTGCTGTTCGGGCTGACCTTCATGAGCCTTTCGCTCAGCAACGGGAACCTCTGGATCTATTACGCCCAGTGGATGCTGATGTCGGTGGTGGGCGCGGGTACGCTGACGGCGACCTGGACCTATACCGTCAACGGCTGGTTCGAGAAACATCGCGGGCTGGCGATTGGCGTCGCGAGCACCGGCACGGGCATTACCGGGTTTCTGGTCAAGCCTTTCGCCGCGTGGCTGATCGGCGATTTCGGCTGGCGCACTGCCTTCGTGGTGATCGGCGCGCTGCCTATTGTGATCGGCGTACCTGTGGTGGCGCTGCTGTTTCGTGAACGCGGAGAGCGGGCAGCGGTAGGCGGAGCGGCGCCAGTCATCGTGGAAGGCGGGGCGACGCTGCGCGAGGCGCTGCATGACCGGCGTTTCTGGATCATGACCTTTGCGTTCCTGCTGATCGCATTCGCGCTGACCGCGCCGACGCCCAATCTCGAAAACATCCTCAAGACCCGCCACTTCGCCCTGGCTGAAATCGGCGCGATCACCGCCGGGTTCGGGCTTTCGGTGATCGCCGGGCGCGTGATCGGGGGCTGGCTGCTGGACCGCTTCTGGGCACCGGGCTGCGCGCTGGTGATCCTCGTGATGCCTGCGCTGGGTAGCTTCATGCTTGCACAGCCGCAGGTCGATACTTCGCACGCGGTGCTTTCGGTGATCGCGCTGGGGCTTGGCGCAGGTTTCGAGTTCGACCTGCTGGCCTACCTGATTGCCCGCTATTTCGGCCGCCGCAACTATGGGACGATCTATGGCTGCTTCTACACCGTGATCGCATTCGGCGGCGGAATGGGGCCGGTGGTCTATGGCTGGGCCTTCGATACGATGGGGCGGTACGACGCGGCGCTGATGGCGGGAGTCGGCTGCCTTGTGGCCGGCGGGATATCGCTGCTTGCCATGGGCCGTTATCCAGTATGGCAGGAGGAGCCGGCGGCTTGACTAAGCAGGGGCTGGCCCCGAATAGCAGGGAAAGCCGGAATGCCAGCGCGCCGCGTGAAAGTTCCGAATCGGCCTTCCGGGGGAAATACGTGCTCGACCGCGCAACGGCAGTGCCGCTCTATCACCAGATCTACCTGATGCTACGCGACGAGATTCTCAGCGGCCAGCGGCCTTATGGCAGCGCCATGCCGACCGAGGCCGAAGTATCCGAATTCTACAGCGTGTCGCGCATCACCGCGCGCCGGGTGCTGAACGATCTGGCCGATCAGAACTACGTGGAGCGCAAGCGCCGCCTCGGCACGCGGGTGGTGTTCAAATCTCCTGCCAAGCCCCTTGAGGCTAACATCGATCAGGCGGTGGATTCGCTGTTGGCCTTGGGGCAGGGCACCACCGTCAACGTCATTTCGGTAGAGAAGCGTGAGGCGACCGCCACCGTCGCCAGCGCGCTGCAACTCGAAGTGGGGGCCGAAGTGATCCGCGCCGTGCGCGTGCGCTGCCTTGACGGGGTGCCGATCGGCTACGTCGTCAGCTATGTGCCGGGCGCGCTGGAGGCGATCGTGAACGAGAATTCGCTGGTGCGCGCGCCGATCCTCAAGCTGCTGGACGACGCGGGCTTCCGGGCCAAGCACGCCGAGCAGACCATCGGCGCCATGCTGGCCGACGTGCTCTGCGTGGAGCGGCTTAACGTCGAGCCGCTTTCTGCCATCCTGCGGATCACACGGACGGTCTACGACGGTCAGGACAAGCCGTTTCTGCGCACTTACGCGCATTACCGCTCGGACCGATTCAACATCCGCATGGACCTGCAGAACCCCGGCGGCGATTGAACGAAAACGCCGGCCCGCATTGGCGGACCGGCGTTTCGCATGCGATTGCCTGGCTGATCAGGAAACGCGGATCAGCACTTTGCCGAGGTGGTTGCCGGATTTCAGGTATTCGCAAGCTGCCACAGCCTCGTCGAAACCGAACACGCGGTCGACCACCGGGGCGAAGGGGTTGGCTTCCATGGCGCGCAGCAGGCGCACCAGCATGCCTCGGCTACCAGCGGCGATGCCCTTGATGACAAGATTCTTGCCGATGATTGCGCCGTAGTTCGGCAGCGGGCCGTCGGCCGATCCCACGCCGACAAGGACGATATGGGCATTGACCGCGCAGGCGTTGATCGATTGCGGCAAGGTGTGCTGGCCGCCGGTCTCGACGACGATGTCGGCGCCGCGTCCGCCGGTCTGCTTCATCAGTTCGGCCGCCCAGTCGGGGTTCTTGCTGTAGTTCACCGTGAAGTCGGCGCCGGCCTTGCGGGCCTGTTCGAGCTTCTCGTTGCTGGACGAGGTGATGGCAACGAAAGCGCCGTTGGCCTTGGCGATCTGTAGCGCGGCCATGGCGACGCCGCCGGTGCCCAGCGCGACAACAAGATCGCCCGCCTTGACCTGGCCCACTTCGACTACTGCATGCCATGCCGTCAGCGTTGCGGCGGCCAGCGCTGCGGCCTGTTCATCGGCCAGGCTTTCGGGCACGCGGACCAGCGCAGACGCAGGGACCTTCAGGTATTCAGCCATCCAGCCGTCCTGAGTGATGCCCACGTCGGTCCCGAAGTAGCGCATGTCGAACGGGCCATCGCCCCAGGCGATGAAGTGCGAAAGCACTGCGCGGTCGCCCACGGCGATGCCGGTCGCACCTTCGCCGAGCGCCACGACTTCGCCGATGCCTTCGGAAAAGGGCACGCGGTCTTCCGGCTTCTTCGCGCCGTAGCGGCCTTCGAGGATCTGGAGATCGCGGTTGTTAAGCGAAACGTAGCGGACCTTGAGCACCGCTTCACCGGGACCGGCCACGGGATCGGGGCGAGTGACGGGGGTGAGCGAGGACAATCCGGTCTGGGCGCCGAGCTGATAGGCTTTCACATTTGACTCCTGAAGCTGTCGAGAATGTCCGATCCGCGCGCGAACCATGTCTGCGGGCGCGCGGCGAGGTCTGCCAGCAGGCGCTCGAAGGCGTCCATGCGGTAGGGGAGACCCATGATGTAGGGTGTGAGGTGCAGCGGCAGCAAACGCGCGCCGCCTTGCGTTTCGGCTTCCGCGCCCAGCCAGTCGTGCGCGTCGAGCATCTGCTGGGCATAGCTGTCCACCGACTGCTGCTGGACGTTGAGAATCTGCCGGTCCGACAGTTCATGGTTCAGCGGCAGATTGACCAGGCCATTGGCGAAGGCCCAGGGCAGTTCGTCGTTAGCCCAGTCGCAGCAATATTCGATCCCGGCCTCGACCAGCAGGTCGGGCGTGGCGAAGCTTTGCGAGCGGGCGATGGAGAGCCAGCCGCGCGGGGCGGTGCCGGTCACGTCGCAAAGCGCGGCGATGCTGTCCCGGATGAGGGCGCGTTCGTCCTCCACCGGCAGGGTGGAGGCGATGGTGCCGTTCATGTCGGTGGAATGGGCAATGACTTCGTGCCCGGCTTCAACCACGTCGCGGATGATCGAGGGGTAACGCTGGGCGATGGCGCCATTCGCGGCGACCGAAACCTTGACGCCCGCCTTGGCGAAAGCATCGAGCAGACGGTAGAAGCCGACGCGCGTGCCATATTCGCGCGAGGTATAGTGTCGGTAATCCGGATAAGCGGTCTGCATGTGCCCCGGTGCGCGGAAGGGCGTGTCGCTTGGCGTGATCGGAAACCATTCGAGGCTGACGACGATCCAGGTCGCCACGCTCTTGCCGCCGGGCCATGCCAGCGGCTTGCGGTCCGGCAGGGCTGAGTAAGGATACAGCGCGTGGTCGTAGCCCAGGGCGCGCCTGGGGTATTCGAGATAGCTGGGGTCGAGGGTCATGCGGCTGGCTCCCCGGTGTGGACGGCTCTCCACGCATCGGCGATGTCGCCCGAGCGGGTGATCCAGGCGCGCCCATCGGCGGCGATGTGGCGCAGAACTTCCTCGAACGCGCCAATGCGGTGCGGCTGGCCGATCAGGTAGGAATGCAGCGGTATGCACATGACCGTGCCTGAAGGCTCGGCGGCAAGCCGCTCGTACTGGCGGATCAGCGTCTGCGCATATTCGCGCGGGCTCATGTTGTAGATGAAGAAGCCGTAGTGGTCGTTGACCTCGAGGCTGTAGGGCATCGAGATCAGATCGCCGCTCGCCGTGTTGACGCGCTGGGGCTGGTCGTCGTGGTAGAGATCGCAGGTATAGTCGAGCCCGTACTGCGCGATCAGGTCCAGCGTGCGCGGCGTGTGGGTGAGTGCGGGTGCCAGCCAGCCGCGGATCGTCTGGCCGGTCGCCTCGCGGACGGTGCGGATCGAATCCTCGATGATCGCGCGCTCCTGCGCCTCGTCCATGCCGTAGGAATAGCGGGTGTTGTAGATGCCGTGGCTGAAGAATTCCCAGCCGCGCTCATTGGCGTCCGCCACGACTTCAGGGTGGTGCTGGCACAGCGCTACCGAGAGGCTGACCGAGCCGGGAAAGCCGTGCTTGCTCATCACTTCGGCCATGCGCCAGTGGCCCACGCGGTTGGCATGGTCGCGGTGCGCATAGCCCACTACGTCGGGGTGCGGCTTTGCCCAGGACTTGCGGTGCGGGTTCGCGGGGGGATCGATCTCGTAATATTCGAGATTGGGCGAGACCCAGACAGCCACCTTCTTGCCGTCCGGCCATGAAAATGGCGGGCGGTCCCGGTACGGGCTGAAGTCGTAGAGGCCGGGATCGGCCTTTCCTTCCTGCATTCCGGCGCGCATCAGCGGGCCTCCAGCCAGTCGATCACGGTCTGCACCGGCTCGACGTCCGCATACTTGAGCTGCAGGTCGGTCAGGTTGGCGAAGTGATAGCTTTCGTGCTTGTCGGCGCAGGTTTCGATCGGCACGATGGTGCGGTAGCCACGGCTGAGGCTATCCACCGCCGTGGCGCGGATGCAGCCCGAGGTCGAGCCGCCGGTGATGACCACGGTATCGACCTTGTGCCAGATCAGCAGGCTCTGCAGCGGCGTCTCGAAGAAGGCCGAGGGCATGCGCTTGTTATAGATCATGTCGGCCGGGTCGATTTCGCACCGCTCGTCGAAAGCGTGGCGGCGGCTTTCGTACTTGATGTTCTGCAGCGAATCCGGGGTGTTCGTGCGGGTGCCCCAGACGCCTGCATCGCTGGCGTCCTCGGCATAGGCGACATGGGTCCAGATCACTGGCATGCCCTTGGCGCGGGCCAGGGCCGAGATCGTGTTGGTGTACTCGATCTGGCGTGGATCGGTTTCGTAGGCGGTCTTGAACTCGTCGATCCGGGTATAGGCGTTCTGGAAATCCACGTTCACGATCGCCAGCTTCTCGCCGAAGCCGAACTTGGTGCGCGCGGGATTGGCCATGACTTCCTCGAAGATCTGGCGGGCGGTCTTGCCGTCGCTGACCATCTTCGTACCGAC
>Ga0308165_1005392_pt1 | contig 11884 bp, 15 predicted proteins | sample PhyWR2_FD_201032 | JGI IMG/M metagenome (GOLD analysis project Ga0308165, IMG submission 201032) | Phyllosphere microbial communities from UC Gill Tract Community Farm, Albany, California, United States - DLSLW.R2 | ecosystem: Host-associated > Plants > Phyllosphere > Unclassified | place: USA... | reverse complement strand
ACCCTGGTGAATCAGCGTGCTCTTCGATGGGTACTTATGAATATGGCAATGAGACAAGAACCATTCGAGAGTCGGGTCTGTTTGCGGTTTGCCAAGCACCATGCGCTGTTATCCTCTGTTATAAGCTATCTCCAGAGCCAGGATGTGCACCTTTTACTCTGGGGTTGCAATCGAATTCTTCCCCGTACCTGGGAAACTGGCTGTCACAAAATTAGCAGCCTGTAATGTGTGATGTCCTCTGCATACATGTGTAACGTCAATGTATTACTGTAGCATCCCGACTGTTTTAGCATAGGTTTTGCTGCGTGTCTCCTGGTGTCTCGCTTCAGCTTGATGCAGGTCGCCTTCCGTTGCCAGAATTGTTACTGGCGCGTAATCTGTCATGAAAAATGCAAACCTGGAGTGAATAAAATGCAAGCGCGTGTTAAATGGGTTGAAGGGTTAACGTTCCTCGGCGAGTCCGCTTCCGGGCACCAGATTTTGATGGATGGCAACTCCGGTGACAAAGCGCCAAGTCCAATGGAAGTGGTGCTGATGGCGGCGGGGGGATGCAGTGCAATCGACGTGGTGTCGATCCTGCAAAAAGGGCGTCACGATGTGACCGACTGCGAAGTGAAGCTGACGTCAGAACGCCGTGAAGAAGCGCCGCGTTTGTTCACCCATATCAATCTGCACTTCCTGGTCACCGGCAAAGAGCTGAAAGATGCGGCGGTGTCCCGCGCAGTGGATCTGTCGGCAGAAAAGTATTGCTCGGTGGCGTTGATGCTGGAAAAAGCCGTAAAAATCACGCACTCGTATGAAGTGATCGAAGCGTAAGCGTGTGGGGCATCGTGCGGTCTGATGCCCTCACTCCGGCCCTCTCCCACACATGGAGAGGGAGAACAGATTAAGCGATCTTCTTCCCTTCCATTAACCGCTGCACCAGTGGCGTCATGATCAGCTCCATCGCCAGTACCATCTTCCCGCCCGGCACTACCAGCGTATTCATATGCGAGATAAACGAGCCCTGCAGCATGGCCAGTAGCCAGGGGTAATCGATCTCCTCCAGATTGCGGAAATGAATCACCACAAAGCTCTCATCCAGTGAAGGAATGGCTTTGGCGGCAAACGGGTTGGAGGTGTCTACCGTCGGCACGCGCTGGAAGTTAATGTGGGTGCGTGAAAACTGCGGGGTGAGGAAGTTAATGTAATCTTCCATGGAGCGCACGACTGAATCCATCACCGCTTCTCGCGAATGTCCGCGCTCGCTGGTATCGCGCGTCAGCTTCTGGATCCACTCCAGGTTGACAATCGGCACCACGCCCACCAGCAGATCAACATGGCGCGCCACGTCGTGCTGCGGCGTGACGACTCCGCCGTGTAATCCCTCATAAAACAGCACGTCGGTGGGTTCCGGCAGCGGCTGCCACGGTGTGAAAGTACCCGGCACCTGGTTCCACGGCACGGCTTCATCATAGGTGTGCAGATATTTGCGCGCATGGCCCGTGCCGCTGCGCCCGTATTCGGCGAAGGTTTGCTCCAGCAGGCCAAAGTCGTTGGCATCCGGGCCAAAGTAGCTGATGTGTTTGCCTAAATCACGCGCCTTGCGGATAGCCATGTCCATTTCAGGCCGGGTATAGCGGTGAAAGCTGTCGCCTTCCACTTCTGCTGCCCGCAGATGAAGCTGGGAGAAAATCTTGCGAAAGGCGAGGCTGGTGGTGGTGGTTCCTGCACCACTGGATCCTGTAACGGCAATAACCGGATGTCTGGCGGACATAGCAACTCCCTGAATGCAAAGAGGGGCGATCAGTCGCGAAACTGACCGCGGGGCATAATATTCACCGTTTCGTGCAGTTCTGACCACACCAGCACGGCTTCGCCGCTTTTGAGCTGCTGTTTAACATCGGCGACTTTCATCTCAAGCGAGCGTTCATGTTCACCATAATCGGTGCCCTCGCGCAACACAAAGCTTTCAATCAGGTTATCCAGCGTGTCGGGGGGTAAATCCTGCCAGGGAATGATCATGATTTTGTTTCCAGATAGGTGCTGAGCCAGTCCGGGATGCGCGTTTCCAGCCACATCGTTGGACGACGCAGGGTGCCGCCGACAAACCCAACATGCCCGCCGTTCTCGGTTAACTGATACTGCACGTTAGCCGGTAAATGCTCGGGCGCCGGGATGGAATGATGATCCATAAAGGGATCGTCTTTGGCATGAATAATCAGCGTTGGCCGGGTAATTTGATTCAGTAACGGCATGGCGCTGCACTGGCGATAGTAATCAATCGCGTCGGTAAAACCGTGGATCTTCGCGGTGATCAGATCGTCAAACTCGCGCAGCCGACGCATGCGCTTAATCTGCTGCAGGTTCACCGGCAGCGACTCCGGATACGCTTTCAGCTTACGTAAGGCGTTCGCTTTCAGCAGATTAAGCAGGTAGTGCTGATAAACGCGCGAGAAGCCTTTATCCATATGATAGCTGCACTGTTCCAGCATAAACGGCGCCGAGACGATGGCGGCAGCATCCAGCGGGACGTTGTCGCCCTCTTTGGCCAGCAGGCAGGCCAGCATATTACCCCCGAGCGAGAATCCCACCGCCGCAGTGGGCGCCGGGCGGAACGACGTCGCCAGCCAGTTTAAAAACCAGCGTCCGTCTTCGATTTCCCCGGAGTGGTAGATCCGCTTTTGCCGGTTCGGTTCGCCGCTGCAGCCGCGAAAATGCATAACCACGCCTAACCAGCCACGCGCTTTTGCCGCCTGGATAAGGCCGTGGGCATACGGGCTGTGCAGGCTGCCTTCCAGGCCATGAAAGACCACCAGCCGCGGTTTGTGCTGCGCCTGCTCGGGATCTTCGCTCCAGGCTAAATCCACGAAGTCGTCATCCGGCAGGTCAAGGCGCTGCCAGTGGGGCGTGAATTGCAGCTTTCGACGGATCAGGCGCGGCAGCATGGTTTGCAGATGACGATTCGCCACCCCGCGCATCGGAATGAATGTCTCGCTCTCGTCGCGGGCGATGTTGAAGTCGGATGGAATTGTCTGAGTCATAGTGATGCGGGTTACTTTTGAGGTCTGCTTTTACTATACAGCCTGACACCTTTAGCGTTTGCGAATTTGCGGCATATCAGGCGGAAACCGGTTGGATTACCGCCTGATAATAACGAAAGGCAGGGATTATTCCGCCTGCAGGATGCCTTCGAGCTGCTCCTGAGCATCCAGCCAGGCCATTTCACACTCTTCAAGGCTGGATTTGGTTTTTGCCTGGCGCTGCAGGCAGTCGGTCAGCTCCGCTTTACGGCTCTGATCGTACAGCCCGCTGTCGCCGAGTTTCTCTTCAACCGTCGCCAGCTGGGCGTGGAGTTTTTCCAGCTCTTTTTCCAGACGGGCGATCTCTTTGCGCAGCGGCTGGGTTTGCGTACGCAGCTCTGCGTCACGGCGCTTCTGATCCTTACGGGCCTGGGCGCTGTTGGCGTTATCTTTTGCCCCTTCCGCAGGCTGGTTTTCCTGCTTCTGCACGTCGCTTAACCACTGCTGATAATCTTCCAGATCGCCATCGAACGGCTCAACTTTACCGTCGTGGACCAGATACAGATCGTCGGTGGTAGAGCGCAGCAGGTGACGGTCGTGCGAGACGACAACCAGCGCACCTTCAAACTCAATTAACGCTTCGGTCAGTGCCTGACGCATATCGAGGTCGAGGTGGTTGGTCGGTTCATCGAGCAGCAGCAGGTTCGGACGCTGCCAGACAATCAGCGCCAGCACCAGACGGGCTTTTTCGCCGCCAGAGAAACGTTCGGTGTTTTCAGTGACTTTATCGCCCTGGAAGCCAAAGCCGCCGAGGTAGTCGCGCAGCTTCTGCTCCATCTCCTGCGGCGCCAGGCGCGCAAGGTGCTGAAGCGGGGACTCATCCGCGCGTAAAAACTCCAGCTGGTGCTGGGCGAAGTAGCCAAGCTTAATGCCCTTCGCCAGGCCGATATCGCCGCTGACCGGATTAAGTTCACCCGCCAGCAGTTTGATCAGCGTGGACTTACCGGCACCGTTACGCCCGAGCAGGCCGATACGTGAACCCGGCACCAGGTTGAGCTTGATGGAGTCGAGGATGATGCGCTCGCCATAGCCTGCGCTGACCTTTTCCATTTTCAGCAGCGGATTCGGCAGGCTTTCGGGCTCGCGGAAGCTGAAGTGGAACGGGTTATCGACGTGCGCCGGGGCGATCATCTCCATGCGTTCCAGCATCTTAATGCGGCTCTGGGCCTGTTTCGCTTTCGAGGCTTTAGCTTTGAAGCGATCGACGAAGCTTTGCAGGTGGGCCACGCGCAGCTGCTGGCTTTCGTACATTGCCTGCTGCTGAGAGAGACGCACCGCGCGCTGGCGTTCGAACGAGCTATAGTTGCCGGTATATTCGAACATCGCTTCCTGTTCGATATGAATGATTTTATCTACCACCGGATCGAGGAAGTCACGGTCGTGAGAAATCAGGATCAGCGTGCCCTGATAGCTTTTCAGCCATCTTTCCAGCCAGATCACCGCATCGAGATCGAGGTGGTTAGTCGGTTCATCGAGCAGCAGCAGATCGGAGCGACAGATCAGCGCCTGGGCAAGGTTCAGACGCATCCGCCAGCCGCCGGAGAAATCGCTGACCGGGCGTTCGAGCTGTTCATTGCTGAAACCCAGACCGTGCAGCAGCGTGGAGGCGCGGGATCGAATGGTCCACGCATCAATAGCGTCCAGCTTGCCGTGTACGGTGGCAATGGCGTGCCCGTCGTTGCGCTCGTTGGCGGCATTTAGCTCGGCCTCGAGCTTGCGATATTCCCGGTCGCCGTCAATAACATAGTCCATTGCCGGTACGCTCAGGGCAGGGGTCTCCTGATTTACCCAGGCCAGCTGCCAGTTGCCGGGGTAAGTGAAGTTACCGCCATCCGCGCTGATCTCGTTTTTCAGCAGGGACAGCAGCGTGGATTTACCGCAGCCGTTTTTACCCACCAGGCCCACTTTCTGGCCCGGGTTAATGGTGGCTGTCGCGTTGTCCAGCAGGACGCGGACACCGCGCCGAATTTGTAATGAGGAGAAAACAATCATAGAGCGCCGTATGTTCAGACTATGTTAAGTTGTCATTATAATAAGGTTAAATGTAGCGCCACGCGCCGCGTGGGTGTGCCATGGTAGCCCAAAATAACAGTGATGACGACCCGGGAGAGGAATGATGTCCCAGACAGCAAAAGTGCTGCTGCTGTATGCCCATCCGGAGTCTCAGGACTCGGTCGCCAACCGGGTTTTGCTTCAACCGGCATTACAGCTCAGTCATGTGACGGTGCACGACCTGTACGCGCACTACCCCGATTTTTTTATCGATATCCCGCGTGAGCAGGAACTGCTGCGCCAGCACGACATTATCGTGTTCCAGCATCCCCTTTACACCTATAGCTGCCCGGCGTTGCTGAAAGAGTGGCTGGACCGCGTACTCAGCCGCGGTTTCGCCAGCGGAGTGGGGGGAAATCAACTGGCGGGAAAGTACTGGCGTAACGTCGTGACCACCGGCGAGCCGGAGAGTGCCTATCGCCACGACGGCCTTAACCGCTATTCGATGAACGACATTTTACGCCCCTTTGAACTGACGGCGGCTATGTGCCGCATGCACTGGATGAGCCCGATAATTATCTACTGGGCGCGTCGGCAACAGCAGCAGGAGCTGGCCAGCCATGCCAAAGCCTACGGCGACTGGCTGGCATCGCCTACCCTGACGGGAGGTGGCTGATGGAAGGTTCCGATTTGTTACTGGCCGGGGTGCTGTTCCTGTTCGCCGCCGTGGTGGCGGTACCGCTCGCCGCGCGTCTGGGGATTGGCGCAGTGCTCGGTTATCTGCTGGCCGGCATTGCTATTGGTCCGTGGGGGCTGGGGTTTATCAGCGACGTGGACGAAATTCTGCACTTCTCTGAGCTCGGCGTCGTCTTCCTGATGTTTATTATCGGCCTTGAACTGAATCCGGCGAAGCTCTGGCAGCTGCGACGGTCAATCTTCGGCGTGGGTGCCGCGCAGGTACTGTGCAGCGCGGTGATCCTCGGCGGATTGCTGATGTTGACCAATTTCTCATGGCAGGCGGCGGTGATCGGCGGGATTGGGCTGGCGATGTCCTCCACCGCGATGGCGCTCCAGCTGATGCGCGATAAAGGCATGAACCGTAACGAAGCGGGGCAGCTGGGCTTTTCGGTATTGCTGTTCCAGGATCTGGCGGTGATCCCGGCGCTGGCCTTAGTCCCGCTGCTGGCGGGATCGGGCGACGAGCACTTCGACTGGATGAAAATCGGCATCAAGGTGCTGGCCTTTGCCGGCATGCTGGTGGGTGGGCGTTATCTGCTGCGTCCGGTGTTCCGCTTTATTGCAGCCTCGGGCGTACGCGAAGTGTTTACCGCCGCCACGCTGTTGCTGGTTCTGGGGTCGGCGCTGTTTATGGATGCGCTGGGGCTGTCGATGGCGCTCGGGACCTTTATTGCCGGCGTGCTGCTGGCGGAAAGTGAGTACCGGCACGAACTGGAAATTGCTATCGACCCGTTTAAAGGGCTGCTGTTAGGGCTGTTCTTTATCTCGGTCGGCATGGCGCTGAACCTTGGGGTGCTTTATACCCATATCCTGTGGGTGGGGCTGAGCGTGGCGGTACTGGTCGCAGTGAAAATGCTGGTGCTTTACGGGCTGGCACGGGTATATGGCCTGCGTCATTCGGAACGGGCGCAGTTTGCTGGCGTGTTGAGTCAGGGGGGAGAGTTTGCTTTTGTGCTCTTCTCCACAGCATCGTCCCAGCGTTTGTTCCAGCATGATCAGATGGCGCTGCTGCTGGTGACCGTTACGCTGTCGATGATGACCACGCCGCTGGTCATGAAGCTCATTGATAAACGTCTTGCTCGCCGCTTTAACGTCGCGGAAGACGAACACGAAGCACCGTGGGTGGACGATGACAAACCGCAGGTGATTGTGGTGGGCTTTGGCCGTTTTGGTCAGGTGATTGGTCGCCTGCTGATGGCCAATAAAAAGCGTGTTACCGTGCTGGAGCGCGATATCAGCGCGGTAAATCTGATGCGTAAGTACGGCTACAAGGTTTATTACGGCGATGCCACGCAGGTGGAACTGCTGCGATCTGCGGGTGCGGAGGCTGCGGAGTCTATCGTCATTACCTGTAACGAGCCGGAAGACACCATGAAGCTGGTGGAGATCTGCCAGCAGCATTTTCCGCATCTGCATATTCTGGCCCGTGCGCGGGGACGTGTAGAGGCGCACGAGCTGCTGCAGGCCGGCGTGAAGCAGTTTACGCGTGAGACCTTCTCCAGTGCGCTGGAGCTGGGGCGCAAAACGCTGGTGACGCTGGGCATGCATCCACATCAGGCCCAGCGCGCGCAGCTGCACTTTCGTCGTCTGGACATGCGCATGCTGCGCGAACTGATGCCGGTGCATACCGATACGGTGCAAATATCCCGTGTGCGGGAGGCGCGTCGTGAGCTTGAAGAGATTTTTCAGCGCGAGATGCAGCAGGAACGTCGGCAGCTTGATGGCTGGGATGAATTTGAATAACGGAGTTAAATGATGGCAATTCGTAAACGCTTTATCGCCGGCGCAAAATGCCCGGCCTGTCAGGCGCAGGATTCACTGGCCATGTGGCGGGAAAACAATATCGATATTGTTGAGTGTGTTAAGTGCGGTCATCAGATGCGTGAAGCGGATAAAGCGGCGCGCGAGCATGTCCGCAAAGAAGAGCAAGTGATCGGCATTTTTCATCCGGACTAGCGATATGCCCTGAGTTTTTTTAAGCTAAAGGGTACACGGGTGCAGATTTCCGTTACAATCTGCGCCAGCAATTTTCCCACGCTCAGGAGATATCATGAAAGTAACAAAAGACCTGGTGGTCAGCCTGGCCTATCAGGTACGTACAGAAGACGGTGTGTTGGTTGATGAGTCTCCGGTGAGTGCGCCGCTGGACTATCTGCACGGTCACGGTTCCCTGATTTCCGGCCTGGAAAACGCGCTGGACGGTCATGAAGTTGGCGACAAATTTGACGTAGAAGTTGCGTCTAATGACGCTTACGGTCAGTACGATGAAAACCTGGTTCAACGTGTTCCTAAAGACGTCTTCATGGGCGTTGATGAACTGCAGGTTGGCATGCGCTTCCTGGCTGAAACTGACCAGGGTCCGGTTCCAGTAGAAATCACTGAAGTTGAAGATGACCACGTAGTGGTTGATGGCAACCACATGCTGGCAGGCCAGAACCTCAAGTTCAACGTAGAAGTGATTGCAATCCGCGAAGCCACTGAAGAAGAGCTGGCTCACGGCCACGTTCACGGTGCGAACGGTCACGACCACGATCACGACCACGACGGTTGCTGCGGTGGTCACGGCCACGATCATGACCATGGTCATGAGCATGGCAAAGGCGGTTGTGGTGGTAACGGCGGCTGCGGCTGTCACTAATACCGACCGGTATAAAAAAAAGCGGGAATATCCCGCTTTTTTTACGTCTTAATAATGGGGCGGCGGCGTCTCTTCTGACTGTGACGCAATGTGCGATGACTGTGTCGCTTTCACTTTTTCCGTCAACAGACGCATCAAATCCCGCAGTTTGGCCATCTCCAGCTCGTGAGCGGTGACGGTTTGGTTCAGCTCATCGATGGTGATCTCCTGAAAAGCCAGGCGGCTTTCAAGCTCAGCCAGTCGTGCTTCCAATACTGTATCTTGCATGATTCACCTCGTTTATCTGTTGCCCCCCTTCTGGGGTTCGCGGCGGCGAATATTACCCGAGATTACTCTCACGTGCAGTAATCATCCTGTTGCTGCGAAACTAATTAAAACAAAAATAGTCTGAAATGTGTTGAGAATCGGGAGAGTCTGTCTGTAGATTTGTTCCACAACGTTTTATAGTACGCAACTCATTTACGCTTAACACGGGGTGAGAGTCCCCGGTCCTGGAGATATGGATGAAATCACTGTTTAAAGTAACGCTGCTGGCGACCACGATGGCTGTCGCACTGAATGCGCCGCTGACTTTCGCTGCTGATACTGCTGCGAAGCCTGCTGCAAGCGCAGACAGCAAAGCGGCGTTCAAAAATGACGACCAGAAATCAGCCTACGCACTGGGCGCATCTCTGGGCCGTTATATGGAAAACTCTCTGAAAGAGCAGGAAAAACTGGGCATCAAACTGGATCAGACTCAGCTGATCGCCGGTGTTCAGGATGCGTTTGCCGATAAGAGCAAACTCTCCGACCAGGAAATCGAACAAACTCTGCAAGCTTTTGAAGCCCGCGTGAAAGGCGCCGCTCAGGAGAAAATGGAGAAAGACGCCGCCGAAAGCGAAACGAAGGGTAAAACCTACCGTGACACGTTCGCGAAAGAGAAAGGTGTTAAAACCTCGTCCACTGGCCTGCTCTACAAAGTAGAGAAAGAAGGTACCGGTGACGCGCCGAAAGACAGCGATACCGTTGTCGTTAACTACAAAGGCACCCTGACCGACGGTAAAGAGTTCGATAACTCTTATACCCGTGGCGAACCGCTCTCCTTCCGTCTGGATGGTGTTATCCCTGGCTGGACCGAAGGCCTGAAAAACATCAAGAAAGGCGGCAAAATCAAGCTGGTTATCCCACCGGCCCTGGCATACGGTAAAACAGGCGTTCCGGGCATCCCGGCTAACTCCACGCTGGTGTTTGATGTAGAGCTGCTGGACATTAAGCCAGCGCCGAAAGCAGACGCTAAGCCGGACGCTGCTCCGGCAGCAGAAGCCACCAAGAAGTAAATCGCTAAAAACCGCCGCCTTTAAGGCGGCGGTTTTTTTATTGTGGTGCAGATATAATTAACACTGGAAGCGCTACCTACGCTGTATTAATTTAGTTGCCCGTGTAAATAATGAGCCTGCCCTGAAAACATACCGACAGGCTCCTGAAAAGGAGTGTTTTTTTCATGACCAGGTCGCTTTTAACCAATGAAACCAGTGAACTTGATTTGCTGGATCAACGTCCTTTCGATCAGACCGATTTCGATATTCTGAAATCCTACGAAGCGGTGGTGGACGGGTTAGCGATGCTCATCGGGTCCCACTGTGAAATCGTTCTGCACTCCCTGCAAGATCTGAAATGTTCTGCCATCCGCATTGCCAATGGTGAGCATACCGGCCGTAAAATTGGTTCGCCAATCACCGACCTTGCACTGCGTATGCTCCACGACATGACCGGCGCCGACAGCAGCGTCTCCAAATGTTATTTCACGCGCGCGAAAAGCGGCGTCCTCATGAAGTCTGAGACGATTGCGATCCGTAACCGCGATCATCGCGTGATTGGTTTGCTGTGCATCAACATAAATCTTGATGTGCCGTTCTCGCAGATTATGAACACCTTTATTCCACCAGAAACCCCGGACGTGGGCTCTTCTGTCAACTTCGCCTCCTCTGTTGAAGACCTGGTCACCCAGACGCTGGAATTCACCATTGAAGAGGTTAATGCCGATCGCAATGTGTCAAACAACGCTAAGAATCGTCAGATCGTGCTTAACCTTTACGAGAAAGGCATTTTCGATATCAAAGATGCCATTAACCAGGTCGCTGACCGTCTGAATATCTCTAAACATACGGTTTATCTCTACATCCGCCAGTTCAAAAGCGGTGACTTCCTGGGGCAGGAAAAGTAATGCGTTTTGCCTTGATGGTTACCGGCCCGGCTTACGGTACACAGCAGGCCAGTAGCGCGCTGCAGTTCGCGCGCGCGCTGCTTGCCGCCGGGCATGAGCTGGTTAGCGTTTTTTTTTACCGGGAAGGCGTATATAACGCCAACCAGCTGACCTCTCCGGCCTCGGACGAGTTCGATCTGGTGCGGGCATGGCAAACGCTGCATCAGGCGCACGGCGTTGCGCTGCATATCTGCGTGGCGGCGGCGCTGCGACGGGGCGTGAACGATGAGAGTGAAGCGAAACGTCTGGGTTTACCCGCAGCGAATCTTAACGATGGATTTTCGCTTAGCGGCCTCGGTGCGTTGGCGCAAGCGGCCTTGACCTGCGATCGTATGGTGCAATTCTGATGAACCGCGTTGCTTTTGTGTTTACCTCCGCCCCGCACGGCAGTTCAGCCGGAAGGGAAGGGCTGGATGCGCTACTGGCGACCTCTGCACTGACGGAGGATATCGGCGTGTTCTTTATCGGGGACGGCGTATTTCAGCTGTTGGCCGGCCAACAGCCGCAGGCTGTGCTGGCGCGCGACTACATTGCGACCTTTAAAGTTCTGCCGCTGTATGACATCGAGACGTTTTACGTCTGTGCAGCCTCACTGCAGGCGCGCGGTTTGAAAGAGAGCACGCCTTTTATTCTCGACGCTACGGTGGTTGCCCCCGACGTGCTGCGTGAGCATCTCGCCCATTTCAACACCATTCTGACATTCTGAGGCGGCCATGCTCCACACCCTGAGCCATTCACCCTGGCATTGCGACATCGACGGTATGATGAGAATGCTGCGCGAGGGCGATGCGTTGCTGCTCATCCAGGATGGCGTCCTCGCAGCGGTTGAGGGCAATCGCTTTGTTGATATTCTCAGTAATGCCCCCATAACTGTCCTTGCGCTAAAAGACGATATTGATGCTCGCGGCCTTGTTGGTCAAATTTCAACCAAAATTAACGTAGTTAGCTATACTGACTTCGTCAATCTTGCGGTGCAACACACCGGTCAAATGATCTGGTGATCGGAGATCGCTGTATATTTCTTGACACCTTTTCGGCGTGGCCCTAAAATTTCGCGTCCTCATATTGTATGAGGTCGTTTTTATCACGTGTTTACGAAGCAAAAGCTAAAACCAGGAGCTATTTAATGGCAACAGTTAACCAGCTGGTACGCAAACCACGCGCTCGCAAAGTTGCAAAAAGCAACGTGCCTGCGCTGGAAGCCTGCCCGCA
>Ga0308165_1005390_pt1 | contig 11886 bp, 15 predicted proteins | sample PhyWR2_FD_201032 | JGI IMG/M metagenome (GOLD analysis project Ga0308165, IMG submission 201032) | Phyllosphere microbial communities from UC Gill Tract Community Farm, Albany, California, United States - DLSLW.R2 | ecosystem: Host-associated > Plants > Phyllosphere > Unclassified | place: USA... | reverse complement strand
CTACGTGAGCGACCTGGACACGCCCGACGACCTGCATGCCCTGCAGGCCCTGCTGCACCCGGCCGTGGTGGGCTGGCCTGCGCCCTGAGTGCTTTTTTGCCCGCAACGTTCGGGCCGAGTTCGGGCGGGCGGCCGGTTGGCGCAGGCGGCGCGGCGCGCGCTATGCTTTTGATAGCTGTAGGCCCACACCCCGCCTGGGCAAGGTGCCGTTTTCACTGAAAAACCCCAAGGCCCCCGCCAGCCGACGGCCGGGGCTTCTATAATCGGCGCCACCGCGGGTGTAGTTCAATGGCAGAACGGCAGCTTCCCAAGCTTCATACGAGGGTTCGATTCCCTTCACCCGCTCCAAATTTTCATATCACAGCGTTTCATACCGCATCAAGACCCGCGTAGCTCATAGCTACAGCGGGTTTTTTGTTGTCTCATGCCATCTCAAGCCCTACCATGACATACCAACTCTTTGTTGGTAGATATGTTGGTATGAAGCTGGTATCGGCTTTGACCAGCAAGCCAGGTACCAACAGACATACCAACACGGGGGCGCGGTGGCACTCACAGACACCTTCATCAAGAACAGCACCAAGCACAGCGGCAGGCCAGCGGGCGACAAGCACAGCGATGGCGGCGGCCTGTACCTGCACGTCACGGCAGCGGGCAAATACTGGCGCATGAACTACCGGCTGGCCGGCAAGCAAAAAACGCTGGCGCTTGGCATCTACCCTGCCGTGACGCTTTCGCAAGCCCGCAAAGGCCGCGATGCCGCCAAGATACTGATTGCCCAGGGCATTGACCCGAGCGCTGCCAAGCAGGACGCCAGGCAGGCCGAAAAGCTGGCTGCTGCGAACACTTACGAGGCCGTAGCGCGTGAGTTCCACCAGGTGAAGGCCGAAAGCTGGAGCGAGTCCCATGCGGGCAAGTGGCTGCGCATGAACGAGCTGTACCTGTTTCCCGAGATTGGGCCGATGCCGATAGCGTCCATCAGGGGCAAAGCGGTGCTCGATGCGCTGCGCAAGGTGGAGGCCAAAGGCATTCTCAGCACGGCGCAGGATCTGCAGCAGATGGCCGGGCAGGTGTTCCGCTACGCCGTGCAGACCGACCGGATAGAGCAAAACCCGGTGCCAGACCTCAAGGGCGCGCTCAAGCCGCATGTGGCCAAGCACTTCGCGGCAGTGATCGAGCCTGTCGCCGTGGGCGCCCTGCTGCGCGCCATCAACGCCTACACCGGCCAGCCCGCGACCGTGGCCGCGCTTAAGCTGTCTGCCTTGTTCTTTCAGCGCCCCGGCAACATCCGGGCGATGGAATGGGCCTGGGTTGACCTGGACAGCGCCATGCTGACCATTCCGCCTGCCGAAATGAAGCGCACCCTTCACCAGAAGGTCAACGGCAAGGCGCACCTGATTCCGCTGGCCGTGCAAGCCATCGAGATTTTCAAGACGCTGCAGCCGCTGACGGGGCACGGACGCTATGTGTTTCCTGGCGCACGTTCTTTCCAGCGCCCAATGAGTGAAAACACCATCAACGCGGCGCTGCGCCGGATGGACTTTGGCACCGATGACCATGTGGCCCACGGGTTCCGAGCGATGGCCCGCACCATGTTGGCCGAGCGCATGAAGGGCATTGACGCTGGCATGGTGGAGGCCCAGTTGGGCCACGGCAAGAGCGGCCCGCTGGGCAGCGCCTACGACCGGGCCGACTACCTGGAGCAGCGCCGGGCGATGATGCAGACGTGGGCCGACTACTTGGACAAGCTGCGCATGGGGGCTGAGGTCATCCAGTTCAAGGCGGCATGAACAAATGGCTTGATGCGCTCTGACACGATATGACTTAAACTTGCACCAGTTCAAGTACAAGTCAGGGCACATTGAAAATGAAAGTCATCACCTATTCCGAGGCGCGCAGTTCGCTTAAATCCGTGCTCGACGCGGTGCATGAGGATGCGGATGTGACCATCATCAGCCGCCGGGACGGTGCGGACGCCGTGGTGATGTCGCTTGACCACTACCAAAGCATCATGGAAACCATGCATCTGCTGGCGACACCGGCCAACGCAGCGCACCTGGCCAAGTCCATTGCCCAGCACAAGGCCGGCAAAGCAGCGCGGCGCGAACTGGTCAACCCTGAGTGAGCCGCTCCATCCGCTTCACCCCGGCAGCGTGGGAAGACTACACCTGGTGGCAGGGACAGGACAAAAAGACCTTGAAGCGCATCAACACCCTGATCGAAGCGGCGCGGCGTGACCCTTTCGCCGGCATCGGCAAGCCTGAACCGCTGCTGGGCAACTTGGCGGGCTATTGGTCAAGGCGCATCGACGAGACACACCGCTTGGTCTATGCCGCTGATGACACTGATTTTGACGTGATCGCCTGCCGCGGGCATTACGACGATTGATGAGTTTTCGCCAGCCCCAGCCATCGGCTGATCCCCGATGGTGAAAACCCGCTTCCCCTGGCGGGCTGGGCTGGCACCTGTTTTCAGGGGCGTAGAGGGGAACGCGATGGATGACTTAGAAGACGATGAGCCGATGCTTTGGGATGAGCTTGAAGAGCAGTATGGAAGGCCTTTGACGCCAGCCGAATTGAGGGATGAGTTAGACCGATTGCTTAGCGTACCCATGACGGACGAAGAGTTTGAGGATGAACTACGTTCTCAAGCAGCTTGGAAAGAATTGAAAGCTGAAATTACAGAGCGCCAAGCGGTAGCCGAAGCACGTGAAGCGCATGACAATAAAGTTGCTGAAGATTTATACGACGCAATTTGCAGTCCGTTTTTTGATGATGAAAATGAGGAAATCGGGAGTGCTGAGTTTTCGGCTTGGGTTGAAAGAGTCAACGAAATAATTCGCACCCGCCTTGATTTTTATTCGTTGTGCGAGATAGTGCGTATCAGTGCAGAAATTGGAGCTGGACAAAAAGCGTCTCGCATGGCTGCCAAACGCCACACCGAAAACCGCTCAATGAAAGCAGAGGTTTTTAAATGGCTTGACTCCAACATGGTGAAATTCAAAAGCATGGAAGCAGCGGCGCAAGGTATAGCGGGGAAAGTAGCCCCTATTGCATTCCGGACAGCGCGGGATTGGGTAGGCGAGTGGAAAAAGGTACGCTCTACCGGCACACCGTAACCCCTGCTGGCAGGGTGCAACCCCTGCCAGCACACTGTACGGTAAGCCAGCAAACAGGCTTATCAGCATGATTTGAAAGTTGGACATTGGATACCTTCATTCAAACGAGGGCAATCAATGTCACCTACCCCCAAGGCGAAGCAACCGCCACTCTCACCAGCCGCACTGCCCCCTACGGCAACAGCGGTCATCCCTTCATTCGACACCCTGCCCGACAGCGCGCTGATCCGGGAATCCTGCTTGGTGCAAAGTCCCAAACGGCCCGACCGCCCGGCCCCGCTTCCATTCTCAGCCCCGACGCTATGGCGCAAGGTCAGAGCCGGCACCTTCCCGCGCCCTTTGAAGCTGTCCGAACGCATCACCGCCTGGCGCGTCGGTGAGGTCCGGGCCTGGCTGAATGCTCAGTCGCTGGCGTAAGGAGATGACCAGCATGAACAAAGTCATCACCACCCCGGCCGACCTCTACGCCCACCCGGACGGCGAAGGCCGGATTTACTTCGACGCGCAGGCCATGCGCTTGTGCATCACCAACGAGGCCAGCGAGCCGCCAACGACCTCCTGCGCTGTCATGGGGCCGTGGGGAATGCGCAAGGTTGCCACGGCTTTGCTGGTACTGGCCGCCGAACTGGGCGACGAGCCAAAGGATGCGCCTGCCGTCACCTACACGCCGGAACAGTTGGCCGAACATCAAGGCGCGCAGCTCGCCATGGAGGCCCTGAGCGCCATGCTGGCCGCCCCTGCACAGGCCCAGCGCACGACCATCCTGCAAAGCGCCATCGAGGCCTTGAGTGGCACAGTGCATCCCGCACGGGCGGCTGGTGGCTTTGCTGCTGGCACGGTCAATGTTCTGGAGCGCGGACTGGAGGCCATCAGCCATGACTAATTGCACACCTGTCCTGCAGACCTTCATGCTGACCACCGTCAAGGCCGAGCCCCGCATCGACAGCCGCCTGCTGGCGCGGCAACTGGGCAACAAGCACAAGAACGTGCGTGAACTGCTGGAGCAGCACAGAGCCGACTTCATGGAGCTGGGGGTTCTCCGGTTTGAAACCGCTAAACCCATCAGCGACCAAGGCGGCCGGCCGGAGAAGTTCGCCATGCTCAACGAAGACCAGTGCTACCTGCTGCTGACGTACAGCCGCAACACGGCCCGCACGCGCCAGCTCAAGGTTCAACTGGTCAAGGCCTTTGGCGAGGCGCGCCGGGCCGCCGGCCAGCACAGCGCCGAATACCTGCCCACCTACCACCAGCTGCACGACGAGCTCCACGCCCTGGCCGCCGGCTCGGACCATGAGCGCCATGTGCACATGAACGTCAACCGCTTGATCAACAAGACGGTTGGCCTGGAGGCCGGCCAGCGCGCCGCAGCACCCATGCCGGTGCAGTCCCTCCTGGCCGTGGCGCAGGCCGTGGCCGTGAAGGCGGCGCGCGGCGCGGCAGACCACCGGGCCGGCTACCAGCGTATCAAAAGCGCCATGGGCGTCTTGTCGGCTGCAACGCTGGGTCTGGAGGTGCGCGCATGATGACCACGCCTGACGACAAGCGCGAAGCGCTGGCATCCATCCTGGCGGCGCACCCCGGCAACACCTGCGCCGTGCAGTGCGCCCGCATCCGCGCCGCGCTGAGCCGGTTCAGCCTGACGACCTTCGAGGCCATGCGCCACCTGGACGTGTACGACCCGAGGGCGCGGGTGTTGCAGCTTCGCCAAGCGGGCGAGTCCATCACGACCACCTGGGGCCGCATCACCACCGAATCCGGCGACGTGCACCGTGTCGGTGTGTATGTGCTGGGCACTGAAAGCACACGATGAGGGCGACCATGGAAAAAAATATTAACAATATTAATAGTATTAACAATATTAATTTCTGTGCTTCCTGCCCAGGCACCACAAGCGCTAAAGCCTTTTTTGGCTTGAACCCTGGCGCTGGTATCAGGCAAAGCCAACGCGGGGCTTTTCAAGGCTGTGATACAGTCATTTCCGGTGCTATCCACACCACAAAACAAGCGGGCAACCTCCCCGACAGCGAGGTTTTTTCACGTCCAGAATTCGCCGGTACGGGCTTTCCCGCATCGAATGGTTTCGGGGCTGGGAGTGCCTATCCGCGAGGACGGCAGCACAACTTGTTTTGTGTGGATATACCCAGCTCCACCCTATGCTCTATCCAAGCAGAAGGTGGTTTTTCAGTTCAACAAGGAACGTGAAAGCCATGACCAAAGTCAACACTCCTGCCACGCCCAAAGCGGCCCCCCTGGGCAACACGCCCGCCACGATCCCCCGGCAGCAAGCCATTGAAAACGCCCTGAGCGCGGCGCTGCACTTCATCCGCCTGCCCAGCACCCCCTCAGGCCTTCACGCTGCCACGGGCCGCGCCAACCGCGCCCTGTCCCTGCTTAAGCAGGCCTGCGCCGAGTCCACCGCCAGCGGGAGGGCTTAAGCCATGACCGCCAACACGACCGCGCACACCGTGCGCAGCTGCTGCACGCCTGCACAACACGCCCAGGCCGACAAATCCAAGCCCGTGGCCCTGCTGGCCCTTGGCACCGGCCCGCACGGCAAGACCGCGCTGCTGGAGTTTGCCGGCGGCTGGCAGCGCACCATTGATCTGGCGACGCAGTTCGACGGCTGGCACCCGCTCTTTGCCGACCTGCCGCAAGAGGACAGGCAGCGCCTGCGCGACCATGCTGTGCCCGCATTCGTCAGCCACCCGGACGGCACCCAAAGCCGCCCCGACCCGCTGTCATTCGTTCGCCAGGTGCGTCCTGCGCACGGCAAATCCTCAGAGTGCACCTACTTCGATGTTCCAGCGCAGGGCTACGTTGAAGGCACAGCCACGGGCTACCGCTGCGCCGCCGAACTGCTCGAAGCGCTGGCGCTGGGGTATGGACCGCATATCCCGCTGACGCACGTTCTGGCAAGCGCAGCGCAAGCCATGCAGGACGACTTTCACGGCACCAGCCGGCGCGGCGCGGCAGTGGCTTTCCTGGAGGTCGTGGGCCAAGCCCTGCATTTCTTTGCCAGCCGCGCCACTCACCAGCCCTGGCTGGCTGACAAGGTTGAAGGCGCCGAGCAATACGTGCAGTACACCGCCGAGCGCCAAGCCACGGAGCGCGCCGGGTTCATCGAGCGCATGAAGGCTGGCAAGGCCGCCAAGCGCCAGATGCGCAAAACCACCGGGAGCGCAGCATGAGCCGCATCGTTACCGACGATGACCGCCGCCTGTTCATCTCTACCTACTTCAACCTGATTGACGATGCCGTCAAGACAGCCCGCAGCCATATGGGAGATGAGCCGGGCGTTCGTCCTGAAATGGTGGACTTCATGCTTGAGCACATCGAGCGCTTGGCCAAGTTCGCGCAGCGATTTACCTGGCCCGATTCGGCCAAGCTGGCGCTGGCCGCTCAGCAAGACCTGGCCCTGCAAAAGCTCATCAAACGCGCTTCCAGGCCAACACCCATCCGAGCCAGTGCCGGCAAGGGTGCGCGCCTAGCGCCGAAAGGCGGTGCAGCATGAGCAGCCACATTGCCGACTTTCACCAGGCCATCGAAGCTGCCGGCCTGCAGGCCCCTGGCGTGATTCACGACGATGGCGCGCTGCACCGCTTCAGCCCAGGCGGCAAGCGCGGCGACAGGGCAGCCTACTACGTGCTGCATGGCGACGGCGTTCCGGCGGGCATGTTTGGCGACTGGCGCTCGGGCCTGCAGTCCACCTGGTGCGCCAAGGCCGACAGCGCCATGACCGGCGCCGAACTGGCCGCCCACCGCCAGCGCATCAAGGCCGCGCAGGCACAGCGCGACGCCGACGAGGCTGCGCGCCAAAGGGAAGAAGCCGACAAGGCCGGGGCGCGCTGGCAGGCCGCCGCACCAGCGGCAGCCCATCCCTACCTGGCGCGCAAGGGCATTGCCGCCCACGGCATCCGCCAGGACGGCGAGGTGCTGCTGGTGCCCCTGCGCGACACGGCAGGCAACCTGCACAGCCTGCAGACCATCAGCCCCGAGGGCGAAAAACGCTTCAAAGGCCGCATGAAGGGCTGCTACCACGCCATCGGCCAGCCACGGGGCCGCATCATCGTCTGCGAGGGCTACGCCACGGGCGCCAGCGTCCATGAGGCCACTGGAGAGGCGGTGGCGGTGGCCTTCAATGCCGGCAACCTCTTGCCGGTGGCGACGGCGCTGCACAAGAAGCACCCGGCCCTGGCAATCATCCTGGCCGCTGACGACGACCACCAGACCGAAGGCAACCCCGGCATAGCCAAGGCCCAGGAGGCGGCGCAGGCCGTGGGCGGCATGGTGGCTGTGCCCGAGTTCGGCCCGGATCGGCCAGACGGTGCGACCGACTTCAACGACTTGCACCAGGTGGCCGGGCTGCAGGCCGTTCGGCAGTGCATCGAGGGTGCTGCATCGGCTGGCGCTGCTGCTGGTCAGCTTGACCTCTGGCCGGAACCAACGCCCCTGCCGGACGCCCTCCCTGCGGTGCAGGCCTTTGACGCCGAGCTGATGCCCGACACCTTGCGCGCCTGGGTGCTGGACGTGGCCCACCGGATGCAGTGCCCGCCGGACTTCCCGGCAGTCGCTGCGCTAGTGGCCGCGTCCAGCCTGATCGGAGCGCGGGCCGTGGTGCAGCCCAAGGCGCGGGACGACTGGCAAGTGGTGCCGAACCTGTGGGGCATGACCATCGGCCGGCCTGGCGTGAAGAAAAGCCCGGCGCTCAGCGAAGCCCTGCGCCCCTTGAGCCGCCTGCAGGCCGACGAGTTCGAGAAGTGGCAGCTTGCGCATGACGCCTGGGCGCTGGACTGCAAGGTGTCAGCCATGCAGGACGAGGCCAACGAGAAAAGGGCCAAGGGGCTGGCCGCCAAAGACCCGGCAGCGGCGCGGGCGCTGCTGGAGCCGATGGCGACCCCGGCGGAACCCACGGCGCGGCGCTTCATCGTCAACGACGCCACGGTGGAAAAGCTGGGCGAGCTGATGACGCAGAACCCCTGGGGCACCTTGAGCTACCGGGACGAGCTGTACGGCCTGCTGACCGGCCTGGACAAGCAGGGGCAGGAGGGATCGAGGGCCTTCTACCTGCAGAGCTATGACGGAAACCAAGGCTACACCTTTGACCGCATCGGGCGCGGCACGGTGCATATCCCCCGTGTGTGCCTGGCGATGATCGGGGGCATCCAGCCGGGCCGGGTGCAGGAGTACGTGCGCGGGGCGGTGGCCGGGGGCAGCGCCGACGATGGCCTGCTGCAGCGGTTCGGCTTGGCCGTCTGGCCGGACACGGCGGGCGAGTTCGTGCACGTTGACCAGTGGCCCGACACACCCGCTAAGCAAGCCGCCTGGGCCGTGTTCGAGCGCCTGGCAGGGCTTGAGCCGGCCAACGAAACGGAGCCGACCGTCTGGCGCTTTGACGAGGCCGCGCAGGCGCTGTTCGTGGAATGGCTGGTGCCCTTTGAAACCGAGATAAGGGGCGACGAGCTGCACCCGGCGATGGTCTCACACCTGTCCAAGTACCGGAAGCTCATTCCGGCGCTGGCGCTGGTGTTCGCCATGATCGACACGCCAGACAGCGGCGGCCTGATCCATGAGCGCGAGCTGCTGCGGGCGCTGGCCTGGAGTGACTACCTGCGCACCCATGCCGAGCGGCTTTATTCAGCAGCGGTGATGCCCGAGACCACGGGCGCGGCAGCACTGCTGAGCAAGATCAGGAGCGGCAAGGTCAAGGACGGCTTCAAACTCAAGGACGTGCAGCAAAAGGGCTGGGCCGGCCTGGGCACCACGGAGGAAGTGCGCAAGGCTGCATCCATGCTGGAGGTGTACGACTGGCTGCGGGTTGAAGTCGGTCAAGCCGGCGCGGCAGGGGGCAGGCCGAGCGAGACATTCAGGATCCACCCTTGCCTGAAAAGCGGGGGTGAAAAATGAAATATCCCCATTCAGGTACCCCCGTAAACCCCGTAAACCTAGTTCTCGGGGTTTACGGGGGTGGGTGGACAGGCATATTTGAAATTTCAGGGCCTGTCCGGGGTGCGGCATGAGCTGGCTGGCGCGGCTGAAAAAACCGCAGGCAGCCCCCAGCCCGACCACTGCGCAAGATGCTTTGAGCCCCGCAACCCTTGCGGTGCAGCCTGCAGCCGACCTGGCAGCGACTGAGCTGGACAGCCGGCCCAGCGCACAGCCGGCCATGCCCGGCAAGCCCGCCAAGATCGCCAGGCAGACGTTCATGGAGTGGGCGGGCGCCTGGCTGGCGCTTGACCAGGCCTACCAGGCGCACCATTTCAAATGCCCGACCTGCAAGGCCGCCGGGCTGGGCTACGGCCTGCGCTGTGGCGTCGGCGCGGCGCTCTGGACGGCCTATTCAGACGCAACCCAACAAGAAAGACCACGATGAGCAAGACACCCGGCAAACCCAAAGGCGCTGCATTGGCTGCGCCGCAGGCACCGGCAAGCAGGTCAGCAGACAAAGGCTTGATGGCTCTGCAGCCATCGATAAACGGTGCGTCTGTGATTGAAGCCTATCAGGGCAACGTGATGGGCAAGGACGCTGACATAAGCACCATGATCGACAGGTTGCGCGAAACATTCAAGGAAGTCAGGGGCGGTGATTTGCACAACCTGGAGGCGATGCTGATAAGCCAGGCTACAGCGCTGCAAACCATCTTCACCAGCCTGGCGCGCCGTGCTGCCAATCAGGAGCACCTGCGCCAATACGAAACCTTCCTGGGCCTGGCCTTGAAGGCGCAAAGCCAGAGCCGGGCGACCATATCGGCGCTGGTGGACCTGAAATACCCGAGGCAGGCGACGTTCGTGAAGCAAGCCAACATTGCCCACGGGCCGCAACAGGTGAACAACGGCACAGCGGTAGAAGCGGGTATGGAGCGTTCCGCACAGGCACACACGCACGGGAAAGAAACTGAACCCGAACAAAACAAACTATTGGAGGTGGATCATGGGCAATCCGGCAGCAGGCTGGACACCAGAGCGGCGCAAACGGCAGGCAGAGCTGATCCGGCAATGGAAGCCGTGGGCAAAGTCCACCGGACCAAAAAGCCCCGAGGGTAAGGCGGCAGTAGCAGGTAATGCATGGAGAGGTGGGGAATGGAAAAAGCTACGCGAGGGTATTAAGGCGCTGAATGTTGCCATGCGCGAGCAACGAGAACAATTGGGATGTTGAACAGCAGTTTGCACTAAAAAATCTAAGTATTTATCGTGCTTTACCCACTAATTTATAGTGAAATCAATTTGCCGTGTGCTTAAGAAATGCTGCTACCGCGACCTCTAAATCACAATTAAAAATTTCACGGCACTCTACAAATACGTTCCGCGCTTTTTCATAATTTATTGATATTTGATATTTCTCTAAAGCCGAGTGAATTTGAAACTCTTTTTTTCCCGCGTCTTTATTGAGGAAAGCAATTTTTTTTATGTCCCAATCATTTATATTGCCATAAGCTTCTTTTCTAAGAAACTGTCCTCGATCTTGAGGATGATGTTTGCTATATCCAACTTTTGTCAATTTGGTAGATTTTGAATACGCCAAATACACGTAACCAGACGCTGAACTGCGCAATTGATAAGCGATCTTGGCTGTATCACATTGGATGCAATGTCCCGCTTTTGATCTGAGTGTGTGTCCTGCCTTAGCACATGCAGTTCCTCCATAATAGAAGTACTTTTCCAACCCATCCATTGCAAGGTCACGTTGAGCTTTAGTCAATCCAGTTCCATCAAAAAGTAAAGATGGAGATACGTTCTGTAATTTCAAAAACCGAATTTGATCTACTGTAAGTTGTGCCATGAGTTGTCCTCAAATTGCTCATAATTAAGATTAATCGATTTTTTTAGAGTATCACCAAATACCCTGATATTCACTTTTTCGGGTTGAATGATCGGAGGAAACGCAGAAGTGGGTTGATGCCGTTTGTTGGTTTAGCTACGGCAGTTAAGCGTATCAAAGTCCCGTCCATTGAAGCAATGCTAGCCCAATAACATATAGCTGCGGATGAGGTAGGGGGTCGAAAAGTCTGGCGCATTGGCATACGGAAACCACCCGGTTTATCACGCGCAGAAAATATCGCCCATTGGAGAAACAATCAGCAAATGGCAGGACAACCCGGACGAAGCGGAGGCCCACGCAAGAACGCAGGAGGGCGCCGGGCTGGCGCTGGAAGGCCCCCAGGCAGCCGCAACAAGCCGCGCCTGATACATGGCCTGCCCGTCATGCAAGACCCGCTGCAATGGCTGCTGGCGCTGATGGGCCACGATGCGGCACCGATGCGCCTGCGCATATCAGCCGCTGGGACGCTGCTGCCGTATTTCCATGCCACGCCCGGACGCTGACGCCAGCCGCTCCCGACCGACCCAGCCCTGCCCGCTGGCCGATGTGGCGGCCGCGCTGATGACCACGCAGAGCGAAGCGCCAGGAACGTGCCAAAACCGCCACAAGGGGTACACTTTTCTTTTTGTTGGTATTTATGTTGGTATCTTTTCAATCCCAACAGCAAGAACCTAGTATCCATGCGGGTTTCAAGAGGTTTTTCGATTCCCTTCACCGCTCCAGACGCACAAAAAAGGCCCCTCGGGGCCTTTTTTCATGGGCGCACCGGCGCCGGCCTCAGACCAGCGTCACGCCGGTCTTGGACTGCACGAACTCGCGCGTCATGCCGGGGGCCAGTTCCACCAGCTTCAAGCCCAGCGGCGTCACGTCCATCACGCCCAGGTCGGTGATGATGCGGTCGACCACGCCCACGCCGGTCAGCGGCAGCGTGCATTGCGGCAGGATCTTCAGG
>Ga0308165_1005387_pt1 | contig 11889 bp, 10 predicted proteins | sample PhyWR2_FD_201032 | JGI IMG/M metagenome (GOLD analysis project Ga0308165, IMG submission 201032) | Phyllosphere microbial communities from UC Gill Tract Community Farm, Albany, California, United States - DLSLW.R2 | ecosystem: Host-associated > Plants > Phyllosphere > Unclassified | place: USA... | reverse complement strand
TGATCTTCGCCGACCTCGACAGCTGCGAGAAGCAACTGCAGAAAGTCGCGCGCAATGCCAAGGGTGGCGACAAGGACGCCGTGGTCCAGAAAGGTCTGCTGGAGCAATTGATCGCTCACTTCACCGAAGGCAAGCCGGCGCGCAGCCTGATGAAGAACATGGGCAGCGACGAGAAGCTGGTGATCAAGGGCTTCCACCTGCTGACCACCAAGCCGGTGATGTACATCGCCAACGTTGCTGAAGACGGCTTCGAAAACAACCCGCACCTGGACGTGGTCAAGGCCATTGCCGAAGAAGAAGGCGCCGTGGTTGTTCCGGTCTGCAACAAGATCGAAGCGGAAATCGCCGAGCTCGACGACGGCGAAGAGAAAGACATGTTCCTCGAAGCCCTGGGCCTTGAAGAACCGGGCCTGAACCGCGTGATCCGCGCCGGCTACGAAATGCTCCACCTGCAGACTTACTTCACCGCCGGTGTCGAAGAAGTCCGCGCCTGGACCGTGCGCGTTGGTGCCACCGCACCACAAGCCGCTGGCGTGATCCACACCGACTTCGAAAAAGGCTTCATCCGTGCCGAAGTGATCGCCTACAACGACTTCATCCAGTTCAAGGGTGAAGCCGGTGCCAAGGAAGCCGGCAAATGGCGCCTGGAAGGCAAGGATTACATCGTGAAGGACGGCGACGTGATGCACTTCCGTTTCAACGTGTAAGTCGCTTTCTTACACGGCGGACAGACAAAACCCCCTGGGACTCAACCTCCCAGGGGGTTTTTCTTTGGCCCGCAATTGGTGTGCAGGTGTCGACCCACCACGATGGTTGTGGACGATGACGCTCCGCAACCCTGTAGGAGCGAGCACGTCGAGGCGTCGAACCGTCGCGATGGTCGTCAACGATACGCTGGACACCTGATGCCCCGCGGTGTTCTTGCGTCCATCGCGAGCAAGCTCGCTCCTACAGAAAAGGTCGCGTTTTCAGATACTCGTATGGATCTGGAAACTTCCTACGGATCTCACGCTGTAACATTTGGACGCTTCCTACACGACCATCAGAAGCATCCTATTTCAACTATTTTCCATCCCTTGAACACTGTCCCGCATCCACCGCGGGTAGATAAACAACCTCCCGCGCCAACCAGGCCAGGGAGGCTTGAGCATGAACGCACCCCCGATCTTCTTCGACCACAGCCGCCATAACCGCTGGGCGCGCGACCGTAAGCCGATCCCTGTTGCGCGCCTAATTGCGTACAGGGAGGCCCAGGCATGACGTCGAGCATCAGTGATACCTGGCTCGAACAACTGAAATCGTCCTGCGCCGAGGCCTCCATCACCTGCCTGGACATCATCATCGACCAGGCGGGCGGTGCACCGATGTTGTCCAGTGTCCTCAGCGTCGAGCCCGCGCTGCCTTGGCAATCGTTGTTCACTGGGCTGCCCGAGGCGAGTGCCGAGGATCTGGCGCCTTTGTTGGTGCGGGTCGATCTTGCGCAGCCGCTTCAGCGGCAATGGCTGAAGGGACTGATCCAATTCCTGAACAATCGATCGCAATTGTTGGTGCTGGCGTCCTGCTGGCCGTTTGAAGTGCTGGCCGAAAATCTGGGTCAATGCCTGGAAGCCCGCCATGCGGGGCGATTGGGGCTGTTGCGCTACTACGATCCGCGGATATTTCCATTGCTGTTCAGCCATGTGCTGCAAGTCGACCAGCAGCAAGTGTTGTTACGCCCGGCGTTGTTCTGGAGCTGGCTGGATATCGATGGTGAACCTCGGTGGTTGATGGGCAACCCTGACAGGCCGCCGAGCCCACACAACTTCACTCACATCGAACTCAGTGACGTGCAGTTGCAAGCGTTTGCTTGTATCTGCGACGCCCTGCAAGCGACGGAAGATCTTCATGAAGCGCTGCCGAGCGACTGGAGTGCCCAGCAGCGATTTGACGCGTGCTGCCTGGCCTTGTTCGAAGCACTCCAGAACGGACTGTCGCTCACTTCGGAACGTGATAGTTACCTCCTCGGCAGGTTGCTGGGTGCTGGCGTTAGCTCCTCCAGCGACATGAGGAAATGAACCCCATGCCGACATTTTCAAGCGGCGGTTATCGCGCCGTCCTATTCGGTGCTCTGGTGTCAATTGTAACTCCTCCAAAAGCCTCGGCGGGAACCCTCGAAGCGATCAATCACACCCATTGGGCGATCAATCAATTCGCGGTCAATGGTCGATCGGGGTTGGACATTATTGGTCCGTATCAGGGTGGCGGTGGAGGGTGTTGTTACATCGCCCCTTCTCAGTGGAAGCCGGGTATGACGGTGCGTATTGAGTGGGAGACTGGAGTTGGCAGTTCGAAAGGTTTCCCCGGTTTCGGTGACGAAGCTAAATACGATGCCTGGCTTGACAGCATTGATGCCCAAAAACGCCAACACAGCAAATACGTTCCCATCCCCGACTACTCCGGCCAAAAAGTCTGCGGACTCACCGTGCACTTCCTGCCCTGCGATGAACTTCAAGTCACCACCTCCTGCGACGCCTACGGCAGCCCCGAATATCCAATCAAAACCCCGTTGAACCTGCCGGAGCCGCAATCATGTCCGCAGTGAATCATCCCAGCGTTTGGTATCCACCTGCCTTTCCCGTGCAGGTCCGTCTGCCGCGTCGAGAGGGACACGCCCGTCAAAACCTTGCGCGTCATGAGGGAATGAACTCTAAGGCGATATTTTCAAGCGGCAGTTGTCGCGCCGTTCTGTTCGGGGCTCTGGTGTCGGTTTTAACCGCCCAAAACACCTCGGCGGGAACCCTCGAAGCGATCAACCACACTCACTGGGCGATCAATCAATTCGCGGTCAATGGTCGCTCGGGGTTGGACATTATTGGTCCCTATCAGGGGGCGGTGGAGGGTGTTGTTACATCGCGTCTTCGCGGTGGAAGCCGGGGATGACGGTGCGTGTTGAGTGGGAAACCGGAGTTGCATACTCCGACGATTTCCCAGGTTTTGGTGACTGGCCAAAGTATCTTGAATGGGTAGAGCGGATCGACGCACAAAAACGTCGGCACAGCCAAGTGGTACCTGTTCCCGACTATTCTGGCCAAAAAGTCTGCGGACTCACCGTGCACTTCCTGCCCTGCGATGAACTTCAAGTCACCACCTCCTGCTACGGCTATGGCAGCCCCGAATATCCCATCAAAACCCCGTTGAACCTGCCGGAGCCACAATCATGTCCGCAGTAAACCATGTCAGCGTTTGGTATCCCTCACCCTATCCCGTGCAAGGCCGTCTGCCCCGCCGAGAGGGGCAAGTTCGCCAGAACCTGCGGCGCCAGGCCGAATGGGAAGTTGGTCACCATGATGCTCTCAGCGTAGCGGCTGGCCACAGGGTCTTGCCACCCTGCTGCAAGACGCTGCACATCAGTCTGTGCTTCGACGGCACTGGCAACAACCTCAACAACGATCTCTACCTGTCGACGCCTCCGAACCCGACCAATATCGCCAGGATGTTCCGCGCCAGCATTGGCACCGGCCACGCGGGCGGCACCGGGCACGCCAGCAGCAAGGCGAGGGGACTGATTGATTTCACAAGCGCGGGCAACAACCAGTATTTCAAATACTACATGCCCGGTGTCGGCACACCTTTTGCCGAAGTGGGTGACCTGGATTACACCCAACTGGGCATGGCTACCGGGTGGTATGGCGAGGAACGCATCAACTGGGCGTTGTTGATGATCATCGATGCGCTCAGGCGCAGCCTGGATTTACCCCGAATGGATAACGCTGCGCTGCTCGGCTCCGTCAAAGCCATGGGTACGTTGGTGGGGATGGAGTCCGGCGGGGAGACCAATCGAGCTAACGTGTTTGATAAACAGCTGGCAGCCCTTGAACAGCCCCTACGCACAGCGCTGGAAGACAATTTGCCGGCGCGCCCGAAACTGTTGGGCATCAAGCTCTATGTGTATGGATTTTCCCGCGGTGCGGCAGCGGCCAGAGCCTTCGTCAACTGGCTCAACCAGTTGCTGGACAGCAGTGCCACGACGCCCTCGCTGAATTTCAAGGACTTGACCCTCCCCGTCAGCGTCGAGTACCTGGGGTTGCTGGACACCGTGGCGTCGGTGGGTCTCGCCGATATTGCGTTTGGGGCAGACGGGCATATGGGCTGGGCCGATAGCAGCCAGGAAATACCAGACCGGTTGGTCAAGCGCTGCCTGCATCTGGTGGCCAGTCATGAGCAGCGGTTGTGTTTTCCATCGGAGTCGATTCGCCGGGCGGGTGGTGGCTATCCGGTCAACTCCATGGAAGTGATTTATCCGGGGGTGCATTCGGATGTGGGTGGAGGGTACCCGCCGGGAGATCAGGGGAAAGCTTTGAGTTCTGTTTCCTGGGAGGGAGATGGATTGCTGCTTTCGCAGATCGCGCTAAATGATTTGTACGCTGACGCTTTCGCACATGGTGCGCCACTGAAAGTACCAAAGCACTCTTTACCCGTCGGATTGTCAACCGAGCACTGGCGCGCAATGGAGGACGACTTGGTAAAGGCTTTTGGTGTTTCGCCAGTGCTGGCTGAACGCTTCAACGCTTGGCGCGAAATAACTCTGAATTTGCTCCCAGTTCGCCAGCCATTAAGCCCCGAGCAAACGGACTACTACGAACCCCTCTCAGCCTCCACCATTTTGGAAGAGGCCATGCGCAACCAACTGGGCTGGATCACTGCCTGGCGCATCGACCGTTACGGTTTTTCCAGCCTCCGACAAACAGCGTTTTACCAACAAGCAAGCGACACGCAAGTCGATCCTTATGTGCAGCAAAAAGCCGAGGCAGCGCGAGAAGCAAAACAGAACGCCATCAAAAACATCCGAAAAGAACAGCTGATCAACGAACGTGTCCCGGGCACCGAAAAGAAACCCATGGAGCCCGGCGTCAAGGACTTCGACGCTGACATGGCGCAGACCCAACTGCGCGAGGCCGCTCAGGAGTTCAGCCTGGACTACCGCAACATCGACAACATTGAAACCATAGTGCTCTGGTTGGCAGCCCTGACGCTCCTCCCGGCAATCATGCTCAATCAAATGACTGTGAAAGTGCGAGCCGAGCGCGCGGCGATCAAGGCCCTGGGCATGAAGCGCGTCAGCCAGCTGTTCCCACCGCCCAAATTCGAGCGCAACCACGTCGATGAAAAAACGCGCCACAACGTGGATGAAAGCCGTAATGCGCAAGAAGCCACCGGATTACTGCGTGCCTTGTTCGACGATCAGGTTCACGACTCGCGCGCCTGGTTCCTCTACGCCAAAGGCCGTGAGCGTGGGGGCACCTATTTCAGTGAGCGGATGGTGTTCTTCGGCGAAGCCAACCGACGGGAGTTGGTGCTGCTCAAGGAGGTCAACGGCGTGATGGTGGCCGACAGCCGTCACTCCCAACCGCGACCGACGCCGACTTCGATCTTTGATGCCGAAACTCTCGCTGATATGCAAAGAAGGCTCAGCGCACGCTGGGAAACTTTCGAGGCGCAAGCCAAGGAGGCCCGCGATGGTGTGGTTTGATCAAGCGGCCTGAGCATCGCGCAAACCATCGCCAGGGCCCATGGCGATCACCTGTCGCTGTACAACCGCGAGCAGGGTGGGCTGGATGCGACGATCAGGCTCAAGGCGGATGGTTGAACTGACCACAATCTGAAACTGTGGAAGCAATCCCTGTGGGAGCGGCGGTGCGACGATTCGACTTGCCCGCGATGGCGGAGTGTCAGTCTCATCTTCGCTCGATGACACACCCTAATCGCGGGCAAGCCCGCTCCCACAGGTCCTGTTCCCACAGGGATTTTTCACAGGCCGGATTTATCAGGCCTTCCTGGTCCTCGGCAGGAAAATCGCCAGCACCCCGAACAACGGCAGGAACGAGCACAGGAAGTACACATACTCGATACCGTGGATGTCCGCCAGGTGCCCCAGCAAGGCCGCGCCGATCCCGCCGAAGCCGAACATCAGGCCGAAGAACACTCCAGCGATCATACCGACGTTACCCGGCACCAGCTCCTGCGCGTACACCACGATGGCCGAGAATGCCGAGGCGAGGATGAAGCCGATCACCACGCTGAGCACGCTGGTCCAGAACAGGTCGACGTGCGGCATGATCAGGGTGAACGGTGCCACGCCGAGGATCGAGAACCAGATCACCGCCTTGCGGCCGATCTTGTCGCCGATCGGCCCACCGAAGAAGGTGCCCGCCGCCACTGCGCCGAGGAACAGGAACAGGTGCAGTTGCGAGCTGGCCACCGACAGGTCGAACTTCTCGATCAGGTAGAAGGTGAAATAGCTGGTGAGGCTGGCCATGTAGAAATACTTGGAGAACACCAGCAGGCCCAGCACCACCAGGGCACTGATCACCCTGTTCTTCGACAGGCCGTGGGTGGCCGCATGGCCCTGCTTGAGCTTGAACAGGCTCAGGTGGTTGGCGTACCAACGACTGATGCGGTAGAGCACGAACAGCGCAAACACCGCGAACAGGCCGAACCACGCCACATGGCCCTGGCCGAACGGAATGATGATCGCAGCCGCCAGCAGCGGGCCGAACGCGGAACCTGCGTTACCGCCGACCTGGAAGGTCGACTGCGCCAGGCCGAAGCGTCCGCCCGAAGCCAGGCGCGCGATGCGCGAGGCTTCCGGGTGGAAGGTCGACGAACCGATACCGATCAACCCGGCCGCCAGCAGGATCAGCGGGAAGCTGCCAACCACCGACATCATCAGGATGCCGATCAGCGTGCACACCGTGCCGGCCGGCAACAGCCAGGGCTTGGGATGGCGATCGGTGTGGTAACCGACCCAGGGCTGCAACAGCGAGGCGGTCAACTGGAAGGTCAAGGTAATCAGGCCGACCTGGGTGAAGGTCAGGCCGTAATTGTCCTTGAGCATCGGGTAGATCGACGGCAACACTGACTGGATCAGGTCGTTGATCAAATGCGCCAGCGCCACGGCGCCGATGATGGACATGACCAGGGGACTGCTTTGTGGGGTCGCGGACGCCGGCGTCGTGCCGGTCTGGGCATTGCTGATAGCCATGGGAATTTCCGTACAACAGATGGGTGCACACGGGCAGGTGCGTCAATGTGCCATTTTTCGGTGCAGATGCGCCATCCCCTTAGGCAGCTAACGAACGGAACATGTTGACCTGTAGGAGCGAGCTTGCTCGCGATGACGGTGTGTCTGGCAATTCATTTGCGTATGACACACCGCAATCGCGAGCAAGCCCGCTCCCACAAGGTAATAGCCCATCGCCATGGTCTGAATCTTGCCTTGTTATTGGCTTCAACGCGGCGTTCTTACAAAGGACGTCGAGAATGGGAAGTTTCGCTACAGAATCGGCCTACAGAGCTGACCAGGGTGAACTTCCGAGGCCTTTAAAAGGGGCACGAGTCGCGGTCGCAATGACTTCGACGCACGCCAATGGTGCGTGGTGCCCACAGGAGTCGTGGGGCATGCAGGCTTTTTTATCGCCGGGTATTTCGTTGTTGGGTCGTTTTGGCTTTGCCCGCAAATTTCAGTTGTTGTTCCTGCTGTTTATCCTGCCGCTGGCGGGCAGCCTGCTGATGATTGGCCAGGACTACCGGGCCAAGTTAAGCCTGATCTCCGGCGAACGGGCCGGCGTGCGGCAACTGCTGGCACTCGACGCACTGGATAACCTGCTGTCCGCCCAGCGTGACCGCGCCGCCCGCTGGCGCGCCACCGAGACCAATCGCCAGCCGACACCTGCGACCCTCGCCGCCGTGTCGGCATTCGACGCCGTGCAGCCCGCTCTCACCCAGGCCACCACCGACCTGGCTGGTACGCTACAAACCGAAGGTGCCGACACCCAGACCCTGGGCCGCTTTCAGGCCCTGCAAACCGCGCTCGACGGCCTCGATTCAAAAAGCCTGAGCAGCGTGGGCTGGTGGCCCGACGGTTATGATCGATTCACGAACGCCTTGAGTGCCCTGCAAGCGCTGCGCGAACAGATCGCCATGGACAATCGCCTGACCCTGGCGCCATGGCTGGAAACCTACCTGCTGACTCAAATTTCCACCCAGCACGCGCCTGACCTGATCGAGCGCGTCGGCCGGCTGGCGAGTGTCGGTCAGGCCTCGGTGGTCTCCGGGCAATTCACCCTGCAGAGCCGCCTGCAACTACGCGACCTGCGCAGCCGCATCGGCGATGCCCGCGAACAGCTTGTAAAAACTGCGAGCTTGCTGGAGGCGCGTCTGCCCAGCAACCTGCAAAGTTGGGCCGGGCACTACCACGACAGCCTGAAAAACCTCGACGCCGAACTGAAAGTGCTGGACGACGGCGTGTTCGGCGGCAGCATCCAGCTCAAGCCCGAGGAATTCGAGCGCGGTCTCGACGCCCTGCTCGGTGACCTCGCCACATTGCGTCAGCAGTCGTTGGTGTCGCTGGATCAGCGCCTGGATGATTACCAGGGTTCGGCAATCCGCCAGTTCATTGTGGTGGCGGCTGTCTTTGGCTGCCTGTTGTTGGCAGCGCTGTACCTGTTCATCTGTTTGCAGGCCTCGATCCGCCGCAGCGCCAGCGGCATTACGCTGCTGGCCGAAGCCCTGCGCGACGGCAACCTGAGCCTGCAAGTCGCGGTTGAGGGGCGCGATGAATTGGCGGCAATCAGCACGGCGCTCAATGTTGCCGTGGTGCAACTGCGCACGAGCCTGCTGGGAGTCGATCACGAGACCCTGCAATTGAGTCATGCGGTGCGCACGCTCAATCAGCATTCCAGCGGCGCCCTGAATGAAGTCGAAGCGCAGCAATTGCAGATCAGCCAGATCGCCGCCGCCGCCACGCAATTGGCTGCCACCTCGCAAGGCGTGGCCCAGAGCTGTGAACAGGCCTCCGGCAGCGCCCAGCACACCCAGCGCATCGCCGCTGATAGCAGCCGCGACAGCCAACGCACCACCGCGAGCATCCAGCAGCTCAACCAGCGCTTGAATGAAACGGCGGCGGCGCTTGGGCGCGTCAGTGAACAAGGCCAGCAGATTCAACTGGTGGTCGACACCATTCGCGGCGTCGCCGAACAGACCAATCTGCTGGCGCTCAACGCCGCCATCGAAGCCGCCCGTGCCGGTGAACAGGGCCGTGGTTTCGCCGTGGTCGCCGATGAGGTGCGCAGCCTGTCACAACGCACCCAGACTTCCACGGCGCAGATCGCCGGCACCGTCGACAGCCTGCGCAATACCGTCGATGAAGCCGTGAGCCTGATGGAGGCCGCGTGTGGTCAAGCGCAGTCAGACGCCCAAGCCGTCACCGGCCTGGGCGAGCGCCTGGGGGAAATCGCCAGCGCCGTGCAAAGCGTTACCGACACCCTGACGCAGATCGCCACGGCGGTCGACGAGCAGGCCAGCACCGCCGATGAAGTCAGCAGCAACATCCAGCAGGTCGATCAGGCGGCGGTGCGCTTGCTCGAAGGCGCACGGGCGGTGAACCTGGCGGCGGACACGTTGAGCCACGGCAGCAAGGCATTGAGTACTAATACCGGGAGATTTCAGCTCGGATGATCGCGGCAGGAAGGGGTTTTTCACCCTTTGCGGATAAGCGGTTGAAACTGTGGAGAAATATTTTGTTTTTACGCTTGACGCTTCTGCATTAGCGGTGAATAATGCGCGCCACTTGGCTACATAGCTCAGTTGGTTAGAGCATAGCATTCATAATGCTGGGGTCCGGGGTTCAAGTCCCTGTGTAGCCACCAAGTACTAAAAACGGCTTACCGCAAGGTAGGCCGTTTTTTTATGCCTGAAGAAAATGCCTGCAGGTTTGCGTCACTTACCGTCCGCCGATAAAGTCCACTGACCTTTCCCACGGACGGAGTGCCCTCGCGTGATCTCAGCCCTTGCCCTGAATCGTTTCCGCCTGTCAGCCCTGTCGCTGGTCGTTGTCGCCCTCACCGCATGCCATGCTCCGCCCGCCTCGACGTTGCCCACCGCGCCGGAGGCCGCGTCGGGCTTTCGTACCGACCTGCAAACGCGCCACGCCTCCCGGCACATGGCTGCCGCCGCAAACCCGCTCGCAGCCGAAGCAGGGCGCGCGATGCTGCGCCAGGGTGGCTCGGCGATTGATGCGGCCATTGCCATGCAGGCGGTGCTGACACTGGTTGAACCGCAGTCATCGGGCATCGGTGGCGGCGCCTTCATCGTGTTCTGGGATGGCAAACAGGTGCGCACGTTCGACGGTCGCGAAACCGCGCCGGCCGGCGCCACCGAGAAGCTGTTCCTGCAAGCCGATGGGCAACCGATGGGGTTCACCCAGGCGCAGATTGGCGGTCGTTCCGTGGGCACGCCAGGTGTGCTGCGGGCGCTGGAGATGGCTCATCGACAATACGGGCGCCTGCCGTGGACGCAACTGTTCGAGCCTGCGATCAAGCTTGCCGACCACGGCTTCCCCATCTCGCCACGCCTGCATCAGTTGATCGCGGCCGACTCGTCGATGGCGCGCTCGCCCGAGATGATGGCGTACTTTCGCAACACCGACGGTAGCCCGAAAGCGATCGGCACACTGTTGAAAAACCCGCCGCTCGCCGCAGTATTCAAGCGCATCGCCAAAGAAGGCGCCGACGCGCTCTACACCGGCGCCATCGCCGAGGAAATCGTTGCCAAGGTGCAGGGCCACGCTAATCCAGGCAGTCTGTCGCTGAGCGATCTCAAAGGTTATTCCGCCAAGGAACGCGCGCCGCTGTGCACCGATTACAAACGCTGGCAGGTCTGCGGCATGGCGCCACCGTCGTCGGGCGGTATCGCCGTGGCGCAGACACTCGGCACCCTGCAAGCGCTGGAAGCCCGTGACTCGCGCTACGCCCTGGCGCCACTGAAACCGATAAAGAGTGTACAACCCGCCCGCCTTGAACCCCCTCCGCAAGCCGTGCACCTTATTGCCGAAGCCGAACGCCTGGCCTACGCCGACCGTGCGCAGTATGTCGCCGACAGTGATTTCGTACCGGTCCCGGTCAAAGGCCTGGTCGACCCCGTCTATCTGGCCAGCCGCGCCGCCCTGATCGGCGAACGCAGTATGGGCACCGCCAAACCCGGAAACCCGCCCGGCACTCAGGTGGCCTACGCCCCCGACCGGTCGCCCCTGCGCATTTCCACCTCGCAAGTGGTGGCGGTAGATGACCAGGGCGGTGCGGTGTCGATGACCACCACGGTAGAGTCCGCATTCGGCTCTCACTTGATGGTCCAGGGCTTCATGCTCAACAACCAGATGACTGACTTCTCGTTCATCCCCGAAGAAAACGGGAAAAAAGTTGCCAACCGCGTAGAACCCGGCAAGCGTCCCCGCTCCTCCATGGCGCCGACCCTGATCTTCGATCGACAAAGCGGCGAGTTCCTCGCCACCCTCGGCTCCCCCGGCGGTTCACAAATCATCGAATACGTCACCAAATCCACCATCGGCCTGCTCGACTGGCAGCTCGACGCACAAACTGCCATCAACCTCCCCAACTTCGGCAGCCGCAACGGCCCGACCGAACTGGAACAGGGGCAGTTCAGCGCTGGCTTGATTCAGGCATTGAAAGACAAGGGCCACAGCGTGACCGAGATCGACATGACCAGCGGCACCCAGGCGATTGTTCGGGTCAGGGATGCACAGGGTAATGCAGCATTGGCTGGTGGCGCGGATCCACGGCGGGAGGGAGAGGCGTTGGGGGATTGAGTTTTACATTCTCAAAAGCCGCAGAGTCGTGTTCAACATCAAGGGAAATGACTTGCGGTGGGTCGTCGCTGTTGCCTATCGCTTCGGGGCCGTTTACATAAAATTTGTCGGCACTCACGAGCAGTACGACGCAATCGACGCCAACACCGTCGAGATGGACTCACAAGCACCCTGCGTTAACCCTCGTAGCTGAAATGGGCGCCGCCACCTAGACGCCTTTCAGCGATTGGCTACCAGATGCGCACCGA
>Ga0308165_1005384_pt1 | contig 11898 bp, 4 predicted proteins | sample PhyWR2_FD_201032 | JGI IMG/M metagenome (GOLD analysis project Ga0308165, IMG submission 201032) | Phyllosphere microbial communities from UC Gill Tract Community Farm, Albany, California, United States - DLSLW.R2 | ecosystem: Host-associated > Plants > Phyllosphere > Unclassified | place: USA... | reverse complement strand
CTCGGCGAAGGCAAGGCCGTTGGCCGGGGCCAGCCGCTTGAAGTCCGGGTCGGGGCGCAGTGAGGTGATGGACCCGCCCACGAATTCGGCGGCGATCGGTGCGGCGTCCGGGCGGTCAGGGTCGCGGATGTCGGCGGCGGCGAACGCGTGGATGTCACCGCCCAGCGCCAGTGGATTGCTGGTCCCGGCCTGAACCCACCGCCGAAAGATGTGATCGCGCGCCGCCGGATAACCCGACCAGTTATCCGCCGAGTAATGCGGCCCCGGGGAAGGGGCCTTGGGGTCGACGACGACAGCCTGGCGCATCAGTGTCTGCTGGGCGAGGACATTCCACTTCGCGGGGCTGGTGGCCAGTCGCTGGTCGAGCCAACGCTCCTGCTTTGCGCCCAGCATCGAGCGGTCGGCATCGTTGAGGTCCGCGCAGTCGCCGATGATGCTGCGGTAAGGCTTATGGGCTTCGATCAGGCCGGCGGGCTGGCACGCGTGGGGCCCGCGATACTGGCGGTCGTCGACGATCTGCAACTGGGCGAGGGAGCCCCAGTCCAGCGTCCGGTAGATGCGCATGTCGGCGCCGCGCGGCGGGCGTACGCGCAAAGGCTGGTGCTCGTAATAGGCCTGATAGGCAGCCGCGCGGCGGCGCAGGAAGGCGACCGGATCGCCGTTGCCCTGGTCGAGCGCACCGGCATAATCGTTGGCGACTTCGTGATCGTCCCATGTCAGCGCCCAGGGAGCGGCATGGTGCGCGCTTTGCAGTAGCGGGTCCAGTTTGTAAGTCGCATAGCGCACCCGGTAACCGGCAAGGTCCATCGGTTCCGGATTGCGGTGCTGGCGGACCGCATCCTTTTGGCTGGGCGCGCCTTCGTAGATGTAGTCGCCCAGGAACAGCACGAGGTCGGGGTCTTCGGCCACGACATGGCGCCAGGCTGCATAGAAGCCGGCTTCGTACTTCTGGCAGGATGCGAAGCACAGGCGCAGGCGGTCCACGGTGGCGCCGGCAGCGGGAGCGGTTCTGGTGCGGCCGACGGGGCTGGATTCGCCCGCCGCGATGAAGCGGTAGAAGTACCAGCGGGCCGGCCTCAGGCCCTTGGCTTCGACATGGACAGCGTGGCCCCAGTGCGGTTCCGCCCGGGCGGTTCCGGTGCGCACGATGCGGGCGAAGCGCTCGTCCTCCGCCACTTCCCAGCGTACGGGGACCGCGACGGGCGGCATCCCGCCGTCTCCCGCCAGCGGCTCGGGCGCAAGCCGGGTCCACAGGATCACGCTATCCGCATCGGGATCGCCCGAGGCCACGCCCAGCGAGAAAAGTCCCGCAGGCAAAGGCGTGGCGCCGCGCGCGCCAATCGAGATCAGCGCCCCTGCGGCGGCGGCACCGCCGATCACGGTGCGGCGCGAGAATCGGGAATCAAGGGGCGAGCGCGGGAGGTCGAACAAGGACATGGTGGCGGCGCTATCAGGGCCGCTTGTTACTGAACCATGACAGAAATGCGTAAAACCTCTGCCTCCGCCAGCAGCGTCGACAGGATCGCAGCTTCAGATCGGCCAACCGGCGCAGCGGTGGGCCGAATCCCAGAACATCCATTCGTAGCGCGTGGCGTTGCGAAAGGCGGTCTTCATCGCGGCGCGGGTGGCGGCAGTTCCATCGGCGGCCGCTTCGTCGACAAGTGCGCGCACGCGGTCGGTCGCCGCGCCGAAGGAGGGGTCGGCATATGTATCGATCCATGCGCCATAGGGGTTGGGCGATGAGGCGCGCGGCTTGATGGCGCAGCCCACTTCCCAATAAACCCAGAAGCAGGGCAGAATGCCGGCGATCAGTTCCTCGTAGCTGCGCGTCGCGGCGAGACTGGCAAGATAGCTTGTATAGCCCAGACATTCAGGCGTGGCTTCAGCGGCGTGCGCCATATCGTGCGTGACGCCGAACTGCGAGAAGAACGCCTGATGCAGGACCTCTTCGACCTGCACCGCGACTTTGGCACCGTCCGAGAATTCCAGCCGGCCTGCCGCCGTGGGCGCGCGGGCAGCGGCGATTGCCAGAACTCGGGCATATTCGGCCAGATAGAGGCTATCCTGCACGATGTAGTGCCGGAAAGCCTCCGGCTTCAGCGTGCCGTCTGCCAGTTCGGCAAGAAAGGGGTGGGCCAGGATCGACTGGCGCAGCGGGGCGACCTCTTCCCAGATCGTGTCGCAGAAGCTCATGGGGGCTGGTCCTTCGTTGGAAGCGGCATGCTGCGCCTGGCACCGGATCTGGCACCCGGTGTCGCCGGTGAAATCGGCTGAGGGTGTCTAGGAAAAGGAGCCAGTCCGGTCAATCGCGGGCACCTGAGGGCGCATTTCGTCCAACTGATTGGGTTGGGTTGGCATCGTTCTTCGGCTCCCGGTGCGATTAACGGATGCAGAGGCCTGCGAAGATGTCGCTGCCCAGTTTCCAGACGTTGCCGCTGTCGCGTGACCAACTGCGTGCGCCTTGCGCGCTTACGGAATATTGTTCGATATCCTGCCGGCGGGTTTCCCGGTCTGGGCTCAGCGGCGCGCAAGAGGAAAGCCTGCCTTCGCTTTCGAAGATGAGGCAGGCACCCTGGCTGGACATGAACCCGCTCCGATCGCGGCCTCCGAACGTCCGGCTGACGATCTCCACCACGGTGCCGAATTCGGTCATTCCGTTGGGGCCGGGGCGCGCAAAACTGCGGATGCCGACGATTTCCGTCCTGGTATGCGTGCCGCTATCCGACGCTGCCTCCAGGCCGAGGTGGGCGCGCCATTCGGCGGACTGGTTGATCGTCGTCGCTACTTCGCTCGCCTGGGTCACGGCGGTCTCCATGGGGAGCAGGTCGCCAGGGTTGCCCGCGAAGGCGGTCTGCGAAAAACTGAGCGCGGGTATCCGCAGCTTGGTGTCTTCCGGGATGCGATCCCAGGCGATCTGTTCCTCGGCATAGTGAAGGCCGTCGGTGGGGAAGATGCGGTGATATCGGAACGCCTCCATCCAGGCATCGCGGATGCCGTCATCGTCCACCGGGACTAGCCGGATGTCGGCTGAAATCACCGCGCGCAGGAATGTGAAGAAGCTGATGTCGAAGGGGGGGCAGTAATCGAGTGCACGGATCAGCATGGTCTGGAATATCCGGGCGGTCTTGCTCACCCGCTGCGCTATCTCGTCCGCCAGCGAAGGAGACAGCGCGCCGGGTGGGAGTATCCCGGTGCCGTTCGTCGCGATGTCCACCAGGCGGTCGATGCGCCGGTTGGCGACCACTCGGAACGCCTGATAGACGGCCTGGACCAGCACGTTGCCAAGGTCGTGCGGTTCCTCGCCCACGGTATCGTACATCAGGTCGCCCGAAAGCGGGCGCAGGGTGTTGCCCAGCCCGGATGTTTTGGCGAAGGTGCGGGCCAGTGAATTGAGGATATCCAACGCGTCGATATTGGCGCGAGCATTCGTTATCTGCTCGGCGACGAGGTCGGCATAGCGGAAGCGCTGGAAGATCGCGATCAGATCGGCGAACGCCTCGTGAAAGGCCAGCACGTCGCGGTTGGTGGGGGTGACGAAATGCGGCTTTACTGCATCGAGCAAGGCATGGGTCATCTCGTGCACGATCACGTCGTGGGACAATGCCGTGAACACCCGGCTGCCCGGCGCATAGCCTACCGCGTCCTGCTTGGCCTTGTAGTATCCGAAGGATATCCGTGCTTCCTTGCGGTCGTACCAGGCCTGCGCTTCCTCCATCGCCCAGGGATGGAGTTCGAAGCAGCCGCTGCGTTGCCATATTTCGGCGCCGTCGTCGTCCGTGCCGACAGGACGCAGGCCGAGGGCGATCTCCCGGCCGAGCGCCCGCCGGAAGGTGATGTAAAGGTCCGAGGCGACGGCATAGACCATCTGGACGATGAAGCGCGGGTCCGACAGGGAGGGGGCATAGCCGCTGTCGGCGAGGATGGCAGCGCTGTCCGGCTTCATGTCGAACATGCCGTGCAACTTGGTCCAGGCATCGCCTTGGGGGAGGACGACAGCGAAACGCTCGCCGCGCAGGGCAGTGGCGGGGGGCGCCGTCACGGTCAGCGGCTCGAAAGGGAGCGCGATGGTGACGATGCCGCCGCGCTGGCTGCGTATCGACGTATCGGCCGCATAAACCCGCATCGCGCGCATCGTGGGATAGTCCCGCAGGTCCGCGCTGGTGGGCGCTGGCGTTTGGCATGGCAGGCAGGCGGGGCGCGGGCTGCGTACTTCGTGCAGCACCCGAGCCGATACAGTGACCTTGTCCGCGACTTTCCCGGCCGGGGTGTTCATGAGAGGCCGCCGAACAGCGCCGAGGCGGCGAGGACATCGGAGCCTTCCAGCAGCGGTTTCTGGGGATCGCCCTGCATTTCGCGGGCAATGGCGTCGAATGCGGCCTGCGCGCTCAAGGATGCACCCTGCCCTTGAAGGACGCGGGCGGCGGCACGGGTGAACAGGCCGGAGCCGTTTTCCTCCATCGCGGACTCGTGCGGAAGGCAGGCGCAGAACGTCAGGTAGGGCAGTTCCGCGCCGTAGGCTGCCGCCGCCCGCGCCGCGCCTTTCTCGCGCTTGGGCGCTGCCGCGTAGGCCTTGCGGGCGATCTCGTCCGGTAGCGAGACGCTGCGCTTGCGGCGGCGCGATGTGTCGGCCAGTGCCATGCGGCTGGAGCGGCCCGAGTGGCAGAAATCGTGGAACCGCACGAGCTTCACGCCTTGCGAAACGCTAAGCAGCGCAGGCCATTCGTCATCGACGATGAGCCCGCCGTCTCGCCAGTCTATCGCAACGAGCGCTTCGTCCAGCGTATCGGCGAACTGGTTGTCGGCGAGTTCGTCGCCGTCGACGTCCAGTACCTGCGATCCGTGCGAGGATATGTGGATGAATACGCTGTCTCCCGCCCGGCTGCGCAGGAGGGTACTCCTGATCGCATCGCGGATTTCCTCGGCATGGAGATCGACCAGGACCTTCGATTCGAAACCCTGGCCCCTGAAGGTTTCCGCCCAGGTGTTTGCATCGTTGATGCAGCCGAACAGTGCCATGCCGTCCGGGAAGGCGTTATTGCCGATACATAGCGCGATCTTCTGCGCCCCGACGCGCGCGGGGCTGGCACTGGGTTGCGGAGTTGCGGCGGGCGGGGCGACGCTGCTCGTCGTAGTATCGGCTGCGGGCAGGGGCGCGGCGGGGCCCGTGCGGAAAAGCTCCTGCGGGACACCGTAGTAGTTGGGTTCGGAGATCGCCCGGGCGAGCCGCGGTTCGCCGCCGGGGAACGGCGGGGCCACTTGCACGGTTGCCGGTATCCCTAGCATCCGCCTCAGTACGCTTTCCATGGTCGGCGCGTCGTTGTCGAAGCCGCCATGCGTGCGCGACGTAGAAGCGCTGTCGAGCGGCGTGGAGGGCTCCGTCGGCGAAAGGAATATATTCCTGCCGAATGCATTCTCCACTTTGGCATCGCCGCGCTGGAAGTCCTCCATGCCCAGGATCGGCGTATCGACCTTTTCCTCAAAAGCGCGTGAGACGAGGTAGAGCAGTGACTTGCGGTAGGCTCCAGCGCAGTTGTCCGCGCGCTCGGCCTCGCGTGAGAGGCCGAACATGAGCGCTTCATCGATCCTGCTGCCGATCAGCGGTGCCAGTTGGGTGTCGAACAGGGCATTGGTCACTGCCGGGGCGAGGAAATGAAGCTGCTTCACCCGGAATTTCTTCGCGCAGAGCAGCGGGAGAAGATGGGCGTGGAATATCGAGCCGGCGCTGTGGCCGACGGCGAATATCTCCCCCGGCCCGGTCCACTTCGCCGCCAGCTTCTCGACGAAAAGGCGGGCGCCGCCGTTTGCATCGCTGGCCCGTGCGGCGCTGTCCTTCATCGCGCGCCACAACAGGCTGCCGACCTTGGCGCCCAGTCGTTCGACCACGAGGTCGGTGGTATGATCCCAGATATCGCGCGACATTGCCCGGCCGCGCTGCTGGTCGCTGTCGAGGATCTGCCAGAAGGTTTCCAGCCCGCCCGTCTCCCACACGAAGAAGAGCGGATAGACGCCGTGGGCCAGCCACCAGCGATGATAGGCCCATGCCATCGCCAAACCGTAGCGCTCGTTCGTCAGTCCGCCGTGGGCGTAGAGCATCAGCCTGTAGCCCCCGGCCTTGCACTTTTCGGCAATGCTGGCGACGATGCGGTCGAGATCCGCCGGAGATGTGGTCGCGATGCCGTCGTCAGACAGGCGCCCCTTGCGCAAGTTGATGATATGCGGCGCCAGCGCGCGCAATTGCTCGGGTGAGCCGCTAAACGGGCCAGGATCGAGGTATGGCGGCCATGACGGTGCCGGCGGCGTGGGCGGGGTCTGCCGGGGCACGGTACGACGGGCATCGCCGGGTCGGTAGCGGCTGGGAATGCCTTCCACCGCGTCCAGAAAGGGGGGCAGCGGGGCGGCGGCATCCTTGTTCCAGGCGCCGAGGAAGCTGTCGAGATCGCCCAGGACCTTGTTCTGCGCGGGGTTCAGTTCCTCGCCCCCGCCGGCATCCAGCAGCGCCAGCAGTTCGACGGGGTCCTTTCCGGTGATCGCGCGCCGGCTGGCGATCAATGTGCCGTCGGCTGTCAGCAGGTAATGGCTGAGCGAATGGCCCGCATTCGCTGCCGCAGCCGCATCCGAGGCGGCCTCGGATGTGTCGTTCTGCCCGCGATAGAGGTCGATGAATTCGGCGGCGGGGATGTTGCCCTGCACCTTCTTCACGGTGATCCACTTCGCGCCATCGGTGGCTTTCATCGACATGGCATTCTCCTATGCATTGGCCGGCTGCTGCCGGTTGAGGCGTGACAAGAGCAAAGGCATGGTGGCGGCCGCGCCGGGGATCAGGGTGAGGATCGACGCGGAAGTGTCGTGGTTGAGGTAAGTAATCAGCAGCGATCCCGCCGCGACCAGCAACAGCAGCGGCAGGCGCAGCAGGCTCCATGTGCCGCCCGTCTCGGCCTCTCGGCGGAACTGGTCGAACCAGTCCGGGTGCTCCAGCGTGCGCACCCAGTGGCCGAAACTTTCGTTCATGAGCTGGAAGTTCGGGTCGGTCCGCACGAGACGGCGGGCGAGCAATCCGTTGATGACGGAAAAGTTGCTGGTGTTGATGAACTTGTCGTGGGCCAAGTGGTACATCACCAGATGCTCCTGCTTGGAACATCGCACCCACTGACCCTGATAATAGTCGCCCAGGAAGTTCGCCATGTATTCATGGATCTGTTCGACATAGACGCACGACAGGCTGCTGGCAGTCTGGTTTGCGGTGAAGCTGAACGATTTGATCTGGTCCTGGATGCGGTCGGAAGGAATGCGGATCATCTCGTCCGCGATTACCTGGGCGACGCCGGGATTGGCGCTGGCCCACTTTCTGACGTTGGCCGCCACGTCACCCGAGCCGATCTGAGCGAGCAGGCGGTCCAAGTTGCTGTCGCCTTCGCTCCGGCTTCGCACCGGGGCTGCCATGTTCTCGTTCCAGGTGTAAGTGATGAATTCGGAGAACAGCTCCGCCCAGCGGTACGACTCGCTCTCGTTCATCACGCCTGCCATCCCCGCTGCATCGGCCTCGCGCTTTTCGCGTTCGCGGGTCTGGCGCAGGCGCACCAGAGGCAGGGTCTGGGCGAAGAAGAAGATGTTCGCTTCCGGCCGGGCGGTTAGCTGTTCCAGCAGGCTCAGCGTCTTCAGCCGTAGCTGGCGGTTGGCGACGATGCTCTCGAACCCGGTGACGACCCAGGATTTGACGGTGAGCAAGGCCATGGTCTTGTCGCCCAGCCGGTCGCGCTCGATGGCCAGATCGAACAATTCGAAACCCCGGCCACGGGAAAGCTCGGTCTGCAGGTCGGTAAACTGGCGATAGGGGTAATCGATGAAGACCGCCTTGACCGGTTCGGTGGCGCTGTTGCTCGTCCACATCTCGCGTATCTGACTGGGCGAATGCGGTGGATGCAGGGCGCGAAAGGCGAAATGCTGCAACCCGAACAGACTGTTGGCGAGCAAGAGCAGCAGCCGGTAAACAGCGTAGACCGCCGCAACCGCCGCAGCCAGCACGAAGAGGATGTCGCCGATAAGGATCGCCAGCCTTCCCGGCAGGTTGGGCGGGAAGGATTCGCCCGTCTCCTGCGCAGCGGCCCGGACGTTGCCCAGCAAAGCTGCGGCAGCGAGTTCGGGGTTGCCGACCGACCCCACGCCGCCTTGCTGGCGCGGGCTCCACAGATAGAGGATCGGCGCCGCCAAAGGCGACAATGCGCCAAGATCATGCCGGTAACGTTCCAGCAGCGTCGCTTCGACGAACAAGTGCGGGGCGAAGCGCGCAGGGGCCGGGCCACACGGCGGGGCGGCGGCGGTGTTTCCACGCGGCGCGCATGGATAGAGGCTGCGTTGGAGCGCGCTTATCGCCTTGCTGCCTGCCTGTCTGGCATCGTCCAGACGCAGCATGTTCTGCGGGGCGCGGTCGGCGCGCACCACCCCGGCACCGGCGCAGTAGGCGGCTATCGGGGGGATCACCGCCAGCAGATATAGCGTGATCGCCTGCAGGCGCAGGACGCGGCGCAGCCTGTGCGCGACGGATGCCAGCCGGTCGGCCTTGCGGTGCCGGGTCCGTGCCGAGGGCCGGTGCATCGCCGCTTCGAGTAGCGCCTGAACAGTGTAGCGCCGGCGCCACCCGTCGGTCGCGAGCAAGGCGATGGCGACCAGCAGCAGCCCGTGGAGCATGATCCGCCACGGCGGTTGTCCGGCCGTGACCATGCAGGCGGCGGAAAAAAGGGCGATGCAGGCGAACCCGGCCAGAGCCGCACCGGCCAGGCGCCGCATCCCGCGATGCCAGTGTCCATCGGCCTGCGGCTTGGCGAACAGCATGGTCAGCACGAAGCTGCCGAGCAACCCGTGCAGCAGCATCGCATCGCCCGATGCCGTAAACAGCCCCGCAAGCATGAACACGCCAAGCAGGATATGCGGCACCGTCGTCCGGTCCAGCCACTGCTTGCGGGCCGCATCCAGCGCAGGGTCGGGATCGGGCCAGAGCCGCCGGACGAGCGCGGCGCGGTCTACCATCGCTGCCAGCGTCATTGCGATGGCCAGCAGTATCCCAACCGCGAGCATCATTGTTCCGGCCAGATAAGCGGGTGCCAATGCGAGGTTCTCAAGCCTGGCCTTGTCGTACCACACGGCGACCAGCCAACGCGGCGAGCAGGCGGCGCCGAAAGTCATCCGCACTTTCCGGCCGCCATAAAGCGCGCTGAAGGCAAGGTTCGGGGCCGGTGACGGTGCCCCCATCGCAGCGGCATCGCAGCGCGCGCCCAGCGCCTGCGCGGCGCGTTTCAACTCGGCCGTGGTATCGAGTTGCTGGTCGAAACTCTCGCTGTGTTCGCGGGTGGGGTCGGAATGGTGCAGGACCTCGAGGCTGACGGGGTCGATCACCGCAAAGCCGAAATCAGCGGGCATCGGTACGTCCATCGTGGAGGCAAGCGGCTTTCCTGCCATGAGAAAGCCGCCGCGCGAAAGCGGGTCCGCCAGCAGTGCGACCATGCGCGAGTTGCCGTTGTTGGCGGCGGGAACCTGGTCGATGACGTAGGTCCACCCCGAATTGCAGTGGGGCTTCCTGATGATGACTGGAGGGGCCGTAGCCTTGGGGTCGCAGGGCAGAGTATCCCCGCTGCGCAGCCGGACGAAATAGCGCCGCTTGGTGATGTCGGCCTGCGGAGGATGATTGCTCAATCCCGCCGAATTGAGGACCTGCCCGTCCTCCGCCTGTCGCAGTTGCACGATCAGTAGCGGCAGCGGGCCTGGTTCGCGCAGGGCAGCCTGCTCCTTTCCGGCGGGCGGAGGCTTACCGGCTTTGGCGGCATCCAGTAGCGGCGAGGGCGGAGGATACGGGGCATCGTGTCCGGCGCCCAGTTCTCCGGCGTGGCTTTGCAGGGCCGTCAGGCTGGCGTCTATTTCGCGGTCGAGGTCGCGGGCCATCGCTACCGAGAGCGTGCGGGCCATCACGTCGCTGTCTCGCCGCAGATCGGTCCATGCCAGCACCACCATGCAGGCGGTCACCAGCGTTGCGACGATGAGCGGCACGGCAGCCATGACGCCGATGACGTCGACCCAGCTCAGCGAGCCGTTGGGGTCGATCGAGGCCAGCTTGATAAGCGGCACCAGCAAAAGCAGCAGGACGACGGCAAAACCAAAGACCGCCTTGGTGAACGGGCTGAGGCTTCCCAGAGCCGCATTCACGCTAGGCGGCTCGCCCAGCGCGTCTATGCGGCATTGACGGGGCAGGCAGACGACGTCCGGCTGGCCTTCGCGGGTGATGGTCACGGGGCGGCCAAGGTCCAGCGGCCATGCGTAGAGCAGCCTTTCGATGCCCGCGAACACGATCGGGATGGCACCGTCCCGCTTGGCGGCATCGGCCAGTTTTGTCCCGCCGTCGTCCTTTGCGCTTGCGCTTCCAGACGTGATCAGGGCCGAAGCCAGCGGCTTGTCCGGCCAGTCGCCATCGCCGCGCAGGACCATCAGGACAGTGCCGTCCGGTCCCTCGATGGCGAGATCGCGCGGGCCGTCGTCCCGGGACTTGTCTCCAAGTATCGTGCCAAAGGAGGCGCGGGCGCAGAGCGGAGTGCGCCTGCTCACCGCCATGATCCGCAGCTTGCGGTCGCGCGCCTGGGTGCCCTCGGCGCCGAGGCGAAGCGGGGATGCTGTCGCCATCGCGCCCGCGCACCAGTCGGCGGCGGGATCGGTGGGTTTGGCGACTTCGATCTGGAACCGCTCGGTCCGGCTTTCGCCGATGTCCTGCCTGCCTTCGGGCGAAACTCTTTCAGTGACGACATCACCAAGATCGTGAAGCTGGTGCGCGATCCGCTGCACTGCGCCGAAATCCGCCTGTTGGCGCCGCAGAGTCAGGTCGGAGCGGGCCTGCACGAACAGCAGTCCAAACAGCAGGACGACGACAAGGCAGGTCGAGACCAGCAGAGCCACCGTCCGGGTCGCAGGTGCGGAGGAGATCTTCTCCAGCATCGTGTCAGCCCCCCGCGCGCATCACAGGAACTTTCGCAGGTAGCGGGCCCAGCCGGTCGTGCGGTCGAAGTAGAGCGCGGAATAAGTGGCGGAGGTGTTGAACCATTCGCCCCGCGACGAGGGAAACCAGAAGGCCAGCCCCTGCGACCGGCCTACACTTGGCCCTAGCGCGCAGTGGGCGATGCGCGCGGCGATGGTGGCCTGTTCCAGCACCCCTGCCGCACCGCGCAGGACCGGATCTTGCGCAATAGTCGTCAGGTTCTGCGCAAAGTCGATGAGGTCGTAGCTGTCCTTGATGTCGAAGGACTGGCTGCGGCGCCGCGCGGTGTCGAGAGAGATGAAACCGGATTCCTCCAGCGGCTGCGCGGCGGCAATCAGCGCCTTGAAGGCGGCGACGATCGCGCCCGACGCGGTGAAGGCGCCCAGCGTGCAGGGAAACAGTTCGGGCCGCGAAAGGTAGGATTGCTCGAAGGCAGCGACAGCGCTTTGCCCCAGTCGCCGCCCGTCCACCGGGCCGCTTGCCAGTCCGCCCAGCCAGCGATGATAATCCCAGCCATCGCCTGGCTCCAGGTCCTCCGAAGCGGTAACGACCCGGGCTACCGTATCGAATTCCGCCAGCACCTCGACCATGCCGTTGAGGCATGTGTCGGAGAAGATCATCTCCACTTTGCTTCGGCCGGCGGCGGCCAGGCTGCCTGACAGGACCTTGCCCGCCTCCAGCGTAGTGAGCAGGCCGCCGTTGGTATCGTCGTGCAGCATCGCGCGGATTTGCTGGTCGGCCGGGCGGTTCCCCCAGAACAGGCGGCGCCGGGGACGCTGGCGCAGGGCGCGGCGGCGCGGCGTTACCGCGCGTCCGCGCGTCACGATATCGGCGCCGGGATCTGCCTCGTCGAAAACGCCGGAGCCGTGGTCCCAGAAACCGAT
>Ga0308165_1005383_pt1 | contig 11899 bp, 10 predicted proteins | sample PhyWR2_FD_201032 | JGI IMG/M metagenome (GOLD analysis project Ga0308165, IMG submission 201032) | Phyllosphere microbial communities from UC Gill Tract Community Farm, Albany, California, United States - DLSLW.R2 | ecosystem: Host-associated > Plants > Phyllosphere > Unclassified | place: USA... | reverse complement strand
CATAGGCAAAACCTTATTCTCAATTGGAATAAGGTGTTCGATGTAGTCATTTTTGAAAAGTGTTCGAACATCTAAAAACGAATGCAATGTTTAAAGAAAAGGGAAGCATTATTATCGAAACTAGCGGCTAATAAGTTCCAGATAAATTCTGGTACATTTATTGCCATGCTGCTCTTTCGTATCCTAGCCACAGTGAAAAATGACAAAAAAATAACCGTCGACTTTAGCAAGGAAACGGTTATTTTTTTACTAATAAAACCCTGTCGCCTTCTTAAAAGGTGCTAGAGAGGAGTTGTGGCAACAGGTTTCTTCTATACAGATCACTATCGATCATATTCGTGAATGCTAATCTACCAATCGCTCGAGATCGTAGGAAAAACCGTTTTGCTTACTTAGTTCCTTGTAAAACAAGCCACTTTTCTTTATTGTACGTTTCTGTGTGGCTAAATCTAAAGAAACTAAGCCGTAGCGGTTTTTATATGCATTGATCCATGACCAACAATCAATGAATGTCCATAGATGATACCCTTTTATATTACAGCCATCTTGAATTGCTTTCCATAAATAGGCGAGATGATCTTGGATAAATTCAATGCGATAGTCATCAATCACCTGACCATTTTCATCCATGAACCGTTCTTCATTAGCAACACCCATACCGTTTTCTGAGATAAAGGATTCAATATTTCCATAGTTATTTTTGATGTCCATACATAAATCATAAATTCCTTTTTCATAGATTTCCCATCCACGATATTCATTCATTCGACGACCAGGCATAATATGCGGTTCAAAGAACCATTCTGGTAAGAATGGACTTTCTAAATTAACGGCAGAAGTTCTTGCTTTGACACGGCGTGGTTCATAGTAGTTTAGACCAAGTATCTGCGCGGTATTCTCTTCAATAATTTTTAGGTCTGTGTCATTGAAATCAACGGGTAATTGGTCATATTCCTCCAGCAAAGAGACTAGTTTTTCTGGAAATACTCCTTTGACCATGGGATCTAAGAAACTACGAGTATAAAAAAGATCCGCAATTTCTGCTGCTTTTTTATCTGCTGAATTTTGGCTTCTTGGGAAAGTCGGACTCAAATTGAGAATTACTCCGATTTTGCTAGATAGCTGGTATTTTTTAAAAGTTTGAATGGCTTTTGCATGGGCTAATATGGTAAAGAACGCTGCTTGAGCACCACGTTTAAAATCAATGAGATTTGGATAGTGAAAATCTTCTAAATAAGAGCCCAAGATTGGCCCCAAAGGTTCGTTAAAGGTGAACCAATGATAAACTAAGTCGCCAAACGCTAGAAAACAGGTATCAGCAAAATTTACATAAGCTTCAACAACTTCACGTGATTCCCATCCCCCTTTATCTTGTAATTTTGCTGGCATGTCAAAATGATAGAGATTCGCAAAAACTTTGATATTATTATTTTTCATTTCGGTAAAAAGATCTCGATAATAGGCTATCGCTTTCTCGTTCGCTTTACCAACCCCATCATTTGGAAACATTCGTGCCCATGAGATAGACACCCGAAATGAATTGTGCCCGGTTTGTTTCATCAATTGAATATCTTCGTGGTAACGATGGATATGGTCTGTCGTAATACTAGGTCCAATTCGTTTATAAAAACGATGAGGTTCTTCGTGAAACCACCGATCCCATACGGTCTCTGCTTTTCCTGTTTCTCCACGCCCTTCAGATTGTTCTGCTGACCAAGCGGATCCCCACCAAAAGTCAGCTGGAAATGTTAACTGAGTATGTATTGACATTATCGTTTCCTCCTGTTCGTTTTTAACAGTGTAACATTGCTTTTGATATAAATAAATACTTTTTATTAAAAATATATATCTTTTTATGGTGGGTATGGTTTTAGCTGTAAAAAGACAATTTTTATGTTAAAGTATAAGTAATAGAGATGAGTATGAGGGAGTAAGTTATGAAGAAACAGCCAAAATATATGGAGGTTTATACGGAGGTAAAGAAAAAAATTGCCAATGGAACCTATCAAATCGGTGAAAAATTACCTACGGGCGATGAACTTGCGCATGAGTATCAAACAAGTAAGCTCACTGTGAAGAAAGGTATTGATATGCTAGTATCAGAGGGAGTTTTACGAACACGTAGTGGATTTGGAACGGAAGTTCTACGCAGACCAATTGATAATTCGAAAGTGTTTGGACCAAATGAAGGTCTTTTTGATTTAGTAGGGGAAGAACATGTGACTTCTGAAATCCATACGTTCTCAATTGAGTTGCCATCGAATGAAGTTGCAGAAATTTTAGAAATAAATCAAAAAGAGTATGTCTATAATATTATTAGAAGTCGTTTTATTGATGAACAGCCTTATTCTATTGAGCAAACGTTTATGCCACTTTCTGTTATACCGGGGTTAGAACCAAAGCATTTGAAACGTTCCGTATATGGCTACATTACAAATGAGCTTAGTCTAGAGATTAAATCTTCCCATATTTGGATCAAAGGGGATGTGGCAAATGATTTCGATGCGGAAATTCTTTCTGTAAAACCAGGCGAGTTTATGATAGAGGTAGACAAAGTGGTGTCATTGTCTTCTGGTATACCGTTTGAATATTCTCTTTCGAGACATTTATACAAAGATTTTATTTTTGAAGCAGTTTTTGTTGAGAAGTGAAGACTAACGAATTTCGTTGGTCTTTTTTTGACTTTCAAAAAAAGATATATAATTTTAAATAAAGATATTTACTTTTTAGGGGAGCTGGTGTATGATCATCCCATAAGCAATCGCTTACAACTAAAAAAGGAGACTGATTGGAATTATGAGTAAAAAAGATGCTATTTTTGAAAAGTTCGGAATAATAGCCACAAGGTTAGGGAACCAGATTCATCTTCGAACACTAAGGGATGCTTTCGCCACTTTTATGCCTTTTATGATGTTGGCGGGATTTGTTACATTGATCAACTATGTTATTTTAGAGCCAACAGGATTTATGGGAAATATTATTGATCCAGCAACATTAACGACGATTCAAGAGATCGGGACTTCCATCAGTAATGGAACGCTAAGTATAACGACACTATTAGTTGTTGCGGCAGTTTCTTATCATATGTGTGTTAGCAGAAATTATACAAATCATATTGCTGCTGTTCTAGTCGCTATTTCAACGTTTATTGTTCTCACCCCTATGATGACGATGTTTACACCAGAAGGAAGTCAAGAAGCGCTGGAAGTAGGTGGGGTTATTCCTGTCACTCATACTGGTGCGTCAGGAATGTTCGTTGGAATTTTTGTGGGCTTAGCTGCTACGGAACTCTTTATTAAGTTATCTAATAATAAAAAGTTACAAATTCAATTGTCAGGAAATATCCCTCCAGCTGTGTTGAAGTCTTTTAACGTCCTTATTCCAATCATGATTACCGTGACTACCTTCGCAATTGGTTCATTTGCTGTCAATCAATTATTCAATATGGATGTTAATTCGTTGATTACTACTCTAATCACTGGGCCTTTAAGTAGGGTAACGACAGGTTTACCAGGGTTCCTCTTAATTACCTCAATTGCAAATCTCTTTTTTGGGTTTGGAATTCATCAAGCAGTGATATCAGGTTCACTTCTCGATCCGTTCTTGATTCAAAATATGCAAGAGAATATGGCTGCTTATGCGAATAGGGAAGATATTCCACATATCATAAACATGGCATTTAAAGATACGTTTGCTGTTATGGGAGGGTCAGGAAATACTATTGCTTTGCTAATTGCTATTTTTATCTTTAGTCGTCGTAAAGATTACAAAGACTTTGCAAAATTATCCGTAACTCCAGCACTTTTTAATATCAGTGAACCAATCATTTTTGGTTTACCAATTGTTTTCAATATTAGTTTGATTATTCCATTTGTATTGGCGCCGATTTTTTCCCTAACAGTTGCATATTTTGCGACAGCTGTTGGTTTGATCAATCATGTAGTCGTGCAGATACCTTGGACCACTCCTCCCGTCATATCTGGATTTTTAGCAACTGGTGGCGATTGGCGAGCATCAGTCTTACAAATTGCGATCATTGCTGTGAGTGTTTTTATCTACTTACCATTTTTACGTATCGATGAAAAAGTTACCTCAACAATAGGAAATGAAGAGTCAAATGATTGAGAAGAGGAAACTTCACAAGATTTTTTGAAGTCGTCTCAAACCAAAGGGAAGTGAAACAAATAAACTGAACAAATCTATATAACAAAAAGAGACCACATAGATGTATGTGAGTCTCTTTTTTTGTGGAAATATCGGTCGGTGAACTTGTGTTTAGACGGAAAGAATTACCTGAAGAATTTATTAGCAAGAATTTTTTTATACAAATCTATTGAGTTTCCATTCTATTTCTCACGGTTTTGGCTAACTTTTCAATAATATACATTGCCGGTATCTGGGTTGTAATATCAGCTTCATTAATTTTTTCTAGCGAAATATTATAGGTTATTGAAATATCAGCTAATTTAGAAAGTGTTGAATTAGAGCTGCTGGTAATTCCTATTACTGAGCTTTCTGATAGATTCAAATGATTTAAATATTGAATGATTTCTGTGGTCTCGCCGGAAACGGATAAAGCGACGATACACATTTTTTTTGCTAACTCAGTGGATAGGTAATTAATAGGATAATTACTAGGATCTTCAATGCGAATCGCCATGTTAAATAGTGACGAGAAATAAAGAGAACCATATTCAGCAACAACATTTGAGGAGCCTACGCCAATAAAAATAATCAGCTCTTTTTCCATCAATAAGTGAACTGCCTCATCAAATTTATCTTCAAAGAATTTGTCTTGTGTCCGTGCTAAAAAATTCAAGAGTTCACTCTCAAAATCAAGTGTTTTTACCTCTTTTTCTTCTTTAAGAGATTCGAGATACGCACTAAGGTAAATTTTAAATTCAGAAAAACCGGTACAGCGAAATTTTTTACAAAAGCGTAATACGCTGGCAGTACTCGTATGACTTTTCTCAGCTAATTCTCGAATACTCATGGAAGCAACTGCATTTACCTCTGAAATAATTGCTTTATATACCTCAATATCCGTTTCATTTAAGTCTGGTTGATAGTCAAGAAACAACATAGTAATCCCCTCCTGTTACAAATTGTAACAGGATTGTAACCGGTGTCAATCGTCTGTTTTTGTAACCGTTTACTTAAAAGCGGTATTTAAGGGGATAAAAATAATCTATACTGACCATGTAGTTAAGTTAAAGGAGTGTTTCAGGATGGATAAAGGAATAAAAATTGCAACAATTGGCGGTGGATCAAGTTATACACCAGAATTGATAGAAGGATTTATTAAACGATATGCTGAATTACCGATTTCAGAATTATGGCTTGTGGATATTGAACAAGGAAGAGAGAAATTAGAAATAGTTGGGGAACTTGCTAAACGTATGGTAAAAAAAGCGAACCTTCCAATGAAAATTTATATGACTCTTGATCGTGAAGCGGCATTAAAGGATGCGGACTTCGTTACGACGCAATTTCGTGTAGGTCTTTTGGAAGCGCGAGCGAAAGACGAGAGAATTCCTTTAACATATGACACGATTGGACAAGAAACGAATGGTCCAGGAGGGCTTTTTAAAGGATTACGCACGATTCCTGTTATCTTAGAAATAGTGAAAGATATGGAGCGCCTTTGCCCAGAAGCATGGCTGATCAACTTCACTAATCCAGCTGGCATGGTGACAGAAGCTGTCTTACGCCATAGCAATATGCGTAGAGTAGTAGGTTTGTGTAATGGACCAATTGGAATAGAACGTGGCATTGCAGAAATATTAAAAGTACCCAAACAAGAATTATATGTTGAATTTACTGGGCTAAATCATATGGTTTTTGCGAAAAAGATTTATCATAAAGGGATTGATGTGACCCAAAAAGTACTTACATTGATGACGCAAGATACTGGCGATGCAGTTGGTCTGAAAAACATTGCTGATTTAGAATGGGAACCAAATTTTTTCCGAACACTTGGCATGATTCCCATCGGCTATTTAAGGTATTACTATCAAACAGCTACTATGTTGTCTGAGCAAAAACGATCAGCAGAGAAAGAAGGAACTCGTGCAGAAGTTGTGCAGAAAATCGAGCATGAGTTGTTTGAACTTTATAAAGATGAACATCTAGCAATCAAACCACCTCAATTGTCAGAACGTGGGGGCGCTTATTATAGTGAAGCAGCATGTAATTTAATTAATTCCATCTATAATGACAAACGTGATATTCAAACGGTCAATACAAGAAATAATGGTGCCATCAGTGATATCGATTGTGATTCAGCGGTTGAAGTAAATTGTTTGATTACAAAACAAGGACCGATCCCTTTGACTACAGGTGAATTACCTATTCCTATCAAAGGACTAGTTCAACAAATTAAGTCTTTTGAACGTATAGCGGCCCAAGCAGCTGTTACGGGAGACTATAACACTGCTTTATTAGCGATGACGATCAATCCCTTAGTTCCAAGTGATAGGACAGCAAAGCAACTACTTGATGAAATGCTTTTAGCACACAAAGAATATCTGCCGAATTTTTTTTAAGGAGAATGACAATGAAAGTAAAATACTATGTTGAGGCAAATTACCAGGAAGTCAGTAAGATCTGTGCAAAACTCATTTTAGATGTCTTGAAAGAAAAGCCAAATGGGTTATATTGCTTTGCAGGTGGTGATACACCCGTAGGAACGCTTAACATCATTGCAGAAGCAGCAATCAATAAAGAAATAGATTTATCCCAGGCAAAGTTTATTGAACTAGATGAATGGGTTGGAATCGATCCGAAAAATGAAGGCAGTTGTATATCTTATTTGAAAAGAAACTTATTCAATCGGGTTCCTATTGACCTAAAGCAACTTCACACATTTGATCCTTTAGCCGATGATTTAAATGAGGAATGCAAAAAAGCTGATAAATTTATCGAGGAGAATGGAGGATTAACACTGAGTTTGCTTGGGGTTGGAGTAAATGGGCACTTAGGTTTTAATGAGCCTGGTTCGTCCTTCGAAGATAAAGCTCATATAGTGAACTTAGACGAATCAACCCAAAGTGTTGGGAAAAAATATTTTTCAGATGAGAAAGTTGATCGTACGAAAGGAATTACGTTAGGGATAGGACAATTATTACAATCTGGAACAATGATCGTACAAGCTAGTGGGGCAAAAAAGAAATCTGCGATACAACAATTTCTATGCGGTACGATTACAAAAGAGTGTCCAGTTACTTCTCTATGGTTGCACAAAGATCCTGTATTGGTGGTTGATAAGGAAGTCGTGAACTAAAAGGAGGAAAAAAGATGCAGGTCATTGAGAATAAGGTATTGCCTATATTGCTGAAAATAGGCAATAGTAAACACTTAGTTGCTATAAGAAATGGGATTTCCATGACGATTCCTTTTACTATTGTTGGAAGTATCTTCCTAATCATTGGTAACTTTCCAATACAGTCATGGATGGATTTTGTGTCAAATTGGGGGCCGCAGTTGAATGCACCAGTCAATGTTACGTTCGGAATCCTTGGACTGATATCTGCCATTGGTATAGGCTATCATTTAGGAAAAGAGTTTGGTGTTGATGCTATTTCTAATTCGATGCTCACAACTATCGGCTTTCTTCTAGCAACATTAAACGATGACTGGACGATAAATTTGGCTAATTTTGGTGCTAGTGGTATGTTTACCGCGATCATTGTTGGGGTCTTTGTTACTCATGCTTTTAAATGGTTTGTCACTCACAATATTGTAATAAAAATGCCAGAAGGTGTGCCGCCCACTGTAGCAACCTCTTTTGCAACGTTAATCCCAGGGGCATTTATTCTGACCGTTATATGGATCGTCAGAACTTTATTAGGGGTTGATATCAATGAAATCATTACTATTGTTTTCCAACCTTTAATGCAAGGGATGGGAACACTCCCAGGCATGCTGTTATACACACTTCTCGTTTGTTTGCTATGGATATGTGGAATCCACGGAGACAATGTTTTGTCTGGAATTGCGACCCCTGTTTTCCTAAGTTATCTTGCTGATAATACGGCAGCTTTTCAAAGTGGTGCAGAAGTACCTCATGTTTTTGCCGATGGATTTTGGATTGTCTTTATGTGTTTAGGCGGAACTGGAGCAACACTCGGTCTAGTGTTAAATATGCTCCATTCCAGAAGTAAGATGTATAAGTCGATTGGACGATTATCTTTGCCGTCAGCTATTTTTTGTATCAATGAACCGGTTATTTTTGGTTTGCCTATTGTGATGAATCCTGTAATGCTTATTCCGTTTATAGCAACGCCTATGGTCCTATGTATCGGTACGTATATCTTAATGAATATTGGTATAGTAGGACCGATTGTTATTCAAGTTCCATGGACTATTCCTCCTATTATTGGTCCTTATTTAGCTACTAATGGTAGTATTGGAGCAGCCGTTTGGTCTTTTGTATCGATTTTCATTTCATATTTTATTTATATGCCATTTTTCAAAATATTGGAAAAGCAGCAAGTGAAAAATGAAACCGCAGAGGCGCAAGAAACGGGAACAACGATTCCTTTGAGTATAAGTGAGTAGATAGAAGAAGCCTATTTTCCATCATTCATTAAGATAAGTATTTTTAGGTATTAGAAAATAACTTTAAAAAAGTATATTGGAAAAAAGACGATTGTCCTTCATGATTCTGATAGTTTCAATAATAAAACAACAAATAGCATCATTATCTAAGCGAATCAGTAAATGATTCGCTTTTTTTAATGTTGTATTTTTTATCATTTGCTTCTATCAATAAAACCTTCTCGAATACTTTATTGGATGTTATGGTAATCCTTGAAATCTCCTCTTCGGTCCATCGTTTAAAAAAAACGGAGTTTCAGTTGTGCCGAGAAATGATGGCGATTTCATTTTGTGCAAGCTATAGTTTAGGTGGGGGTAGCAAATATGATTCATTTCAAATTGACGTATCTGTTTTCAGAACCAAATATTGAGGCGTTTCTTCAGTTGACGAAGTGGAGGGATGAGGAATTTCTGGCGGAGATTGCCAAGATCAATCAAATCACTGAACAGCGGTTGAATCAACGAATCACGATGCATGAGGGAGAAGTTTTGATTCCTTCGCTGATTCAACGAAAATGGGCGGAAATTCTTTTCGATGTCCAGAAGAACACGTTGTTTTTTTCGGAAGAAGAGCGGCGGTCCATGATTTATCTTCTGACTTTTTCAGCAGAGAAAGACTTATCCGTCTACCAGTTTCAAGAGCTGTTCTATGTCAGTAAAAATACGATTTTGAAGGATTTAAAGGGGATCAGAGAGGAACTTGCAGCTTTCAAGATTCAACTATTGTACTCTCGAAAATATGGCTTTTATCTAGAGGGAGAGGAATATCAGATTCGCGCTCTTGCTTTTCGAAAAGTCAGTGCGTTATCCAATACGAAAAATGGGAATTTGCTTTTATTTGAGGGAATCTATGAGCAGAATAAAACGATGTATATTCAAATAAGAGATCGTTTGTCCGCAACATTGACTGCCTTCAATCTGGTGATCGTACCGAGCCGCTTCGAAGAAATGCTTTATTTTCTTAATTATTTATCCTTTCGGATGGCAGAAACGTCTGTTTCTTTAGCGGAGACAGAAACATCGCTGCTACAGTCGCTGCATGTCCATCAAGTTAGTCAGCAGTTTTTAGCAGAATTTCCTGCCATCAAAGATCGGAAAACAGAAGAACTTTATGTAACGATCCTGTTGAAAACGATTCTGCAAGGAGATATCGAAGATACTTCATTAGAGTTTTTATTGGAATGTGCCAGTAAGATCATTCATGAAATGGAACGGCTGGCAGCTATCGAGTTTGTGGACTATCGCACCCTTTTGATGAACACATTCTATCATCTTGTCCCGGCGTATTTTCGAATCCGCTACGGTTTTCCACTGGAGAATGTACTGATTGAAGAAATCAAGCTGCAATACAATGAGTTGTTTGAACTGACGAGACGAGCACTGGGTTCTTTAGAAGACCTAGTCGGTACGATCCCTGATGAAGAAATCGGTTATTTTACGATTTTGTTTGGTGGAGAAATCAGTAAACAAAAGGCCAAACGTGATTACTTCCAATTGAATGCATTAGTTGTCTGCCCAAGCGGCATCAGTTCATCCTTGATTTTGGAATCAGAATTAAAGGAACTGTTTCCCCAGATCCATTTTTTTCCGGCTCGTTCGATCGAAGAGTATGAAAATGTTCGTTTCAATGACGAGATTGATCTGATTTTTTCCAGTGCCCCGATCAAAACCAAACGACCATGTTATGTGATCAATCCGATTATGACGCCCATTGAGAAGGATGAACTGCTTAGAAACGTACAAGCGGCATTCTTTCCTTCAAAAACTGGTTTGCATTCCATTGACGATGTGTTAGAAGTGATTTTGCCCTATGTTGATTTAAAAGCAGGCATCAGTAAGCAAAAGCTGAGAAAAATTTTGCGAAGAAAAATCAATCGAGAATTGAATAGAAGGGAAGACCAACGTCCGATGTTATCAGATTTATTAACAGCAGAAACCATCCAATTTACTGAGGTGCCGCTGACTTGGCAAGAAGCCATTCGAGAAGCTGCTGCGCCATTAAAAAAGACCAATAAAATTGAGGAACAGTATATAACCGCCATGATCAATAAAGTGGTAGATCACGGTCCTTTTATCCATATTGGAAAAGGCATCGCTTTGCCCCATGCGCGTCCAGAAGATGGGGTCAATGCGATCGGGATGTCGTTATTAAAAGTCAAAGAGCCAGTGCTTTTAAATGATGATCCGCAACACCCCATTCAAGTGTTTATATGTTTGGCGGCGGTTGACAATGAGCTCCATCTAAAAGCGTTAGCGAGTTTAACAAAAATTTTGTCGAATAATGAAAAACTAACTGCGTTACTTTCCGCAACCACTGCGGATCAAATAATTGAAGTGATCAGAGAAGGAGAAGATGAAAAATGAAATTTGCAGCAGTGTGTGGGTCAGGATTAGGATCAAGTTTTATGGTGGAGATGAATATCAATTCTGTTTTAAATGAATTGGGTGTCTCAGGTGTGGAAGTGTCCCATTATGATTTAGGAAGTGCCGCACCCGATATGGCGGATGTTTTCTTTGTTGGTGGCGATTTAGCCGATAGTGCGCAGCATCTAGGTGAGATCGTGGTGTTAGACAGTATTATCGATCTCGATGAATTGAAGCAAAAGGTTCAAGCCGTTTGTCAGGAAAAAGGATTACTATAAAAAGGAGTAGACAGTCATGAACGAATTTTTAGATATTCTTGTTGATATCGCGAGTACCCCAGCGATCTTAGTTGCGCTGATCGCCGTTTTGGGGAATGTGCTGCAGAAAAAAGACATTGCCACGATCGTCAAAGGGGGCATCAAAACCTTTGTTGGGTTTCTCGTGGTCACTGCCGGGGCTGGGGTGATCGAAAGCTCTCTGGCGCCATTTGGGGAGATGTTCCAAGCAGCCTTTAACATGCAAGGGGTCGTACCTAATAACGAAGCGATCGTTGCGCTAGCGTTGACGACATACGGCACCTATACCGCACTTATTATGTTAGCCGGAATGGCCTTCAATATTTTGATTGCCCGTATCACTCGCTTTAAATACATTTATTTGACTGGGCATGCCACGTTGTATATGGCTTGCATGATTGCGGTGATTTTGAGCGTTACTGGAATGAATACTTTTAATCTAGTTTTATTTGGCGGCTTAGCGTTAGGGATCTGTAACACGATTTTCCCAGCGATCGCACAACCGTTTACTCGAGAAATTACTAAAAATGATTCCGTCGCATTGGGGCATACGGGGAACTTCGGCTACGCATTGAGCGGGTTGATTGGGAAATACGTCGGCAATAAGGAAAAATCTACCGAAGACATCAATTTTCCGAAAG
>Ga0308165_1005381_pt1 | contig 11906 bp, 10 predicted proteins | sample PhyWR2_FD_201032 | JGI IMG/M metagenome (GOLD analysis project Ga0308165, IMG submission 201032) | Phyllosphere microbial communities from UC Gill Tract Community Farm, Albany, California, United States - DLSLW.R2 | ecosystem: Host-associated > Plants > Phyllosphere > Unclassified | place: USA... | reverse complement strand
GCGAAAGGATGGAAAAACGAAAGTTTGAAAACTGAAAATAAAGGAGTGAAATAGTTGAAGGTTAAAGTCATCCGGTGAATATATGCATTTTGCCTGTATTCATCGGATGACTTTTTCGATTGGATTGCAGTCCCGAATGTTAGGGAGAGAAACTTTTTGAGTAACTCCGTGTCCAAAGATTTCTCCTCCAAAGGAGCTCCTACGGAGCGCTGCGGTCGAATCCGATAGCTCTCGGATGACGGTCAATTGAGTTTATAGCAGCGGCTTACTTCTTTTCATAAACGATGAGAATTACCAAGTCGTTATCCTTGTTTGGTGCAATGCCGTGCGAACTGCCGGGGCGGGTTAAAATGGCATCTCCGGGCTTCACCGGAAAGCTTTTGCCATTCATTTGCATCACACCGTTTCCGCTTAGCACATAATAAATCTCGTCTTCTCTTTGATAATGATAGCCTATTGACGAGCCCGGCTTTAAAATTCGCTTTCTAAACGCTGTTTTAAGGTTTTTCGCCTTGCCGAAGAAGTTATATCCAATGGTTTCGCCACCACCGTTGTGCGTTCCTGTTTCTTTTTTTGCAACTTCGGTATCATTTTGCAAAATGTATTTGGTGGTATCGGCCGTTTGCGCCTTGGTTGCAGTAAATATAAAAATGCTTAAAAGTGTTGCAAATAGGGAGATGGTGTTTTTCATGATGATTTATTTGGTTACTTACATTGATCTCAGTTCGACTAATAAACGTCTCTTTTTGGGTTTATTAGCTATTTAATTTAATATGAACGGTCGTCATCCTGATGCGATAGCTATCGGATTTATTTCAGGATCCGTTTCGCATAAACGCTAAGCTGCAAGGATGCTGAATCGAGTTGAGCATGACGAGCGGTTGAGCAACCGGGCTAAAATGAATATGTTTTGCTGAAATAACAATTGAATTGAGGTTAATAGGTGTCGGTTGGTGAATTCAGTCATTTAGCCCTTTCCCGGCAAGTATTTGCGGGGTGCATTTTTCAATTCTCGCCTCTCTGGTTTTTGATTGCTTTGCTGCGTCGAAATGCAACAAATAAGCCCGCTGCCGGCCAGGTGTAAGGGTATAGAAAGCATTTTTCAAGGTTGCGTTTTCGTTCAGATGCTTTTGAAATTCTTCAGGCATCGCAAATTCTTTCGTTTTCTTTAACTCGACCTTTAAACCAGCTTTTTCTACCTCAATTGCTTCAAAAATGTGTGCTTTTATATTTGCCGTCGAGCTGGTAATCTCATCAAGGCTGGTAAACCTAATTTGACGGGCCGCCTGTACATTTTCGGTTTGCTGAATCAGCATTCCATCGGCATTATTTAACAAAGCGCCCTTGAAAAATAAAAGTGCACAGTACTCCTTAAAATCGTGTATTAAAACAACATTGGATTTTTCGAGCATGTAACAGGGAACGCCCCATTTCAATTCTTCGGTTAAGCCACAATCGAGAACAATTGTTCTAAGCGCTCGAATTTCTGTTTGCCATTTGTTCTCCTTGTTGAAGTAAAAACCGACTTTGGGATTCATTTTCTGGGAATTTAATACTTGGTTTCGTTGTAAAAATAATCTTTTGCCGTAAAACTTCTAAACAAATTTTTGGCAATCTGAGGTTGAGCCGCCAATTGCGCTCAAATGAAAATATTTCACCAGGAGAAAAAGTTGAACAAGATAAATCAAAATGGAAGTCTTGGTTCAAGTCTACCTATTCTTGATCGAGAAATTTCTCAATCATCGGCACTACAAGATCCGTTTGTTTGTAATTGGGCTTAAGCGTTGTAATCTCACCAATGTATTCGCCGTGCGCACCGGGAATTATTGCGAGTTGCGAATTTGAGATCATCCGATGCATTTCCAGTGCATGTTCGGGAGTAATCACATCTTTATCGCCGATAATGATTAAGGTGGGTGCCTGAATGCTGTTTATTTTTTCGTCAGGAATATCCTTGAAATTGACCATTCTCTTGACGTCACGATCGTGCATGATCTGCAGCCCATTGCCATCTGGAGATACTTTTTTATAAGCTTCTTTAAGTTGTGCAGGCATATTTTCGATTTTTGCCTGGTTCATAAAATCCCAAAACTGGGCGGGAACGCCATTGCGTTTAGCGAGAGGTGAGCCCAAAATTATCCGGTCAACGATGTGGTGGTGACGAATGGCTATTTGCAAAGTTGTGGTGGCGCCATTGCTAAATCCGAAAAAATCTGCCTTGTTTATTTTTAGTTTTTCGAGGAGCATCGCCACGTCATCTGCATCTTGTTCGAACGATAAATCTGCATTTCTATCCCCTGTACGGCCATGCGCCTGCAATTCAACCGCTATAATTTGCCTGTGCTCGGCCAGCTGCGGTATTACTGCTCCGAAGCTGGTTTGAATGGTAGAGCCACCGCCATGAATCAGGATCAGCGGCTTGCCCTCGCCATAAATCTCGCAGTACATATTTAGCCCGTTAACCGCTACATAGCTGCCTTTTGGTTTCAACTCACCGTTTGAAGAATTTGCCATATTGGATGTTTTTTTATCATTCTTTTCCACGCATGAAAAAAGAACAGCCATCCAAATCAGCATTGTGCCGATTCGTACCATTATTTAGCGATCATTTTTTCACTTATTGCATTGGGCAAAGCACAGCCAGTTGTTCTTTACCAACATTTAAATATAAATGAAATTAATCGTTTGAAAAACTACTGCACAAAGAATGTACGCAGTTTGTTTTTAGGAAAGAAGATTGCTGGGGTATATGTTTTGCCGCAGATTGAGCGATTAACTAATCTGCTAATCTGCGGCATTTTAATAAATTCATTTTAGCGAGTGGCTATGCTTCAACGGTTTTGCCCACTGGTTGCGGAACCTTAACATAGTAGCCGGTACCATCGTAAGGACGTTTGCGAGGGTTGGTGGTACAGGGTTCTGAACAGCAGCCTTGCAACTTGTCGCCGCATTCATCGCACTGCGTAATGTGCTCATTACACTCCGGATTGGCACAATTTATCATTTTTGGCGTGGTTTTGCCGCAATTAAAGCATACTGAAACGATTGTTGGGTTCACCTTGTTCACATCAACCGCAATTCGGTTATCGAAAACGTAACATTTGCCCTCGAAATCTTTTCCGCCGGCTTCCTTTCCGTATTTTATAATGCCACCATGCAATTGATATACATCGTTAAAACCGTGATGAAGCAATAAGGCAGAAGCTTTTTCGCATTTGATACCACCAGTGCAATAAGTCAATATTTTCTTGTCTTTATACTGCGCAAGTTGATTAATCTGCTCTGGAAAATCGCGGAAGTTTTCGATGTCTAACGTAATTGCATTTTTAAATTTGCCGAGGTTATGTTCGTAATTTGACCGAACGTCTAAAATAATTACGTCTTCCTCGTCTTTCATTTTCATGAAATCGACTGGCTCCAGGTGCTTACCTGTTTTTTCGTTCGGATTGATGATCGAGGTGTCCCTTAAACCCAAGTGCACAATTTCTGATTTGTATCTGCAGTGCATTTTAATGAAGGATGGCGCTTCAACATCATCAATCTTGAATTCTGTTTTTGCAAACCTTTCGTCGGCATGAACAGCGTTCATGTAGGCTTCGCAAGCCTCGGGAGTGCCCGAAACGGTACCATTCAAACCTTCGTCGGCTACAATAATTCTGCCCGTAAGTCCGAGCGATTTACAAAATTGAAGGTGGTCGGCAGCAAATTGTTCTGCCTCTGCTATGTAACTGTAGCAGTAATAAAGTAGTGTTTGATATTTTTTCATAACGCATTGATACCGTTGCATACGGCGTTTAAAGCGGCGCAAAGATAGCCAAAATCCTCTCCCATTCAAAGGAAGAAGTAATTGCATTGTAGTGCATCCCTCTCCTAAGGAAAGGGAAACAGCAGATACTTCTTAAAACCTAACACCTAGCGTCGTAAAAAAAAAGAAGTAGTTTCGGGTTAGTTCATCTCCATGTGAATGAAATAGGCGCAAGATTCAACAGATTTGACTATGGGTTTACAGTACTATCTGCCAAAACCCTCTCTTTTGGAGAGGGAGGCTACCAATTTGCCTATAGCCCAACTTTCATAGGGAGAGGCCTTTAAAACCCATAACTAAGCCTAAATCCTTGCGTTAATTTTTTCGAGCCGTCGTAAGCGAAACCATAGCTCGCTCTTAAAATAAAGCGTTGAATGCCGAAGTAAAACTCCTTGTAATTCCTTTTCTCTGGAGAGGATAAATAACCGCCGCCCACAAATTCCTCGAGCTTCAACTTTCGGAGTAATGGAACCTTGTTTAAAAAGAAGCCAGCGAAGTTGTGCTCTAAATGCGCCTCGAAATATTGCTCTTTGGTACTGAATTGGTAAAAATCGAGGTACTGGAATTTCCTGATGTTCGGTGGGAAAATGGTAGAAATATTACCCGCAAAGTGCTTAAAATCGGGGTAAAACATTTTGTCGTTATTAAGAAACTTGCCCGCACCTACCAAAAACGACGTGTAGCCCCAAAGCCCTAGTCCGATTCTATCCTGATAAACCTCAGCCTTAACAAAATCGTAGTCAATATCGCTGCTCAAAATATTTTTAAAGCCTTTTTTATATAACAACGTAATCCGCGGAAACTTCGATTCTGTATAAAACTTACCATCGGGCCGGGTGATATATTTCTGGTTCATCGTGTACGTAAGGCTTGCCGTTGCGCTATATGAGCTGTAGTTAGGAAACAGCGGCATTTCAACATTTGGCGAAAACGGGTTGTTCGATGTGAATTCCTGGTCTTTCACGTCAAAAAACTTAAAGTCCGAGCTGTTGCTCAACGATTTGTTATAGCTGTAATCGGCGCTAAGGTTACCCTGTAAACCAGAGGCCAGCTCTCGCGATGTGAAAATCGTTGCAAAATCCTTGTAATAAAATTTGGGATAATTCTTTTCGTAAATTAACGAGTTCACCGTGTTGCCAAGCGGAGTCATGGTGCCCAAATTATTCAGATCGAAAATGCCGTTCCCAAACGATCCTCCGATGGTGGCTCTTTTAACAGGATCGTAATAGTAACTGCCTGATAAGCTTCCGGTTAATTTCTGGTTGGCAAAACCATATCTAAGTTCTGGCCGGATCGAATACGACCTTCTGTGCTCAAAATCTTTACGGTACGTTACGCCATATTTGATAGCAAACCCCTCCACAGTGTTGTAAAAAACCGATTTCCAAATCGGATCGAAAGAGAGCGACTTTTTATCGTACCGATCGTTTTTGCTGTAACCGTGAATAAACAGTTTGCCTACGCTAAATTTATTATTGTCCTTTTCGAGCGAATCGAGGTATTTTTTCGATTCTTTCAACTTCGCAATGCTGTCTTTTTTAACGTAATTCAGTTTTTCGTCAGGCGTAAGCGGTATCGGCCGGTTGTTCGTCCAGTAAATCGAGTCTTTTTTGTTTACCAACTCAGTAATCTTCAAGATTTCGCCACTAAAAAAGTTCTTCGGAAATTTGGGTTCGATTTCGTAATTGCTGTAAACACCTACATAATGTCCTGCAATTTTAAAGCCCAAAACGTTACCTGCAAACTGGTAATTTACGGTTGTGGGCATATAAACGTCTTTAACTTTCGTAAATTCCTGGTTTATATTCAGCGTATCAATGAAATTGATTCCTGCCTTTTCTGTTAAAAACAGGTCGGTGTTATAAATCCTCCAGCTGTTATCCATAATGTAAATTACACCCCTAAAAACCGGATCGTTTTCTCTTCGCGGAATAACTTGTATTTTATGCACCAGCTCGCCATTTTCCTGCGATTCGCCCAAAAGCTTATACCTGTAATAAAATAGGGCATTATCTGCAATTGGAGAAATAAATCCCCTTGAGCTTAGTGTGTTCTCTAAAAGATAATTATCATAAAAATTAACGATCAGATCAGAAGCTTTGTTAAAGCTAAAGGCATTGTTCCGGCCCGCCACCTTGGATGAAATCATTTCCTCGTGGATATCGTCAGGTCGCCTGAAGCTGAACTTGCTCTGCGATTCTGATAAATAAATTATACCTCGCCTGTTGGTATCGAGCTCGAGTATTTTTTGAATATCCTGACCAAAAAACTTCTTCGGTGCGCCTTTTAATCTTTGTACACCTTTAATATACACATCGCAGCTAAACGCCTTCACTTCATTCAAATGTGCCTTCCTTTTTTTTATGGCCTGACGGATAATCTCATAGGCCGGATCTTCGGCATTTGCTCTGATGGTCACATTATCGAGCGTATAATTTTCGGAAGTTAAGGTAACATTAAGCGAAAGGTTTTCGCTTAGTTTAACCATATGCTCTTGTTGTTTAAATCCGATAGCCCTAAAAATCAGCGTACATTCCTTTTTATCAACTTTAATGGCATATTTCCCGTCAACATTGGCCGAAGTACCGGTGGTGGTGTTTTTCAGATAAACGGAAGCAAAAGGAACGGGCTGTCCGTTAACATCTTTTATTATTCCCGAAACGGTATGATGTTGTGCAAATGCAAAATTCGAAAGGCAGCAAAGAATAATGAGTGCGCAGATTTTGGTCATAAATGGTGATTAGTAAGCTATAAATATCGAATAAGTTTTATCAAATACGCTTAAGTGTATGTTAAAGTTTGTTAAGTGTTAAAAAAAATAATGTTAAATAGGTCTAATATAATAAAAAACGACCATCGATCAAACGTTTGTTTGTTTGCGCTGCGCCAAAAACTTGCTGTTTTTATGAGTCTACGCATTTTTTTTTAACTTTGAACGCAAATCAACCATATCAAAAAAGCCATGTATAAAACACTACAGCCCGTTCTACAAAAAGAACTCGAAGAAATAGAAAACGCCGGGTTATATAAACGCGAAAGAGTAATTGTAACGCCTCAGGGTGCCGACATTAAGGTAAGCGGTGGGGCAGAAGTGATCAACTTTTGCGCTAACAATTATTTGGGGCTTTCGTCTCATCCAAAAGTGATCGAAGCGGCAAAAAAGGCAATAGATGATCATGGTTACGGCATGTCTTCTGTACGTTTTATTTGCGGAACACAAGATGTGCACAAAGAATTGGAGGCCAAAATATCGAAATTTCTGGGTACGGAGGATACGATTTTATATGCCGCTGCTTTTGATGCAAACGGAGGCGTTTTCGAACCGCTGTTTAATGCCGAAGATGCGATCATTTCTGATGAGCTGAACCATGCTTCGATTATTGATGGGGTTAGGCTTTGCAAGGCGCAACGGTTCCGTTATAAAAATGCCGATATGGAAGATCTTGAAAAGCAATTGATTGCTGCCAAAGATTGCCGCCACAGAATTATTGTTACCGATGGTGCTTTCTCTATGGATGGCTCAGTTGCCCCTTTAGATAAGATTGCTGATTTGGCCGATAAGTATGAAGCATTGATTATGATTGATGAATCGCACTGTACAGGTTTTATAGGTAAAAACGGCCGCGGAACGCATGAGCATTTTAATGTAATGGATCGCATCGATATTATTACTGGTACTTTGGGCAAAGCGCTGGGCGGTGCTTCCGGAGGCTTTACTTCTGGCAAGAAAGAGATTATCGATATGCTTCGCCAACGCTCACGACCTTATTTATTTTCGAATACTTTGGCTCCGGCAATTGCAGGTGCGTCAATTGCGGTGTTGGATATGTTAAGCGAAACCACCGCGTTGAGAGATCAATTGGAAAGCAACACAAAATATTTCCGTGAGAAAATGACCGAGGCCGGTTTTGATATCAAGCCCGGGTTCCACCCAATTGTTCCGGTAATGCTGTACGATGCCAAGATTGCCCAGGCCTTTGCAGCGAAAATGCTCGACGAAGGAATTTATGTAATTGGATTTTTCTATCCTGTTGTACCTCAAGGCAAAGCAAGAATCCGTGTGCAGTTATCCGCCGGACATGAGCAACATCATTTAGATAAGGCTATTGCGGCATTTACAAAGGTTGGTAAGGAGCTTGGCGTAATTTAATCCTCTCCCAATGAAAGGAGAAGTAAAACAAAATCCGTAGCCTCCCTCTCCAAAGGAGAGGGTTTTCGGGGGCAGTACTTTGAACCTTGTTTTTGGCATTGTGATTAAAAACCACAGTACTTTGTTTCCCTCTCCTCGAGGAGGATATGTCCCGACTTTTCGGGAGGATGTACAGACAGAGCAAAACCCACTGCCATTAAAAGGGAGAGGTTTAAGGCGCCAAACAAAATGCTGCGCCTGGGGTTTCGTTTTGCTTTTTGAAACCGCTCTTGTGCAATTCAGTATGTTAAACCTAAAGGTTAAACCCACCATTCTTTGTTTCCCTCTCTTTTGGAGAGGGACGCATTGAACTAAAATGCACTTCTTGCTTTCGATGGGAGAGGATAAACTTTGATAGGTAGAAGTCTATTTTCGTTTATAATGCTAGTGTAAACAGATTTTTTGAACCCGATCGGTATAAAGTTATCCGATTTTTTGATGTATATTTGAAGCCATGTTACAGGATAAAATAGCACAATACTCGGAGAAGATAAACGCATTCGTAACCGAAAAAGCGGATGAATTAGAGCAATTCCGTATAAAATATTTGGGAAGCAAAGGAATTATCAAAGAGATTTTTGAGGAGTTCAAAACTGTTTCTGTAGAAGAAAAAAGATCATTGGGCAAGGTTTTGAATGAGTTTAAGCAACTTGCCGAATCAAAATATCAAACTTTAAAGGAAGCTTCTGAAGCTACAGAAGCGCAAGCCTCGGTAAACGAGCAAGATCTGACCTTGCCGGGCGAGGGTTTCGAGATCGGTTCCCGTCATCCGTTGGCCCTGGTGCGCCGCGAAATTGTCGAGATTTTTGCTAAACTGGGTTTCACAGTAGCCGAAGGGCCCGAAATAGAAGACGATTGGCACAACTTCTCGGCGTTGAACTTCCCCGAAGAACATCCTGCAAGAGACATGCAAGACACGTTTTTTATCAAAAAGGGAGGTGAAAAAGGCGATATCGCGTTGCGTACGCATACTTCTTCGGTTCAAGTGCGCATGATGGAACAGGGTCAGCCACCTTTTAGGGCAATTATGCCGGGTCGTGTCTATCGTAATGAGGCCATTTCGGCTCGTGCACACTGCTTTTTCCACCAGGTTGAAGGATTATACGTTGACGAAAATGTTTCGTTCGCAGATTTGAAGCAAACCTTGTTTTATTTTGTTCAGGAACTGTATGGCGAAGGTACCAAAGTGCGTTTTCGCCCCTCGTACTTCCCATTTACCGAGCCATCGGCCGAAATGGATATCTCATGCACCATTTGCAAAGGCGCCGGTTGCCCTTTGTGTAAATACAGTGGCTGGGTAGAAATTTTGGGTTGCGGCATGGTAGATCCGAATGTTTTGGATAATTGTGGAATCGATTCAAAGAAATACAGCGGTTTTGCGTTTGGTATGGGCATAGAGCGCATTGCAAACTTAAAATTCGAAATTAAGGATTTGCGCCTTTTCTCAGAAAACGATGTCCGATTCCTTAAACAGTACAAATCTGCATTAATATAATGACCAGGTATTTTTATAGCTTACTCTTCGTTCTTCTCCTTTCTGCAAGTTGTGGAAAAGAGCAGAATTATATCCCGGAAGTAGCTGTGAATTATAATGTTACTTTGACTGAGTTTAGCTTAAAAGCCAAAAATAATGTTTTACTTGTGCCGAACAACGGTGTAGCAGGTTTGGTTATTGTTAAAACTCCGCTTGGTAGCTTTGTTGCGTTCGATCGTTGCAGCTCCGTTAGTCCTGAAAAGGCTTGTAAGATAACGCCCGATGACAGTGGCTTAACGGCCACCGATCCTTGCTCGGGGGCAAAATTTTCGTTGCTTGATGGCAGTCCGCAAAAGGCACCCGCCGAAAGGAGTCTCAAAACCTACACCATTACCCTGCAAGGTAATACCTTATTACACGTAAGCAACTAGAATGGAAGCTGAAAAAATAAAAGAAACAGTAAAGAAGGCTGCCAAAGAACTTTTTAGAAGGTACGGTTATCATAAAACCAGCGTAAACGAAATTGCCAAAAAAGCCAGGATTGCGAAAGCAACGATTTATAAATATTTCGAAAGCAAAGAGCAGGTTTTGGATAGCATTTTGATGGATTATCTCGATCAAAACCTATACGAAATTCTCCATAACAAGGTAAGTTACGCCTCTGAGGAGGAGCATTTAAAAGCATTGGTAATGAAAACGAGTCGTTTATCGTTTACTGCCTGCAATGAATTTATCGGCTGGGATTTTGTTCGCGAAAATGCAAATTCGCAGGAGTTTTTGAAGCACCTTTCCGATCAGCTCGAAGCTTTGCTTTTGTCAGCATACCTGCAATTAGATAACTTTAAGAATAATCCGGCAAGGAGAGAAGGACTGGCGTTTTTATTAAAGGCCAGCAAGAGCATCGTTTTTTCGTTTGCCTTTACCTCTGTAAGTGATGCCGACGTTCGAAAGAATTTCGTTAGTTTTCAAAAGGAAATTTTGCCTTTTTTGGTAAAAGCCGCACTGTAATCAGCGTTGGTAAATAATGCTTTGTCGGGCTGAGCCTTTCGGCTACGCTCAAGATAAACTTAGTCGAAGCCTTGTGCATTTGCCCTTCGACTCCGCTCAGGAGGATATTTATAACGGCATTTAACGATTAACACGACGCTTGCAGTTTAATTATCCGTGTAATAATCCTTTATCTTAAATTTTTCTACCTTTTTTTGCATTTTACCATCGACCAGTCTTCTCGTAATTACTGTAACGTCGTCTCCGATGCTCGAATCTTCAATAACAGACGAAACTTCGGTCAACTTGTTTTTTGAAGAGAATTGGTAGCTGATACTTTGTTGGTAGCAGCAGCCACTCTTTAAATGTATAACGAGCTCCTTTCGTTTTTTATCTACATCAAACATGCCCAGGTTTTCGCTTGCCAGCTTGGTTAACTCGGCATTTAATTCGAATTTTAGGTTTGCTGAGCTTAGATACACATCGAACGATGGACTTGAGTAGGCGCCATTGCTACCGTTTCTAATGGCCATGTCTTCGTAACCGTCGAAGTTGAAATCGCCAAACACCAAAGGGCTCTGATATTTGCCGAGCTCGATCCAGCCCAACTTTTCATTTTGCTTATCAGTTAGGTTAAAATCTAAATCCAGAGAATGAAACGTTTCAATTTCTTTATCGGTAATTTTATCGTACAGGATCAACGTGGCCTTCCCGCCGCACATTCTGCTTTCACAATTAGCAACAAATATTTTTACATTGTACTGGTTTGAGGAGTTGTTGGCCAAAAATTTATACTGTGCACTCGAGTATAGGGCAGAAATTGATAAACAGAAAAAAAGCAGCGCTTTCATATTTGAAAATTTAAGCGAAAGTAGGGCTATATATTCGATTAAAAAGTTAAAAATAGTTAACGTTTGCGCTTTCGGTTTGTAAAATATTCTTTTACCGCGGCTTTCGTTGTCAGCCAGTCTTTGCCTTCCTTATGGGCGTCTATTTTGCCCTGTCTGGCAAGCAGGCTTACATATTCCTGGCCGTACGGTACATCGGGCCCTGAAACGATGTGAACAATAGGCTCGTAATCGCCATAGCCGTGGCCCGGCAATGCGGCAATGTAAATGTTCAGCGGCTATCGGATTCGCCTTGCGTTTCATAACCTCTCCCCTATCAACGTTTGGGTTAAAAGCAATGCCTTTGCTTTCCCTCTCCTCGAGGAGGACCTGTCCCGACTTTTCGGGAGGGATGTACAGACAGCGCAAAAACCACCGCCATTAAAAGGGAGAGGTTTAAGGCGCCAACTTTGCCCTTTAGTTACCTTAATGGCTCTAACACAGCCCCTGCCTTTACAATTACTCCCATTTAAATACCTTTACAGCAACGGCGTATATTCCGATGCCCCAAAGCAGCAGAATCATGATCTGAAATTTTACGTCCCATAATCCAACGCCCTCAAA
>Ga0308165_1005379_pt1 | contig 11910 bp, 9 predicted proteins | sample PhyWR2_FD_201032 | JGI IMG/M metagenome (GOLD analysis project Ga0308165, IMG submission 201032) | Phyllosphere microbial communities from UC Gill Tract Community Farm, Albany, California, United States - DLSLW.R2 | ecosystem: Host-associated > Plants > Phyllosphere > Unclassified | place: USA... | reverse complement strand
TCGAGTCGCAAATCGTCAATCGCCATGCCGATCTTCACTTCTTTTGCCACGCTGGTCTGGCTGAACAGCGCCAGCGCCGCACAGGCGGCGAGCAGTGCATGTTTCATCTTCATTGTGATCATCCTGTAGGTTGAGGCTATTGTCGTTTCAGGCCTATAAACCAGGCGGATGAATTGTTGCCCTTATTTTCCTGTTACAGCAATTACTGATTTTTATCCGGCTATTACGTTTTTTGGTTTATTTCATTTTTTATGAGCGCGATCGAGGTTTCATCTTTTTCGGACAAGAGAGCGATAATGATAAACCATCCCGTAAATAACATTATTTTGCGAGCCAGCGCACAAATAATAATTATCTGACACCCGTAGTGAAATATCGTAATTGAGCTGAGGCAGCAGCCAATATCAAATATTGCTTCAACGCAGGCCATCCGGGTACTGATGCTAAGGAGCAAACCATGCACGCTTATTTCGATCAGATCGATCGGGTTCGTTATGAAGGCACCCAGTCGACTCATCCTCTCGCTTTCCGCCACTACAATCCCGATGAGGTGATCCTCGGCAAGACCATGGCGGAGCATCTGCGCTTTGCCGCCTGTTACTGGCACACCTTCTGCTGGAATGGCGCGGATATGTTTGGTGTCGGCGCTTTTGATCGTCCGTGGCAGAAAAGCGGAGATGCGCTGCAGCAGGCAAAACTGAAAGCGGATGTGGCCTTTGAGTTTTTCCACAAGCTGAATGTGCCGTGGTACTGCTTCCATGACGTTGATGTCTCTCCAGAAGGCGATTCGCTGCACAGCTACAAAGAGAATTTTGCCGCCATGACCGATAAACTGCTGGAGAAACAGCAGGAGACCGGCGTGAAACTGCTGTGGGGCACGGCCAACTGCTTTACCCATCCGCGCTACGGAGCCGGGGCTGCCACCAATCCCGATCCTGAAGTCTTTGCCTGGGCAGCGACGCAGGTCTGCAGCGCCATGCAGGCGACCAAAACCCTGGGCGGCGAAAACTATGTGTTGTGGGGCGGACGCGAAGGGTACGAAACTCTGCTGAATACCGATCTGCGCCAGGAGCGCGAGCAGATTGGCCGCTTTATGCAGATGGTGGTCGAGCACAAACACAAAATTGGCTTCCAGGGAACGCTGCTGATCGAACCGAAACCGCAGGAGCCGACCAAACATCAGTATGACTATGATGTCGCGACGGTTTATGGCTTCCTGAAACAGTTCGGACTGGAGAAAGAGATCAAGGTTAACGTTGAGGCGAACCACGCCACGCTGGCGGGTCACTCTTTCCATCATGAAATTGCGACGGCCATTGCGCTGGGCATTTTTGGTTCAGTGGATGCCAACCGCGGCGATCCGCAGTGCGGCTGGGATACCGATCAGTTCCCGGTCAGCGTGGAAGAGAATGCGCTGGTGATGTACGAAATTCTCAAGGCGGGCGGCTTTACCACTGGCGGCTTAAACTTTGATGCCAAAGTGCGTCGTCAGAGCACTGATAAATACGATCTCTTCTACGGTCATATTGGCGCGATGGATACCATGGCGCTGGCGCTGAAAGTCGCCGCTCGCATGATCAGCGACGGTGAACTCGATAAGCGTGTGGCACAGCGCTACAGCGGCTGGAATGGTGAGTTCGGCCAGCAAATTTTGAAAGGCGAGTTTTCACTGGAGGCGCTGGCGGCGCATGCTCAGCAGCAGCAGCTCAATCCGCAGCATCAGAGCGGACGTCAGGAGCAGCTGGAAAATCTGGTGAATCACTACCTGTTTGATTTCTAACCCGTCAGGAGCAGAGCATGTTTATCGGGATCGATTTAGGCACCTCTGGCGTCAAAGTGGTGCTGATGGATGCACAAGGCAACGTTGTGGAGACGGAAACAGCGCCGCTGCAGGTTTCGCGTCCGCAACCATTGTGGAGCGAGCAGGATCCCGAAAGCTGGTGGCAGGCGCTGGATTTGGCCATGCAGGCGCTGAGCGCGCAGCAGGATCTTCGCGCGGTGCAGGCCATCGGGCTGAGCGGACAGATGCATGGTGCCACGCTGCTCGACAGTGCAAACCAGGTATTACGACCGGCCATGCTCTGGAATGATGGGCGCAGCGAGGCGCAGTGCCGTGAGCTGGAACAGAAGGTGCCGGATTCGCGGGCGATCACCGGCAACCTGATGATGCCCGGCTTCACGGCTCCCAAGCTGCTGTGGGTTCAGCAACATGAACCGGCAATATTCAGTCAGATCGCTCACGTGCTGTTGCCCAAAGATTACCTGCGCTGGCGATTGAGTGGCGACTTCGCCACTGATATGTCAGATGCAGCAGGCACAATGTGGCTGGATGTGGCGCGGCGTGACTGGAGCGATGCGATGCTGCGCGCCTGCGACCTCAGCCGCGATCAGATGCCGCAACTCTATGAGGGCAATGCCCTGACCGGCCGCTTAGATGCCGAACTGGCCACACGCTGGAGGATGAACGCCGTGCCGCTGGCGGCGGGCGGTGGCGACAATGCTGCGGGTGCGATTGGTGTCGGCATGACCGAACCGGGCCAGGGCATGCTGTCGCTGGGTACGTCGGGTGTCTACTTCGTGGTGAGCGACGGCTATCTCAGCAATCCGCAGCGCGCGGTACACAGCTTCTGTCATGCGTTACCCCAGCGCTGGCATCTGATGTCGGTGATGCTTAGCGCAGCCTCCTGTCTGGATTGGGCAGCGACGCTGACCGGTTGCAGAGATGTTCCTGAGCTGCTGGCTGAAGCTGAACGCGCACACGATGACGTGCCCGGGCTGTGGTTTCTGCCCTATCTTTCCGGTGAGCGCACGCCACACAATAACCCGAATGCCCGGGGTGCTTTCTTTGGCTTTACCCACCAGCATGGCCGTCCCGAGCTGGCGAGAGCGGTGCTGGAAGGTGTAGGGTTTGCGCTGGCGGAGGGCATGGACGCGCTGCACGACTGCGGCGTTCAGCCAAAGAGCATTATGTTGATCGGCGGCGGCGCACGCAGTGCACTGTGGCGACAGATGCTGGCAGACATCAGCGGCCAGACGCTGAATTACTGCCATGGCGGGGAAGTTGGCCCGGCGCTGGGGGCCGCCAGGCTGGCGCAGCAGGCGCTGGATGCAGAGGTCACCGTGCCGACCCCGGTTCTGGTGCAGCGACACCAGCCGGATCCGGCACGGGTAGCGCACTACCAGCCGCGTCGGGAGACCTTTGCGACGCTGTATCAACAGCTCCTGCCGCTGATGAAGTAAACCAGCGAAAACGCTCTGCCTGTTATGGATTTAAAGCGCCTGTTAACAGATCCCCCGGCATGTGATGCCAGGGGTTAATTAAGGCAGAACAGGTGATCGTAAGCCATATTACTGACCCGGAATGCCGGGATGATACTTACCCAGCCATACCATCACGGCAGCATCAGCCAATCGCGCCCAGCGTGTCTTCCTGACCCTGTTTCTTCGGCAGCAGGAACAGCGTCGCCGCAATATCCAGCAGATAAATCAGCGCCAGCAGGGTAATCGCCGCCGTAAACGAGAACTGGCTCGCCAGCAGACCAATCACCACCGGGCCAAAGCCGCCCACACCGCGGCCAAGGTTGAACAGGACGTTTTGCGCGGTGGCACGCACCTGCGGCGGAAAGGTATCGGAAATCAGCGCGCCATAACCGCCAATCATGCCGTTAACAAACATCCCCATGATCGCGCCGGTAAATAACATGATGTTCGGGTCGCGCAGCTGAGCATACACCACCACCATCACTACAGCGCCAAACTGATAGAGCAGGAAGATTTTCCAGCGAGCGAAGCGGTCGGCCAGTACGCCAAACAGCCAGATGCCAAAGGTCATCCCGACCACGGTCACCGCGGTCCAGAGGCCCGACTTCGTCAGGCTGAAGCCAAAGCTGGAGGAGAGGTAACTCGGCATCCAGATCATCAGCCCGTAGTAACCAAAGTTCTGTACTGAACAGAGGATAAAAATGCCCAGGCTGGCTTTGGCGGTGGCGCGATCGCGCACCAGCAGTTTCAGGCGCGCCGGAAAAGAGAGTGATGGCACATGTTTAACCTGCCTTTGATACGCCTCCGGTTCACCCATGCCGCGACGAATGGCAAACGAGACCAGCGCAGGCAACAAGCCGACCAGAAACATGCCGCGCCAGCCGATGATAGTCAGCAGCGGCGGTGTGATAAAGGCCGCCATCAGCACCCCGAGTTGCCAGCCGATGCCAACCCACGCTGATGCGCGATTACGCTTCTCAGCAGGCCAGGCTTCGGCAATCAGCGCCATGCCGATACCAAATTCGCCACCCAGACCGACACCCGCCAGCGTTCGCCAGGCGAGCAGATCCCAGTAGCCCTGCGCCACCGCGCACAGCCCGGTAAAGACCGAGAAGACCAGAATCGTGACGGTGAGCATGCGGATGCGACCATAGCGGTCGCTGAGATGACCAAATACGATGCCACCGATAACCGCGCCAATCAGCGTCCAGGTCACCAGCGATCCCGCCTGTGATGGGTTGAGCGCCAGCGAAACACTGATAGCCGGCAGCATAAAGCCGAGTATCAGCAGGTCAAATCCATCCATGGCATAACCGCTGACCGCAGCCAGCATCGCTTTGCCTGGCGTTACGCCGGGCTTAGATTGGGGAGAAGGGGACATTGTTGCGCACCTCATAAAGAAAAGTGCCGCAATTATAGAGAGAGTTCAGGATGTGACCAATTGAAAAGGCTTATCCCTGCGCCGATCAGGCGCAGGAAGAAGATTTATCAGGAAGGTCTGTTGCTGCCGTCGTCGCCCGACAGTAATTCATCGAGCCGGTCACCGCCAACGTGACGGAAATCCTGACCTTTGACGAAATAGAAGATGATTTCGCAGATGTTCTGGCAACGATCGCCGATACGCTCAATGGCGCGGGCACAGAACAGCGCCGTCAGCACGCTGGGAATAGTGCGCGGATCTTCCATCATGTAGGTCATCAGCTGACGCACAATGCCTTCATACTCTTTATCCACCTTTTTATCTTCACGGTAGATAGTGATCGCCTCATTGAGATCCATGCGTGCAAAAGCGTCCAGCACATCATGCAGCATCTGCACGGTGTGACGACCCAGTGACTCAAGGCTGACCAGCAGCGGCAAATGCTGCTGACCAAACTTCTCCAGCGCCGTGCGGCTAATCTTCTCCGCCACGTCGCCAATGCGCTCCAGCTCAGAAATGGTTTTGATGATCGCCATCACCAGTCGCAAATCGATCGCGGTTGGCTGACGTTTGGCGATGATGCGCACGCAGGCTTCATCAATCTCCACTTCCATCATATTGACCTTCTGGTCGCCGTCGATCACCCGCTGCGCCAGTTCGCCATCCAGATTATGCATAGCGGTAATCGCATCGGTCAGCTGCTGCTCGACCATACCGCCCATGATCATCACCTGGGTACGGATATGCTCCAGCTCGGCATTGAATTGACCGGAGATGTGCTTATTCAGATTAAGATTATCCATGTCGATCTCCTGTCAGATCAGCCGTAGCGGCCAGTTATATAATCTTCGGTTTGCTTCTGGGCGGGTTTAGTGAACAGCGTGTCGGTATCGCTGAACTCAATCAGTTCGCCCAGATACATGAAAGCCGTATGGTCAGAGCAGCGTGCAGCCTGTTGCATGTTGTGCGTCACGATCACCACGGTGTAATCCTGTTTCAGCTCGGTGATCAGCTCCTCAATACGGCCGGTGGAGATAGGATCAAGCGCAGAGCAGGGCTCATCCAGCAGTAAGACTTCCGGGCGTATCGCGATACCGCGGGCAATGCACAGACGCTGCTGCTGGCCACCGGAGAGACTGTAACCGCTCTGATGCAGCTTGTCTTTGGTTTCATTCCACAGCGCCGCCTTGGTCAGCGCCCACTGTACACGCGCATCCATATCGGCACGCGACAGTTTTTCAAACAGGCGAACGCCAAAAGCGATGTTGTCATAGATCGACATCGGGAACGGCGTAGGCTTCTGAAACACCATGCCGACCCGGGCGCGCAGCAGCGCGATATCCTGCTGAGTCGTCAGAATGTTTTCGCCATCCAGCAGAATGTCCCCTTCAGCCCGCTGATCCGGATAGAGCGAGTACATTTTGTTGAAGGTCCGCAGCAGGGTCGACTTACCACAGCCCGATGGCCCGATAAACGCGGTCACCTGATTCTTAGCGATATCCAGATTGATGTTCTTCAGCGCATGATATTTGCCGTAATAGAAGTTCAGATTACGGACCTGAATTTTATCGGCTGATGCTGTCGCGATACTCATAATTCATCTCTCTTATACGGCGCCGCACAGGGCCGCGCCGGAAATTAACCGTGTTTACCTTTGGCGAAAATCACCCGCGCCACGATGTTCAGCACCAGCACGCACAGGGTAATTATCAGCACGCCTGCCCAGGCCAGGCTCTGCCATTCTGCGAACGGGCTCATGGCGAACTTAAAGATGGTGACCGGCAGGTTCGCCAGCGGCTGCATCATGTCGGTGCTCCAGAACTGGTTCGAGAGCGCCGTAAACAGCAGCGGTGCCGTTTCACCTGCAATGCGGGCAATCGCCAGCAGCACACCCGTGATGATGCCGGAGACCGACGCTTTCAGGGTGATAGACGCGATCATCTTCCACTTGGGCGTACCCAGCGCGTAAGCCGCTTCACGCATGCTGTCTGGCACCAGTCGCATCATGTTTTCGGTGGTACGAATCACAATCGGCACCTGCAGCAGCGCCAGCGCAATCACCCCGGCCCAGCCGGAGAAGTGCTGCATCTGCGACACCACAAGGGTGTAGACGAACAGGCCGACCACAATCGAGGGTGCCGAAAGCAGAATGTCGTTAATAAAGCGGATCACTTCTGCCAGTGGCGACTTGCGCCCATATTCCGCCAGATAGATACCCGCCATGATGCCCAGCGGTGTGCCGAAGAAGGTAGACCAGAAAATCAGTAATCCGCTGCCTGCCAGGGCGTTAGCCAGCCCGCCGCCCGCGGTATTGGGTGGTGGCGTTGATTCGGTGAACAGGGACCAGGAGAGTCCATCCACGCCGCGCGATACGGTGGTGAACAGGATCCACACCAGCCAGAACAGGCCAAAAGCCATGGTCAGCAGCGACAGCGTCAGCGCAATTTTATTTTTAGTGCTGCGCCAGGACTGCATTTTACGGCGTGATGCGTCCAGTTCGGCGCGCGCCTGAATTTCAATTGTGGTCATGAGCGCGCTCCTTCACTTTTCGCCAGCCGCATAATCATCAGCTTTGAAATCGCCAGCACGATAAAGGTAATCACAAACAGGATCAGTCCCAGTTCCATCAGCGCGGCGACGTGCACGCCCGACTCCGCTTCAGCGAACTCGTTGGCCAGCGCCGAGGTGATGCTGTTACCCGGCATAAACAGCGACGGGCTGTCGAGCTGGTAGGTGTTGCCGATAATAAAAGTCACCGCCATGGTTTCACCCAGCGCACGACCCAGTCCGAGCATCACACCGCCAATCACGCCATTTTTGGTAAAGGGCAGTACGATGCGCCAGATCACTTCCCAGGTGGTGCAGCCGATGCCGTAGGCTGACTCTTTCATCATCACCGGGGTCTGCTCAAAGACGTCGCGCATCACCGAGGCGATATAAGGGATGATCATGATCGCCAGAATCACACCCGCCGCGAGGATGCCGATACCGAAAGCGGGGCCGGAGAAAAGCTCGCCGACAATCGGAATGCCCGATAGCACGTCATTGACCGGTGTCTGGAAGTATTCGGCAAACAGCGGCGCGAAAACAAACAGACCCCACATGCCATAAACAATACTGGGAATGGCCGCCAGCAGCTCAATGGCGGTGCCCAGCGGGCGACGCAGCCAGCCTGGCGCGAGTTCGGTCAGGAACAGCGCGATACCAAAACTCACCGGTACTGCGATAATCAGGGCAATAATGGAGGTCACAAGGGTGCCGTAGATCGGTACCAGTGCACCAAATTGTTCGTTGGGCGCATCCCAGGTTTTGGTCCACAAAAAGGCGAAACCAAACTTCTGGATGCTGGGCCACGAGGAGATGATCAGGGAGACAATAATGCCGCCCATCAGTAACAGGACAATCAGCGCAGCCAGCCTGACCAGCGCGCCAAAAATTCTGTCACCTTGTTTGCCTGGGGCTTTGAATGCCGGCTTCGTTGCAGCCATAGAAGTCTCAGTCTTCAGAAGTTATCAGGACGGCATGACGCCGCCCGTTGAGTCTGACCGGACTGCTGTCCGGCCAGGGTCGGTCAATTACTGATAAAGCGCTTTACCAGAACTGTCTTTGATGTTGGCTTTCCAGGCGGCGCGAATCTGTTCAGTCACGCTCTCTGGCAGCGCAGCATAGTCCAGCGCTGTGGCGGTTTTGCTGCCGCTTTTGTAAGCCCAGTCGAAGAATTTCAGTACTTCAGCGCCCTTGGCCGCATTAGCCTGATCTTTGTAGATCAGAATAAAGGTGGTTGACGAGATTGGCCAGGCATCAGCACCCTTCTGGAAGGTCAGATCCTGCGCGAATGATTTGCTCCAGTCAGCGCCTTTCGCGGCATTACTGAAGCTGGTTTCGCTTGGGGCGACCGCTTTGCCATCGGCATCGATCAGTTTGGTGTAGGTCAGGTTGTTCTGTTTAGCGTAGGCGTACTCCACGTAGCCAATTGAACCCGGCAGACGCTGAACAAACGCGGCGACGCCGTCGTTGCCTTTACCGCCCAGACCGACCGGCCAGTTAACGGTGTTACCTTTACCAATTTTGCTGTTCCAGTCCGGGTTCACTTTCGCCAGATAGCTGGTGAAGACGAACGAGGTGCCTGAACCATCAGCGCGACGTACCACGTTAATGTTGGTCTCTGGCAGTTTCACGCCTGGGTTAAGTTTGGCAATCGCCGGGTCGTTCCACTTTTTGATGGTGCCGAGGTAGATATCACCGACGGTTTTGCCATCCAGCGTCAGCTGACCTGACTTGATACCCGGCAGGTTAACCGCCAGTACCACGCCACCGATCACGGTCGGGAACTGGAACAGGCCATTTTTCTGCAGATCTTCATCTTTCATTGGCGCATCGGACGCACCGAAATCGACGGTTTTGGCGATGATCTGTTTCACGCCGCCAGATGAACCGATACCCTGGTAGTTAACTTTGCTACCGGTGGCTTTTTGATATTCTGCTGCCCACTTGGCATAAACCGGCGCCGGGAACGTCCCGCCTGCGCCAGTGAGATCGGTTGCCGCAAAAGCAGATACCGCGCTTACGGCGAAGGTGGTGGCGAGGATTCGGGCTACGGTGCTACGCATCAGTGTCATATTCCCTCCAGGGGAGAAAAGTCAGGCTTGGGGCCGTTTTAGTAAGAATCTGTGATTGCTGCAGGAGGGAAAATAGGACAGTTTGATGACAGTGAAATGTACGAAATATGACAGATTTATGACAATCATGAAGCGCTTGTTCAGTAAGAGATCTACTAATGCAATATTAAAAAAACGGAGGGCCTGACAGGTAAACTGGCCAAGCTAATACTTGACCGTAACAAGATAGTTAATGGCGCGGTGAGATCTCGGGACACTGATATACGGGTGGCTTAGGCGGTTTTTTCACTGGTGGCTGTGGCTTACGCTTTTCCGGCACATGGCTGGTAATGGCCTGAACAGGAACGTTGTAATTATTAATCACTATCATGGGCTGTTTATCGCTAGCCGGGGCTTCGACAGTCGGTTTTGGCGCATCGGATGGCGGCATGGTTACTGGCACACCAGGGTGCTTATCCTCTTTTTTTTCATTTTTCGTACACTGTACCGCTTTGGCGTTGTTGCTTGGGCCATGGGGTGAGCGAATGGTGTAGCCGTCCTTAGGCAATTCAGCAAAAGCATATTTCCCGTCATTATCACAAAAGCTGATAAAGTGCTTATCGCCTATGCTCCATAAAATGTCGACATTTTTAAGCGTTGCAGTAAAGGTTGCTTCTTTATTATTTGTATTTATTTTCGTTAAGCCAGGCACCTGTCGATCGCATTCTGCGCAAGATAAAATGACAATTTCCTCGCTATCTTTTTTTAAGATAATTTCAACATTGGCTTTTTTCAAGCCCGCCATTTCAATATTATGTATAACGAATTTATTAAAGCCACCCCAACCAAGAGCGACATAAACAATGAAGTAAAACAAAAAGAATATTAATAATACCGCAAGGAAATGGAAAGAGCTATAAGTCCTATATCGCAAAGAATTCGTTGTTACAGCGGATAGATTTAATACGTTTCGGCCCAACGATGAATAAGGGAAGTAAACTAGCGCCAGCCACATTGCCAGTGAGCAAAGGGTAAGTACAACTCCCTGCATCCATAATAAAAAGGACAATTTAAAAGTTAAACCTCCTGTGTTCAAAAAAACATTGACATAGGAAACAATAACACAGCCAAAAATAAGAACAACAAACTTGTAAATTTTAGTTTGAGGTTTATTGGTGAGCTTACTGTAATCATCTATTAAAAAAAGTAGCTGGCAAAAACAGCTCCAACCGCAATCGGAATGAAAAGCCGAAGTACAATCCCCAAAATAGCCAAGGAATTTCCAAAAGAAACCCCTTCTGGAACATAATTAATGATGTGGTAACAGTAATAATAAATAAAGACAAACCCCACCACTGTCGATGATGAAAATAATCCCGTTAGAAATCTCTTTAAGCTACCCATATTCCCTCAGAAGCACGCTTTAGCCAGAAAAAAGATAAAAAAACCCACCTGAAAAGGTGGGCTGGAATCATTACTCTACCGTTACTGACTTCGCCAGGTTACGTGGCTGATCGACGTCGGTCCCTTTGATCAGGGCGACGTGATAGGAGAGTAGCTGTAGCGGCACCGTGTAGAAGATGGGCGCAATGACCTCTTCGACATGCGGCAACGGGATAATCTTCATTCCGTCACTGTCGCTGAAGCCCGCATCCTGATCGGCAAAGACATAAAGCAGGCCACCACGTGCGCGTACCTCTTCGATGTTGGATTTGAGCTTCTCCAGCAGTTCGTTGTTAGGTGCCACCACGATCACCGGCATATCCGCATCAATCAGCGCCAGCGGGCCGTGCTTCAGCTCGCCAGCGGCGTAGGCTTCCGCATGAATGTAGGAGATCTCCTTGAGCTTCAGCGCCCCTTCCATGGCAATCGGATATTGATCGCCACGCCCCAGGAACAGCGCGTGATGCTTGTCAGAGAAGCCTTCCGCCAGATTCTCAATCAGCTTATCCTGCGCCAGCATCTGCTCAATCCGGTTCGGCAATGCCTGCAGTGCATGAACGATCTCATGTTCAGTGTCGGCAGGCATCCCTTTCAGACGGCCCAGTTTCGCCACCAGCATCAGCAGCACCGCTAACTGGGTGGTGAACGCTTTGGTAGAGGCCACGCCGATTTCGGTGCCCGCTTTGGTCATCAGCGCCAGATCGGATTCGCGCACCAGCGAAGAGCCAGCTACGTTGCAGACCGCGAGCGAGCCCAGGTAGCCCAGCTCTTTAGAGAGACGCAACGCCGCCAGGGTATCTGCCGTTTCACCCGACTGCGACAGGGTGATCAGCAGGCTGTTTTTGCGAACGGCTGATTTGCGATAGCGGAACTCCGAGGCAATCTCGACATCACAGGGCAGGTTTGCCAGCGACTCAAACCAGTAGCGTGACACCATGCCGGAGTTGTAGGAGGTGCCGCAGGCGATGATCTGGATATGCTCAACCTGGCTCAGCAGCGCTTCTGCGCCCGCGCCCAGTTCGCTGAGATCAACCTGCCCCTGGCTGAACCGTCCGCTCAGAGTGCTTTTCAGCGCCATGGGCTGTTCGTAGATCTCTTTCTGCATGTAGTGACGGTAAATGCCTTTGTCACCGGCATCATATTGCAGGTTCGACTCGATCTCGGCACGGGTCACGGTGTTGCCTTCAC
>Ga0308165_1005374_pt1 | contig 11929 bp, 15 predicted proteins | sample PhyWR2_FD_201032 | JGI IMG/M metagenome (GOLD analysis project Ga0308165, IMG submission 201032) | Phyllosphere microbial communities from UC Gill Tract Community Farm, Albany, California, United States - DLSLW.R2 | ecosystem: Host-associated > Plants > Phyllosphere > Unclassified | place: USA... | reverse complement strand
TCGGAGTCAAAAAAAGTACTGAGCGATTAAAATGAATGCAAAGCCTAAATAAAAATTTTGGATTAAAATGCCGACTTAACTTAAATAATAAAACATTGGTTTTCACATGATGAAATCAATCGTCAAATAATTCCCACAATTTGTAAGCACCATACCCAACTAAAGCAATTCCCCCTGCGGCTAAAGCTACTGGTGCCGCAGCAACAGTAGCTGCAGAGGCTCCGGTAACACCTAATAGAGTGCTTGCACCGCCTGAAAAGGCTGCTGTGGTTAATCCAGCCCCGCTCGCAGTCGTAGTCAGACCGGTTAAAGCAGAAACACTAGATGACATCGCTCCTGATGTTAAAGTTCTTACTGCGACCTGCTTACCCGCTACAGACATTACCGAACTTACTAAGGTGCTTGCTGACTGCGCTGTTTGATAAGCTTTGTAAGCGCGGTAAGCGTTATAGCCTAGTGAGCCAATGGAAACAGTATGTGACACTGTTTCCACCTGAGCACTTTCACTTTTACCAGTGACGCACCAAGTCGCGAAATGCTCGCAATTGTTGTGAAAAACATTGTACTTATCCTCACCTAGTCGAGATTTAGCTCTCTTGACGATGTCTACATTAGAGTAAAGACCCGAGGAGGAAAGGTGTTCTATTATCTTTACTGTTTCTTGATTTTGATTGAACTCGTCAAAAGTAGTCTCGCAAATTCGGCCTTTATTTAGCCCATTTGCCAACCCGGAGTAATGGATAACCTTTCCACCCCCGATATAAATACCGTGATGAGTATATCCGGTTCGCTTTGATGAAAGATGAGCACCAAGGTTAAACATGAAAATCCCCTTTTCAAGCTAATTGTCATTTCAGAGGTTATACCCGAATTCTCCTACGGTATATAAAAATCAGTGATAACTAATGGACACTATAAATTTTTTACAAAGCAGCCTTACTTTATTAATAGGCCATGCTTGCTTCTATCATGCAACTGACTCAATGTAATCCACTCTCCCTTATCTGTGAACATATTTCCTAGTTTCAACTTACCACCTCGATACATTCGTCCCCGCTCCGGCCCGAGTATCTCATCCTGTCGGTGCGGCGACTGCCGGGCCAGCCAGTCAAGATAGGTGGTATCCGCCGGCACCTGCCCGTCCATGCTGGCGCGGGTGCCTTCATCCAGCTCTTCGCTGTCGATCCCGAGCTCACGCCATGATTTGGTAATCAGTGTTTCCGTAGAACGGCAGCAGAAATGGATTTTCCCCGGCCCCTGCAGATACGGAACCTTGTGACCGACAGGTTTGTTGTCCAGGGTGTAACGCAGGCGATCACGGATGATGCACGTCGGCGTGGTTTTGTTGTCCAGCGTGGAGAGCCACTGTTTACCTTTCAGGACATCGCCGTTGGCTTCTGCAAAATTAGTCCGCGCCGTGGCTGCCAGGTGATTCACAGCCGTTTTGGTAATACTGGCGGCATTGGTCCGGCTGAGCTGCAGCGCCCCGTCCTTATAGCCTTTGCTGGCGATCCCGCGCACCTGCCGGGCGATCGTCTCCGTGGTATCACCCAATAGGTAGCCACGGCGCACTGAATTGACAACGCGCGCCATGCGGTCGGCTTCCAGATTATCGGCCCACTCGCTCAGCAACCGTCCCTGAAAGGGCTGCGCCATAGCCGCCGCGTAAAGTTGTTCAGGCATGATGCCCTGTAGCGGGTACCGTTCTTTCACCTGTTGTGGCAGCAGCGCGTCAAACAGGCTCAGCTGGTAACCCGCCTCATGCCCGGCCAGCTGCAGCAGCTCATCCGCCAGGCTGGTCTGCATGCCCGCGATGGCCTGCTGGTTAAGCTCACGTACGCTGCCAAGCAAACTTTCGAGACGGGCCACGGTAAACTGACTGGTGGGCAGACTGTCCATCGCCACCAGCAGGCGCGCGGTGAGTTCGGCGTCACTGTCGTTCAGCAGCTTCACCATGCGGTTTGCCAAGCCAGTGCTGTAGCGGCTGATCCAGACGGTGTGGGCTATGGCTTCGTCACGCAGCCTGTCATTTACTGTTGCCATTGTTACCGCCGATCAGGGTGGGATTAGGATTGTTCAGTTCGTCAATCACATCGCCGGGGCTGTCTGCCGGGTCGATGAGGTCAAGTTTCTGGAGCGCCCGGACCATATCGGTATCGCGTATTGCGCCGGACTGCCAGGCGTTCACAATGGCGGTAACCATCCCCGACTCAGCGACCATCGCGATGAACTCCTGATTAATTGCGTAGGCTGCCTGCTGCTTGTCGATACCCAGATATCTCGCGCACCAGCCGATGGCCATTGAGTAGGCCTCGGATACGTTGGACACGCAGATTCCCAGCACGGATGTAGACGACGTTTGTTCGCTGCTGGATTGCGTCGCGGTTTTCACCGCCGCGTTCTGCTCGATGAGCCGGGCACCCAGCTGCACCATGTAGTCGCGCTTGCTATCCATCGCCTCTTTGGCCAGCATATTGGGCTGCGCCTGGGCATAACCAAAATTGCCCTCCCGGGGCAGCAGCAGCGGCGATCGGGAGCCGATTTTAACCCCCTTTTTCTCCAGATGATCGCGCCACCCTTCATCCAGTCCCGTCATGTACGGCTGAACCTGCCCGCAAAACCACACGCTGTCTTCATAATCGGCGCTGTTCCGGTAGTGCCCATGGTTTATCTCCACCAGCGCAGCGAGTGGTGAATCATCGATAGTCGGATCGTTGTTCTGCGCGCCGACAAAGGTGAACGGGATTTCGTCCCAGCTGTCTTTACCTTTAGGCTTTGGCTGATATTCACTGTTAACAGTAAACGCGCCAGAATCGGCATCCCCGCTGCGACGCCACACCCGGCAGATAAACCGACCATCTTCAAGCGCAAGCTCGCGATACTGGACCTCATCCTTAAACGCGTAGCCATCCTCCTTCTCAACACATTCACGCAACACCACCAGCACCAGCTGATCGCGACCGTTAATGCGCCTCGTGCGCCAGTTGATAATATTTTCGGCCAGGTAGCGCAGAATAATGGCCTGCCCGCTGCCTTCGGCGTAATCGACATAGAGCCCGTCACGGGCCACTTCCAGCACGTTCTCGGTCACCAGCTGCGACTGTTGGTAAATGCTGGTGCCAGCGCCGTCAGCGTTCTTCAGGAGATAGCTCAGTTTGTCAGGCGCTGAAAAGGTCGGATCCTTTCTAAAGGCCAGCCCAAGTAGACCTATTTTGGTGTTGCCCGTAATCGCGTAGAAGACCGCCCGCTGCAGGTAGTCTTCGTTGCGCTTGCGATTGCGCATGCTTTTGTCTGTGGGGTCGAGCAAAGGCAGATAGTTGTTGCATGGATCTTTCACCGCCTCTGCCCCTTTGCAGAAGTCCCTGATTTTCTTCCAGGCAGCACTGGCCGCCTGGTGTTCAGGACGAACCCAGGTGATGTCGTTATTAGCCATATCAGAAGGTGGTATCCATAGTGATTGAGTATGCCGGTTTGACGATGGGGTAATCCTTCACAATGAGGTACCCGCCAGCATCGTTGGGGTGGTCGTTATCTGCCTTTTTATCCGGCTCGCCGTTTTTATCCCATACCTGCTGCTCAAGGCTTTCCGTATAGACCGGGCAGCGCTGGACGTTGACCAGGTATCGCCGCTCGCCCAGCGCATTGCAGAACATGGCGTTCATCGAGTTGATACGATCTTTCACCGGCGGGTTGGAAGCGTTAACCATCACGCTGAATCCCGCCTCTTTGAGTTGAGCAATATCGGTCAGGCTGGCGCAGTTGGATTTACGGCTGTCGCCGGAGGCATCCGGGTAGATGTAGATCTGGCGGCTGGCAACGTAGCGGCCGTTCTCATAGCGCCAGAACTCTTCCTGAATGCGTTTGATCATCGCCGGGGTGTCATAGATCTTCACAAGCTCACGCACCGCGCGTGGCAACCCTTCACGCTTCACATGAACGATGGCCGCCATTTTGCCAACGTTGAAGTCCATGCCGATATACAGTGGCTCACCCGGGTGCTCTTCGTCAGCGCAGTTATTCAGTTTGCGATCGAATTGGTGATAAATGGTGCCGCTGGTCAGGTTAGTGAAATGCCCGCGCAGGTAGGCTTTAATAAGCTCTGGCGGATAGCTCGCTAGTAAGGACGGGATATAGTCATCCGGAAGGTTCGCTTCGTTATCAAACGTGGAGGCCTGCACCAGACCATATAGGGTCGCCAGTTCAGGCTTATCGCGTACTGATTTGACAAACTGCTGGTAAACGAACTTATACCCTTCCGGCGTGGTGGTAACGTCAATGCCGTTACGCAATCCGGCGACCTTGTAGCGCATACGGGCAATGATTTTCCGCCATGCCTGCTGCGCTTTGAGCGCGGGCATCACATCCAGTTCATCCACCAGCGCGTTGCCGATTTTAAACCCGACGATCGTGGCCGGTTTCTCCATCGAGCGACATATAGTTGTTCCCCGGTACTGCCGCCCGGCGTAGAAATGGACCTCTTTGTTGCTCTCGTTAATCTGGACCTTCAGCCCCCAGTCGAAGGCCACCTCCTCCACTGTCGGATAGAAAATGTCACGGATTTGCGGATAGGTCGGAGCGAAGTAGCCCTGGTTGATTTTGGGAAACTCCCACATCCCCTTGCAGATGCCACCGCAGCCAACCCACGTCTTACCGGAACCGAACCCGGCAACATAGGCCTTAAACTTATGCGGCATAGCGAGGAAACGCGCCTGGGGGACATTAAGCGTCGGCGCTATCATCACGAACCCTCGCGTCTACAACGTTAATGTTGATTGCAACAGGTGACGGGACATCATCATCAGGATCGGCCGCCAGCTCTTTCCGGAGTTTTTCCACCTCCAGCTGCCGGCGCTCAATTTCAATTTGCTGTAGTCGCTGCGCAAACTCGCTGTCAGCCAGTCCCAGGCGCTTCATCACAGCTTCATACATGCGTTCACGGCTTATGGCCGTTATCTCTACGCCATTCTTACCCAGCTTCACGCCGGAGTAAGCCAGGGCCGCATCAGGGGGAAGCTTTCGTGTGTCAGCGAAGTATGGCTGCCCTATTCCGTCACCATTGCAACGCGGGCAGCCAGGGTTAGGCTCGCGATTGTGGTCATAGCCATAACCGCCAGGGTCTTCCGGGAGTTTTGCTCTCTCGTTGCCTTCAACCTTTGCTATAGCCTCATCGAATTCAACAGCGTCGCGCCATTGGTAGTGATGACCGAAGCCCCAGCAATAGCGGCAGGCGCCACGACGATACTGTGAAAGCTGGTTTGCATCGAAGGTGGCGAGTTGCCACATTTGGGCGAGGACTAGATCGGCGCTGCCGAGAGTGCGCTCAATGGAGGCTTTCTGCTGCTGCGCAATGGCCTGCGCAACTGAAGTTTTCTTAAGTAGCTGATGACCGATTTGCTCAGCTGTCTTTTTGCTGTACCCCGCCCGGATAGCAGCCTGCGTGGCATTACCATCCTTAAGGTATTCGGCAACGAAAAGCCTTTGCTGGGCCGACAAGCCTTCATCATCCACCAGCTCTTCTGCGCACTTCTCTTTCTGCGCAGTGCGCAATTTCTCCTGCGCATGTTTTTGCGCACTTTGTGTAGAAGGCTTTTTGATATGTCGACGTGCGGTCGCGTAGTTCAGTCCCTGCGCTTCGCACCACTCTTTCGGCGATAAACCCGTTTTGGCATGCTCGGCGAGGAACTGGTCTTGCAACGCTCCCCAGTCCGGTTTTGCCATTGGTTACTCCATTTATCCCCTACAGGGCTTAACTAAAATTTAACCGCTATAGCCATTACGATGAGTCAACCCATGGTGATAGCTATAAAAAATCCTGAACGTGCCCTTTTGTTTACCGTTGATAATTCTCAAAACAAGGTGGATATTGATTTAAACCATACGAATTGCGGGGCTTTTTCATGTCTTTCAAATATTCTTTGTTCAGGGGCTGGTACTACTTTGCGACTTTTTATGCAGCTACTACGTTAGGTAAGCAATTCGGCGATGTAATCTACGAGGGGTCACGTCTGATGCAAGCAGCAATAAGCATGGTGATTATTACCTCTATGTTCATGCTATCGCAGAGTTTCTTTAAGATTCTGGGACAGCATTTTTCAACTAAGCAAGATTCAATGTAATGAATCCATTATCAAGGCCACCAGCCAATACCAGGAATCCTCCTAGTTGAGTGCGCCTTCGCTTGTAAAATCACATACATAAACCATATTAAGTATTCCCTGCGAGGCTCCTACCTACACCAGGGAAACACATGGAGCTGTATCATGACCCACATGAGCACACTCAACAAAAAAGTCTGTTAATAGCATGTATTGCCCTCTCTCCAGGGGGCTTTTTTTTTGCAAAAAAAAAGACCAGCTCGGACAGAACTGGCCAGGGTCATGCAGCAATGTAGATAGCTTTTGCACAAATTTCGATGTTATGCCTATTCCTTCAGTCTTCCGCTCAAACCCCGGGTGCCTCCCGGTGAACTCACTCCAGTAAGTAAATTCGCATACGTCCAGCATTTACTGGCTGCCCCGCCGCTTAGGGGGATTAGCCTGAATGGCAAAGATGTCGAATTACTCGTGCAATTTGAATGTAGTAGATGACTGATTTTTTTATGTGAGTTGCGTAAAAGTTTTGGTTAAGCGAAGCCAAAAAATAGCCACAAAGTATTAGTTAAATCCAATAAACGCTTCTTTTACGTTTTTATTTTAATACTTCATATATTTTTTGAGCCATGCACTACATTCATATCCTCCTTGTAATGATGACCCTCTTGGTCTCCCTTCCGAACTGTAGGATTTCATTTCGGAAGGGATATTTTTCAGAGCAAGTAAGCCTTCCTGCACATCAGCTTGAATGCCTACAGTGAGGCGCGAGCCTCTTCAACCTTCCTGATACTGGCCTTGTCGATGTTGCACTGGCCCAGCGCCGACAGCAGGCTGACATTAAGATCTAGACTGGTCCCATAGGTCAGCGGGTCGGGAATGGCTGGCTGCTGTGTCTCAGCTGTCAGGTTTGCCGGAAGCGGTACTACCGGAACCGGTACGTAGACTGTCCGCGAATTGCCGCAGCCGGTCAGCAGCTGCAGGAGGCACAGGCTGACGAGCGCAATCATCATTCGCAACAGCCACTTTGATATCTGCCTGGGCTCTCTGTGACTCCAGTGCGATCTGGTTCTTTGCATCCTGGTTAGCCTCTGAAATGGCGTTGATGATGTTCACGGCCTGAATGACGTTGGCGGTGATAGCCTCGGCGACGTTGGCGTTCTGCTCAGCAGCATCAGCACGTTCCTTTTCCGCCTGGTACTTATCGTGGTAGTGGCTGGCAGACCAGACGATGCAGCCCAGTACGCTCAGAGCGAACGTGAAGATGATTATCTTGTAGCGGAGCTTCATTTCTGACCCCACTGGCAGACTTCACGCTCAATCTCGCGCCGGGTAATCAACCCCTTCCACTGCTGGCCACCAGCATAAGTCCAGCGACGCAGCTGATCGCATGCACCCTGAATATCTCCCTGGTTAATTTTCCGAAGCAACGTGGAGGTTCTGAAATTGCCTGCGCCTACGTTGTAAACGAACGAGTAGAGCGCACCGCGAGTCGTCTCTGGAATCTCAACTAGGATGTACGGGTTGATCTGCCTGGCTACAGCGGTAAGGTCTTTGTTGAGCAGTGCGCGACATTCAGTCTCGCTGTAGGTTTTGCCGAGCATTACATCGCTTCCGGTATGCCCGTAGCAGACTGTCCACACGCCAACCACATCCCTGTAAGGCTGATACTTCACCCCCTCCAGCCCATCATGACCGTTCGGCCCGGTGATTAAGGCGGCGGCAATGGCGATAGCACCACCACTGATTGATGCGATGACTTTATTTCGGAGTGCCGGGGACATCGTCACCTCCTGACTTTCTTCGGTACTCCCTGTCCCGGTAGTACCAGTTGATGACGAAGGTTCCTATCGTGCAGGCGATGCCCACAACCAGCGCCCAGTCGTTAAGCGAGAGAGCGCCGAACAGCGTCGTCGTTGTCCCTGCGCCGACAGCGGCACCATTAGTGAATTTTTCCATACGATGCATATCTCTCACCTCCGGACTTTGTCGGGGTGCTTTACTTGAAGGGAGTTCAGGCTCTCCGGACGAATTAACGACAAGACGAGTGATGGGGGGAATCCGGGAGTCTGAAATAGAAAAAGGCCGCCAATCGGCGGCCTTCGAAAGTAGTGTTGTGTTTATAACGGGGGATGAAGCGGACCTTGAAGCACCTCCGCCTCGCCGTCATTGCAAATATCGTAACCCTGAGTCAGATGCCATATACCTCTGACTATCTGCCCTGTACGCAGGTCTTCAGTTTCGCCATCGGTATAGAGGGCAACCTGCACCCTGCCGTTGTGCTGTATCCAGTAAAATCCTTCTTCCATATAACCTCCTGTAGAGTGAGAGGGAATTATAAAGAGGCTGAAGATGGGATAGTTTTAGAATTTCTTAAATCGCTATAAAGCAAAAAGCCCTACGGTGGTAACCGCAGGGCTTGAAACGAAGGCAGTAACCCATCGTTGGAACGAAATTAACACAGATTCGGGAAAAGTAAATAGCTCACGCTTGAAATGTAAGCTATTTCCGTGACCACTATCGCGTTATCTGTTTCAGCTGCACTTCTGCCCAGGCTTCTTCGATATCGAATTTCGTAATCAGCAGATCGTAAAACGGCTTAACCGTTTTCTTCCAGGTATCCAGGCTGATCGCATCAGTGATCAGGCAAACAGCCGCATATGCCTCAGTCGAAGGGATCCGCTCGTACCCTCTCCCGCCGCAGCGCTTGCAGTCGGCGAGAACCGGAACACCCTGCTGATCGGTCAGTTCTTTGCTTACCACTTTACCGCGCCCACGGCAGTCGCTGCAGGCCGCGTTGACCTGGCCTGTTCCATTGCATTTTTTGCAGAGCACCCTTGCGGACTCTTTGACCTTCACCATTCCAGCTACGGTCATCTTGCCTTTCGGCTTGCGGAATTTATTGGTGAATACGTCGGCCTGGATGAAGCCGGCCCCGGCACAGCAATCGCATTGCTTCACGCTGGCTGCGCTGCGCGAATAGTCCTCAAAGGCGAACGCGGCTAGCTGGCGCATCACCAACAGCTTGATTCCGGCTTCCAGCTTGCGCAGTGCGGCAACCTTGTCGCATTTGGTAAGCGCGTATTCAGCCAGAAGCGCGATCGCCTGCTCCCGGTCGTTATTGCTGATCCCCATCTTTCCGAGGAAAGCGCTGTAACCCAGTGCGGCCCGTTCCTGCGTCATGCCCATGGCAGCCATGATATCCGTACCGGTTAGTGAATCTGATGCTGTGGCGCGCGGGGAGTCGCTAATCATCGTGGACTTTGCGAAGTGGTATTTCACGGTGTTTTCGAGGTTCATGCTGCGGCTCCTGCCATCAGGTATATGCGGATAAAGTTACGAAAGATGCGATAGTCCACCAGCACCGTGCCCGGGCGGCGATAAATGCGGAGGAGCAGCCAGCGCATGCGAAGTGATTCGACCAGTTCTGGTTTCATGCGGCCACCTGCTGCTTAAGTTCTTTGAGTTTTGCGCGATACTCGTCGCGGATCCGGATGAAGTCATCGCGGCGGTAATTGGTCATTTCGTGAGGTCCATTCAGCCAGTCGACATACTCCTGCCCGTAACGAGCGATCAGCCCGTCTTCGTAGTTCTTTGCTACAGTCGCTTCTTTGGCTGTGTACTTCCCGGAGCCGGCATTACAGGATTTGCATTGCTTATGGGCATTGCGCTCTTCAAAACGCAACTCAGGATTAGCGCCTACCGTTTTGAAGTGACCGCAATCCCACTGACCGCCATGCAGATCGGGAGGATTTGTCTCACCGCAACTGATGCATGGAAGGCCAAAGTCTCTGGCTCGAATGAATGAGTTGAAGGCTTGTTGCGCTTGGACTTTGTAATAACTGGCGGTCCTTAGCTCGGCAAGGCGTGTTTTACGCCGTTGACGCCCTGCCTTCTCCTCTTCGCGCTGGCGCTTCTTCTCAGCACGCTGATCCTCGGCCCGGTTCTTCGCGGTCTGCGCTTTGGCAACGGCAGTGGCACACTCGTAGCAGCAGACCACCTGTCCATCACGGACTGGGTGGAACCATTCACGGCAGCTCTGGTTTGCGCACTTACGGCGGGGTTTCTTAGCCATGCTCACCCCCAGACCTTTTGGCGGAACGTACGCGGCGTGGGCGCGAGGTACTTCACCTCCTGCCGCTCTACGCTTACTGTCCATGTTTGGTAGCCAGGGTTGAGGCTGCGCGTTACGGCTACGCCGCGGCGCTGGTACTGCCGCTGAAGTTCATCGGCCTGCTCAGTTGTGCATTCGGTGTAGTGGAACCATGATTTAGCCATCTGGTCAGCCTCCGAAGCTCAGAAGCTGCGCAGCGGCGTTCTCGGCCTCGCGCTGGTCCCCGAATGAGCGCGACAATATCCAGCGCCACAGAACATCGAGCGCGGCTTTGTAGAGCTGCTGAAACTCGGTCTCGTCCATATTGGCGAAGGCGATGCTGCGGGGGTGTTTCCGGAGAGTTCCGTCAGGCAGCTGGATGGCGTCGTAATGCCCGGATTCGATGGTGACCCAGGCACGATACGCGTCAAAAGATTTGCATGCGCTGATGCTGCCAGTACGTTTGTCGGCGATGCGTTCGAGATACTGCTCAGCAGCATCCAACAGCGCGGTTTCGCTCCCGCCAAATGAGGCCAGAAACTTCGCATAGCCGGTCACCAGCTTGCGTTCGTTGGATGAGATAGCGCCGCCGGTTGGCTCCCAGTATTCGAAGCCGAGATTCAGCAGAGCGAAGAAGCGACGGTGAAAGGCCGGATTACGGACCTGTTTGAAGTCGGCCACCAGCAGGGCGCCGAGCTTGATTTTTGATTGCAGCAATTCACTGGTCTCCGGCGTGGCGGGGATCAGGATTCCTGAGGACTGCTTGATGAGTTGTAACTGCGCCATGGTGTTCTCCGCGGCGCATCAGGTCAACGGGTGTTCAGTCCGTTGATATCATAATATCAGAGGGTTGATTGACGTGGTAGCCGAGGCGGCGAAGAAAACGGGTTCCGGAAGAAAGATTAAAAATCCCTTCATCCTCCAGCAGCGGGCGGCACGACACCATGCCATTCCTGGTGTAAACGAGACATCGGCTTTCAAACGGCATTGAACCAATAAGCTTGCCGTCTGAACGCCTGATAATGTCGTACCAGTCACCCTGCTCCTGCTTTTCTTTCACATCGACCTCCTCACTTTGCTATCACCAAATACCCTCTCCCGGCGGGGAGAACTCCACTCCACAGAGCCAAAATAACAAATGGCGCAAATTTCCTAATAGGTTCGCCGGAAGAAAAATTCATTTTTTTCTGTAGCACTTAAACCATACAACAAAATACTGTATATATAAACAGTAATTATCCGTTTGGCTTAAGTATGCACATGAAAGGCATGTCTGCGCAAGCCCACTCATCTGATTGATTTGAATAAATTTTTACGCTAATTCCATGTAAAAACTGACCGTTATTTTTAACACTTAGTCTGGGCTGAAAGTACTGGGGTAAATATCTGATTAGAAACCCCTCAATCCTGCCGAACCAGGAACAGGCCTGCGCCTGAGGGTATATTGCAGGGCTGACACTTCATGTCAGGTTGATAATTTGTTGCCGCACCGCGGTTAATATCTGATCAATTTCATAGATCAATATCTTGATATCGATCGGTATTATCGATCAGGGGAAAATGCCGAGGATAAGCTGCATTCATGGGATGAATCAGGCGGTCTGTTGCCTCCCGGCATAGACCTTCAGCAGGGTTGCCTGCGCCAACACCTTAGTGAACGGCGACAGCATGCATTGCTATATCCTTCTGATTTTGGGAGGATAAGCCTGAGAGTCTCGGTGGGTTTACTTACATTAACTTGAGGATA
>Ga0308165_1005373_pt1 | contig 11929 bp, 14 predicted proteins | sample PhyWR2_FD_201032 | JGI IMG/M metagenome (GOLD analysis project Ga0308165, IMG submission 201032) | Phyllosphere microbial communities from UC Gill Tract Community Farm, Albany, California, United States - DLSLW.R2 | ecosystem: Host-associated > Plants > Phyllosphere > Unclassified | place: USA... | reverse complement strand
AATTCAAAAGAGGCGGCCAAGAAATTCGCCGTATGGGCAACCTCCAAAGAATACATCCGGCTGGTCGCGGAGAAGGATGGCTGGGGCCTGGCGCCGCCCGGCACACGCGAGTCGACCTACGCGTCGGTCGGGTACCTGAGGGCCTCGCCATATGCGGATTTCGTTCTGGACGCGATTCGGAGTGCCGACCCCGACAGTCCCACGCTCAAACCGGTTCCTTATGTGGGTATCCAGCTTGTGACGATCCCGGAGTTTTCGAGCATCGGCACCTTCACCGGCCAGGCCATCGCGCGTGCGCTGGCGGGCCGCAGCAGCGTGGAAGCCGCGTTGAAGACTTCGCAGACCATCACGATGCGCCTGATGCAGCAGGGCCGCTACATCAAGTATTGAAACGACTGCGGCGAGCATGACGCCCTTTTGCCCCTGTGGCATCTAGAAAAATGCTCAATCACTAAGATTCCGGCAGTTACGAATTTATTTTGCATCCGCGTAGACTCGGACGCGCTCTGCATGAGTTAATTTTTCTCTTTGCTCACGCGTCAAATCAGTTATCCAAACATTTCCTACTAAATTGATATATTCCTCATTCCTGTGTAGTCGGAACATATCAAAGAACCCATCACCGGGGAGGCCTGAATCTTTTCGGGCCATAAGACACGTATAGTTCGCGATCCGGAAATCACGAATGAGATCAGCAGCCTCTTCCAATGCACGATGGCATTCGTGTCTTTCGTCATCTCCCGTTAAGTCGACAGTACGATAAAGAACGGCAAAGCTAACGGTGCCTTTCTTTTTCGCAGCATCGATCAATACCGGCATAATTGCATGCACCATACTGTCAAATCTTGACATCAAGCCTCTCAAATCGAAAAGTCCTCTATAAATTCCAGTAGCAGCAAGATGATGGCCGTTGACCAAATATTTGCAGCTGCACAGCCAGTTAATTGCGCTTAACCCCACCACTAAGTAGTACCCCGATAGATCCGATGGGATTGTTTATTCAATCAATTTTCCAATGCAGTTTTCGAAACTTATTCGGCAGGCTTCTGTTCCACCTAAGGCTTTCTCGCTCAGTGTGAGGTTTTCCAATTTACGAATAATTATTCGTAAATTATAAGTAAGTGCCACTGATTGTTGCTGAGTTAAATCCTTCGCACGTTTTAGGAGCATCGGCTCGAGTTTCATGAAAGCTTTTGCAACATGATATCGATGATTACCGTCATCGATCATTGATCCGCATTTATCAAGTGTATTGAGAAGCTGCTCAATTCGCTGGACAGGCTGCCTGGCATCGGAATTAAGTTCCAAATCACAGAGCAAACCAAAATAATTTGTATCAAGTTGGTATGTCTTGAATCCCGCCCGCTTCTCTGCACGAGCATATGCCTCGAGCATATGAGATTCAGCCAAATCCCATCGGGGCTCATCTTGCCAATAGATACTGTATTGCAGCCAAAAGAGGGGTTCCGTTTGAATCAGAGAATCCTGGCGGCACGATTCGTACAACCTCTGAATTATCTTCCGCCGATCCGGAACTCTTCCAATCACAGAGTCGATAAAGCCAAATCGAATAACGGCAGAGAGGATGGCGCGAGCACGTCGAAATCGTTCCGATAAGGTGTCGTCGGTATTGGTTGTTCTACGGGCAGCTTCTGATGCGAGCGAAAGGATCACTTCAATAAAATCCAGTGGTTCTAAATATTTCGTGAGAATGTGTTCCGAAAGCACCGCTGAATGAGGTTCGATTTTATCCATGGTGTACTCCACGAGCTCGTGAATAGGCTCGCCCAACCCGTTCATTACTGCGTACGGGTCATCCCCAATTACCTCTTCAATAAAGCCAACGTCTAGGGGTAGACCCGTAGCTTTTAAGATCGAACTAACCAATATCAGTCGTCTCGAGGCCCTATTTTGCAATAGGGGAGTGATCACCTCCTTGAGGCGCTTAGCTATTTCCGGGTCTTCAAAGGAAAGTAGTAAGAAATCGCGGAACTCCAATCCAGATTTGATCTGACGAGATTGAGAGAGCGAGGTGAGCCCTGCTTTACTAAGGAGCTGCTGAAGCGCTTGCGTGTCATCATAGTCCAGCTTATCTAGGTCCACTCTGGCCACCTTCCCAAGGCGGCGTTGAACTTCTTGCATGCGAACCTGCAGCGTGCTGGTGGGAAGCTCTACAACATATCGAGCTTCTTCTGATAGTTCACTGAAAAAATGTATATTGGTGAAGGCACTGTCATAATCCGGAAAAAAAATCACCGGATCTCTTATGCTTTTGATGAAATCAATATCCTGTGGTAGCGGAACAATGTTGCTTCTTAAGACGAAGCAACGTCTTCCTTGCTGGGAGAGATGAATCTTTAGTTCATCTAAAAAAACGGATTTCCCATTTCCAATCTTAGCGTGAACAACAAGCGTCTTGCTTTTCTTTAGCTCGTCTACGCTTTTTTCCAATGCCTTATTACGAATCACCGCGTATTCTGAAGTTGGCCAAGTCGCTTTTAAAGCATCAAACCTGATACGCCCGAACGACAGGAGTTCTTGAACCTCAGCCGAAGTTGGGCCGTGGGGTAATTTATCGTCCTTAATAAGATCGACATATTGGAATGAACGTAACTCTCGCTCGTGTGTAGGTGTTGCTTCAATTTTTGCCCTGTCCATGCGCTCTACAAATCCTGCAAGTCCGAAAGAATGCCGAGTACCAAAAACCGCGATTTTCTTGGCCGCGACGGGACTACTCGGTATTCTCAGAACAAAATGGCATCGCCCTTCTGTACCAGGATATTTAAGCAAGTAACTTGCCGGTTCGAAATCATTAATGTCGTAACCGAGAAAGAAGACGTACTGAGACACTTTAATGTCTTGATCAAACCAATCCCACCATAGGGATTTTTTCACTCGCTGTTCTACATAGGATTTCTGTGTGAGGACCAGAGACTTGCCCGGAGCTTCCCTATCGCATTTTGCTATTGATCCATGCAAATGAATTACAGCTCCTTTCCGCAGTTGCTTGGGTGCATCGTCTGTCAAATCAAATATATCCTTGGCCAAATTTGTGCCGGTTTCCGCACGATAAACAGAAACCGAATTATCATAATTTGTCGTATATATTCGCTGCCATGGTAAGGACAAGGCTTTACGCTGGAGCTCCGTAAGTTCTCGAATGGTATAAAGGCTTTCTAGTAATCCATAGACGTCGCATTGTTCACTCAGTGCGTACGTAGCAGTATCGGTAAGAGGGGAAGTGTCGTCCTCCGGTAATTTGCTCAGCTGTTTCAGGGCTTGGTTCAAGCCATTACCAACTGGAGGATGCGTATTGGCCTTATTTTTCGCTTCAGCCGAAAATCCTGCACCAAGAAAAAGAATGCAGCGAGACGGATCAAATATTTCGGGAAAGTCATCCAAATTCAAGTCGATCTCCAATTTCTTTGTGGTGAAAAGTTTTTGAAAGCTGATTGTCGCTGAACTCATTTTTTAGTCGCGAACAAATATTAACAAACTAATGCGGACTCTCACTATAGCTGAGCGCTAGGAAGAATCATGTCGGAGTAAATGTATATGTGGAGTGGACTTTGCCGCCTCATCGAAGAGTTCTTTTCAGATTAATTTTTCGTTTAGGCCACAATGCTGTCCAACAAGCGGTCAACTCATTTTGCGGTCAACGCAAGCTCTTCTGCTTCGACATATTCGCTGCGAAGTTAAAATTTAAAAAAAGGAGAAAGATCGCTGTGTCGGCAGCTGAAGAATATGGTGACTTTTTAGTTTGACTCTCGCCTTAGATGGATCTCCGGACTCGTCTCGCACTACGATCTCACCTCCTTGGTGCAACTCCAACAAAGTCGCCTCCACCATCTCACGGGTAGCCGGAGTAGTATTAATTAGCCGTAAGAAGAACTGCTCAAAACTCATTCCATCAGCTCCCGCAAATAGCATTGCAGGAATTTGCGCCATCATTTTTTCCTTGCTCACAGCTTCAGCCACTTCACTGAAGTCAAAACCAGCCTGCAACTTGTGCTCGTCATCAATTTTGCTGATGTAACCGGTACTGAACATATGAAAGCCAGCATCACCATAATGCGAAAAATGATTGTGGTGCTGCCAGTGTGTGGTGGCCATCACATCGCGCGCCTTCCAATGCTGCGAGAGATGAAGTAACCAGAAATCTCCATGGCCGCGCTCAGGTCGAATAAAGAATGGCGTAAAAAACTGAGCGGAGCATTTGTCCGTCAGATTCTTATAGAGGGAAGACTGAAGATGCACTCGCCATCGAGGAGACTGCTTGATTTCGTCGATGTCAGACGCCCGCATCGATGAGCTAATCCCTGTAGCTTGCTCAAATGACGCCAGATTTTTCTCGTTCAAATAATTAATGAGGGAATCGATATAGAAGGTAAGAATCACCTCGGCAAACTTTAGCTTAGCGAAGATTTCATGCAGGCAGTGCATTGGCACATCGGAGTAGCCGTACTGATCAAGGACAAAAAGCGCTCGTCCGGAACGACGGCTTCTATCGTGGCATCGCTGGATGGTCTGCGTACAGTGTTCAGCGAACTCCCCCTTAATTAACCGTATTTGATTATTCTTAAGTGGTTCGCCGTAGCCACGATCTACTAACAATCGACGCAGATAATCCAACGACGACTTACTAGAATCTATGCAGATAAGTTCGACGTCTATGTGTATGGGCTTACGGCGGTTCTGACGAAGATTCACTGCTGCTTCGGCTTCCCGTATCGCCTCAAGAATGATTAGCGGCGACCCGAGCACTTCGAGGCCGTCTTCATTTAGATAAAGCCCACCACCGCAAAAACCGTCAACGATAGTTAATTGGATTTTGTCTTGTTGCGGCAGCGGCACCAGCGTCAAGAAGTAGTCGACAAGATAATTACGGAGAAGCGCATGCTTAACTTCGCTATGTCGCTTCAGCAGCGGTGGTGGACTTCCCCAGTTCCAAGTGTAATGTGACATTGAGTGGCACGCTTCGCGCGCTCTTGTAATCCCCAGCGGACAATGTGCCTTTTCTTGCTTATAAAATCAAGCTCGCTTCGTTTTTTCTTCATTAGCAGTTACGCGACTGATGACGGTAACCGGCATCTCATCCCAAGTGCGACCATTCAATTCGCGGCCGTTGGCAGCCTTCGCCCGTTTTTTACCGTCTTCACCCCACCCCCCCCATTGCTTGAAGAAGAATGCAACGCCTTGTTCCTGACATTGCTCACGAACTGCTTCGGCCCATTCGATTTTCATCGGACGAGCCTTCGGACCAGATTCTCCCCCGACTATCACCCAATGGATATCCGTTAAATTAAGTTCGCCCACATCAGCAAGAAGAGGTTCGACGGATAAAAATCGGATCGAAGCCGGCACCTGGCGCAGATAGTCAATGCGAGGAACTCCATACTTTTGATTTTCGACTGAAACGCCTAGCCAAGCATTATTTGGCACAGCGCGCTTGCGGAAATAGCGCGCCATTCGAGCAGCTCGCTTAGTGAGAATCTGATACGTATGATGAGGCGTCTGTGCAATGACCTCAAATACCTTATCGATATATTCATCTGGAACTCGATCGTGAAATAGATCCGACATGGAGTTCACAAAATACACGGTAGGTTTCTTGCGCTTGATTGGGTCATTTAGGCGCTCTGGCAAAAGAGTCAGAGCAAAACCATTTTCGTAACCAGGCGTACCCATAGCATTCAGCCGCTTGGCCATGGCTTCAGCATAGCAATGCTTACACCCGGGCGAAATCTTGGTGCATCCAACTGTAGGGTTCCAAGTTTGTTCTGTCCATTCAATCTTGCTCGTAGTTGTCATCGAAAATTCCCCTATTTTTTAATCTTAGCTCCAGCAGCAGCTGGCGGTCTATAGCTACGAACGATACCCCTGACGACGCCAATGACATTCAACGTCCTCTCGGGGATTGCAGTTTTTCCAGTCGCATCGTGCGCGATGAGGCGCGGCTGACCGCGGTCGTTCCGAAATTCTTTTATGGTCTGACATCCGTCGATTTCGGCAACGACGATTTCTCCGTTTGATGCTTGTGAGCTCGCCTCTACCACGGCGATATCACCATTTAAGATGCCTGCGTTAAACATCGAATCACCTCGCACCTTCACTAGTACCGTTTTCGAAGGCCTTGCCTTCAACAATTGATCCAGTGCCTGAGCATGAACAACGCCAGTGGCATTGCCGTCTGCGCCAAAACCTGCCCGGACCTCGTCATCACTTAACTCCAGCGTAAAAAATGCGGGCCCAGGCGCTAAGCGCCCGCCTTGAGCCTTTGTGAGATGGCCGGACGCTATCAAACGGTGAGAAAGCTTGAACGCAGCATTCTTTGCTTTGAAATTCAGTACCTTCGCCATCTGACTGTATGACGGCAAGCAGCCGAATTGAGCATACGTATCGCGAAGTCGGCGCAAATGCGCCTGATCATTATTAGTTCTTGCCATGTCGCTATTTTGGTAGACAATCGTCCACTAATCAAGAAAAATAATTGGACGGCGTATTGCGCCGCCACTGTAGTTGACTGGTTTGGAGAGCGAAATTAAGAGTCGAAGAGACTGAAGTTGCGTCCTCGGGCAACATCGCCCCAAATACGGTCAGGTAATTCGTGACGAGAAAGAAAAACCATTCTGTAGATAGTCCGTCCCTTTCCGTCAGTGATTTGCGGCATCTGGCCACTTATCTTGAACCCCAAATCTCTGATCGCGTCGCACCAAGCCCCAAAAAACCATCCCGGAAGGCTGGCTTTAGATAATTCATCGGTGGGCACCCTAGACCGCCATCCCGGCAACGCATGGTCAAACCGATCTCGAAGCGGATTCAGTTCCATATCAATATTGCGAGATAGATCCATCAGACTAAAGTGGATGGCAAAATCCACGTGTTGCAACTTGGATAATTTTTCGATGATGGAAAACGACAAATATTCTAGGTTGTATGGATCGATGTAGGCCAACGTCAGAGCCCCGAAAGGTACGGCTTTAATCATGGCATCTACTGTCTCAAGAGCTGGCCCCACGAAACCTTGTACCGAGGCCCCAGCCGCTGCAAGTCGCAATTGATTTGCGCGCACCCGCTCGGCATCGATGTCACCAACTAGAACTCGTGTGAAAGCAGCTCCGGAGGTGGCCGACTGTCGATATGCGGCAACAGACCCACCGTCGCGCGTAAAGGACTCTCCAACTACTTGGATTCGACCAGGACCACAGAACGGATCAATCAGTACACGTTGCTTGAATTTGGCCTGGGCTTTGCGCGTCGCGTGAAGATATTGGGTGAGATAAAGATGCTTCTCATCCGGAACCCATCTGCCGACGCCTCGTCCGTGCGGCCCACGCTCAATCGGTTGCTCCGGGTGAGAGTCCGGGTAGATGCTGCCTGACTGGTCTGCGTTCAATTATTGTTTTCCCGATGCATGACGTACTAGATGGGGCGATTAATCATGTGGCGCTCCTCACGAATTTACATCAAAAACATCAATTGGATGCATGCCCGTTCTGAGAATTTTTTGACCGTCAACCGCGAGGTGCTATCACGCTATAGGCCAGCGTTCGTCATGAGGTGTGATGCGGTGACATCCAATGACTTTGCAAGCTTGACTAGATTTTTCAGTGTCAGATTTTTCTCGCCGCGCTCAACTGCACCAATGTAGGTACGGTGAAGTCCGCATTCAAACGATAACTCTTCCTGCGACCAGTTCTTCGCCAGCCTTGCTGTTCGCAAGGCGAGGCCAATTCGTTTTTCCGGTGCAAGGCGTTTATCCATGCGCGCATTACAACCACCCGCACTCTTTGAATCGACACTCTATTAATAGCATAAATTGATAATTATCAATAAAACCAATGTATTATGATGAAAATATATATTTTTATTTTTTCGTGAAAAATGGTTTTTAGCGCGAGTTTCTTGCCAGCCGAAAGGCATGAATCCAGTGTCGAGCGCTTCTCGTTATCTGATAAGTATTTAAGGGTGAGATGTATGCTTGGGGAAGTCTTGCTGGTACTGTTTATTTACTTTGTGTGTGCTGTTGCCGCAGTGGCTGGCGTAGCCTGGTTGGTAATACGTAGATGGCGCGGAAAGCTGGTGCGGGTGGTGACGAAAGTCAACTTGGAGAATGGGACGGATTTCGTCGTTAGTACCACGACGGTCATGGGCTCCTGGATCGGCAAGGCTCTCGTGTTCGACCAAAAGAACAAAATACTGATGTTCTATACCAATGGCAGTTATACCCTGCATGATTACAGCTACATTCGTAGCTGGAATCTCCACTGGACAGATAGCGTGGGGGCAGCAGGGAACATCATGCACAAAGGCGTGCATCTGATGATCGAAACGAATGACCTGAATCGGCCCGTACAATCCTTTCCGATGACGTCCAAAAGCCAGGGCGATGCCTGGCATCAAAGACTAGACCTGCTATTGAACGGCTGACCTTTTAACTAATATGAATTCCTCTGTCTTTATCAACATCTTCATCGATACCGAGTTCACAGATTTCGTCGATCCACAGCTGATCAGTATCGGAATGGTGGCTGAAACTGGGGAGGAATTTTACGCCGAGCTGCCTTATGATTTTCGACGTTGCAGCGAATTTGTGAGGGAAGCCGTACTGCCGATGCTCGGTTACACGCCAGAAGGCCAAGTGGCCGAAGATGATTTGTACGTAAGGATTACTCAGTGGCTGCGCATCGTTCGCCTTGGTGACTCAGCGGTACAAATTTGTTATGACTACCAGACTGATTGGGATTTGTTTGTCAAAGCTCTTGGTGGTCAAACTCCGTCCTGGTGCAGCGGTCGGCTTGTCGCAGATCGCATTAACGAGTTGCTTCGGCACGAGTATCACGAGAAAAACTGTTTGCCTGAGCATCATGCATTGAATGATGCCAAAGCGAATCGCTACGCATTCCGGGAGTCTCCGCCCCTCAAGAACGCCCCATGATATGGCCGGACTCAACACGTACCGTTGTAAATATGCCGCATACAAACATCTTTGTTTTAAACGGGGACAGTAGTCCCTTTTTGCTGTGCTTCCAGAAGAATAATAAATTTTATATTTTTTCTAATGCGCTTTGCTGCTCCTTGATTTCAATCGAAATTTCTCAAAAAAAAGCAAAGTCAGAAAAATAAAATTGTTCGGCTAATTAGTTTTAACGCGATTTTCCGTCCGAGTTTTAACGGGGACTTCTGCAAGAAAACGAAGCTGTAAAAGATCCAATAAATATTTATCGGATTTTTTCTATTTGCGTTAAAGCACTTCTTCCCGCTAGCCTCAAGACTCCACTGAAATGGAGTCAAAAAATGTCCCCCTATGGAAAACGCTTGCAGGAGCTCTTACTTCTTGCTGAGGTACCGCAAGGAAAACTCGCTCGAGTTATTGGCATTTCTCACAATCATGTGAGTCAAGTGCTGAACGGGGTGAAATCTCCCTTCACGCCGGAAATACAAGAACGTATTTGCACCGTGCTGAATTTGAGCGATGCGGACAGAAAAGAGCTGGAGCAACTCGCAGCCATCTCCAAAACGACCTTTCGTCTTCGGCAGGGCGCTAGGCCTGAAGAGTTTGCAATTGTCGCTCTCTTTGCCGACACATCAACATTCACTGCTCATACGTACCTAGCAGCAGCCAAGCTTGCAATGGCCGCGTATGAGGCGTCTATTCCGCAGTTCGCTATATCCGCGCAGTTGGAATCGACTTGACCTGCTATGCAGATTTAAAAAAGAAAGGAGGAAAAAGAGGTAAGGCGAAAAAACACGGCGTAGAAAAAGCACAGGGCTCGATACCGTTAGCGCGGTAGTCGAACCCTTTGATGTGCTACAAGCGAGCTGCCTGTAGTGCCATCTTGTGCCAGCAAGCTGGGATTGTCAATATCCTAGTAAGGAGATTCTTTTTTTTGAATCTTTTGCGCTACGCCATTTCATTTTCTGCGCCCCACACGAATGTGGGGCGCAAACTAGGAAAAAAGAAATGGCTCAAATTCATTGCCAGTCAAAGCGGTATCGTGACGTAAATATCTTTACATTCACAGAGATGTCGGAAGATGAGGCGCACGAGAAATTCGCCGAGGTACGCTGGGGCGACAGGAACAGCGTCACTTGCCCTTTTTGCGAAAAAATCGGTTCGCACTACTACATCGCCTCTCGAAGAAAATGGCGGTGCCAAGACTGCGCTGAATTTTTCAGCGTAACTACTAATACGATCTTAGAAAGTCGTAAGCTACCTTTCCGCACAATTCTTGTAGCGCTTTTTTTATTTGTGGCAGCTCCAAAGTCTGATGGTGCAAATCGTATTCATCCGATCCTTGGTGTCACTTTGCGCACCGTCTATACATTATTTGGAAAATTCCGAGAGGCTATTTGGGTCCAGAGAGACACCTCGCCATTAAGCGGTGTCGTGCATATTGATGGAGGACATTTTTGCGGAAAGCCGAGACGGCCGCGGGTCCGTCAAAAAGCGAATGCTCAAATGGTAGATTCAAAACTTCGCAATAGAAAGGCAAATTTAATTCCTGCCAATGCATTGAAAAACATCGAGCCGTGGAATCAAAAGAAGCTTAAAAATCGCCGTATTGTTTTGGTAATGCGTGAGGTATCTCAGGAGGAGGAGATCGGCGGACTAAAGACGCGCATAGTCATTGTCCCTGCTGAGACCCGCGCTCACGTAGTTCAAGCGATTCGTACCTATGTTTCGCCTGATGCGACAACGGTTATGACTGATTTCAGTGCCGCCTACAGGAGCCTCAGTTCTTGGTATGAGCATCAAGCGGTAAATCATTCCGTTGAATACGCAACAGAAGATGGCGTAAATCAAAATCAGGCTGAATCGTTTATGGCACGCATGCGCAGATCTGAGTTTGGTGTTCTGCACGGGATGCGTCATCAATATCTCGCTCTTTATGCAAACGAATTTGCTTGGCGAGAGGACATTCGATTTTCCACCCTAGGAGAAAAATTTCACGTTCTACTGAGCATGGTTTTGCGAACCGGCTTGTCGAAAGCTTGGAGGGGTTATAACCAAGGACATCGTCTGGAGACCGAGTATGACGGGATTCCTAAGGCCGAGGTATGGCCTTGGGAAGAGCCCATCTAGATGATCTTTTGCTAGGCGAGGAGCTTACGCGAATAACTATTCCAAGGTCTTCAAGGTTATTCAAACGGGCGCGAACTCGATTTCGCACGAAATGAAGGCTCTGCTCTGCAGTTGCAGTTAAATGGGGAAATCTCTTAGCCAGCATGAGTGCCAACTCATCCGTGGAAAGGGGATTTTCCCTGTTTTCTTTTAAGAACGTTAATATGGAACTGGAGAGTTCTCCGTACGGAAGATCGATTCGTTTTCCTTGTGGGGATATTGGGGATATGTTTTCCGTATTGATGCGTATCTCATGCATTGATAGTGCACGCTCAATGCAAACAAGATCTGCCTTTAGATCTACGAGTTTGTTCTCTATTGTGCTGAGATCAGAAATCTTTGCCTCCAGTTTGGCCAGAATTTCCTTGTTCTTTGTGATCTGTTTCTGGACTTTACAGATCTGACCGTCAATACGGGCGTGCTTGCCGATCAACCAGTTTAATGAGGATGGAATGCGTGTATTCATGTATCAAGTACATCGCAAAGCATTCCTTCCATCAAGTGTCACAAGGGCAAAAGGGCGGAGCATGAAAAAAGGCAGGCGGAGAAAATTCCGACTGCCTTTTCTTTTTATCGCAGCTTCACGCTGCCGCAAGGTTTATTGATGCTGGAACTTGAACACCGAGATTGCCTGCAACAGGCGGCCGGTCTGTTCTTCCAGGCTGCCCGCTGCTGCTGCGGCCTGTTCCACCAGCGCGGCGTTCTGCTGAGTGCTTTCATCCATGTCGGTGACGGCCTGATGCACCTGCGTGATGCCGACGCTTTGCTGCTGGGTGGCCACGGTGATTTCGTTCATGATGCCGG
>Ga0308165_1005372_pt1 | contig 11929 bp, 5 predicted proteins | sample PhyWR2_FD_201032 | JGI IMG/M metagenome (GOLD analysis project Ga0308165, IMG submission 201032) | Phyllosphere microbial communities from UC Gill Tract Community Farm, Albany, California, United States - DLSLW.R2 | ecosystem: Host-associated > Plants > Phyllosphere > Unclassified | place: USA... | reverse complement strand
GCTGACCCGCCAATGGCAGCGCTTTGGTTTAACTTCTGCTCAGCAAATGAACCAGCATCAATGGTGGGAGGCGGTTAGCGCAGCATTAGCTGAACAGCTGGCAGCGCAACCGGCTCCGAGTGATATTCAGCAAGTACAACGCCATGTTAACTACATTTCGATGGAGTTTTTAATTGGTCGTTTAACCGCCAATAACCTGATTAACCTGGGATGGTACGATCAGGTTGAGACTCTCTTGGCGGAACAACAGGTTAGCTTAAGCGATCTGCTGGAACAGGAAACCGATCCGGCACTGGGCAATGGGGGGTTAGGACGCCTTGCAGCTTGTTTCCTGGATTCAATGGCGACCGTTGAGCAACCGGCTACCGGTTATGGCTTAAACTATCAGTACGGTCTCTTCCGTCAGTCTTTCAGTGACTGCAAACAACAGGAAGCGCCGGATAACTGGCACCGTGAGAGCTACCCATGGTTCCGCCATAATGCTGCCCTGGCGGTAGACGTCGGTTTTGGTGGCAAACTGGAAAAACAAGCCGATGGCCGTCAGCTGTGGCGTCCGGACTTTACTATCCGTGGTGAAGCCTGGGATTTACCGGTACTCGGTTTCCGCAATGGCGTGACTCAGCCGTTACGTTTATGGCAGGCGACTCATCAGCATCCGTTTGATTTAACTAAGTTTAATGACGGTAAATTCCTGCTGGCAGAACAACAGGGTGTTGAAGCAGAAAAACTGACCAAAGTATTATATCCAAATGATAACCATCTGGCCGGTAAGCGCCTGCGCCTGATGCAGCAATACTTCCAGTGTGCCTGTTCTGTTGCCGATATCTTACGTAAACACCACGAGGCTGGGCGTAAACTAGCGGAATTGCCAGACTATGAAGTGATTCAGCTGAACGATACTCACCCGACTATCGCTATACCTGAAATGCTGCGCGTGCTGCTGGATGAGCACCAGTTAGACTGGGATGCCGCCTGGGCAATTACCAGTAAAACCTTCGCCTATACCAACCATACACTGATGCCTGAAGCGCTTGAGTGCTGGGATGAAAAACTGGTTCGTAGCCTGCTGCCACGCCACTTTGCCATCATTAAGCAGATCAACGCCCAGTTTAAGAAACTGGTCGATAAACAGTGGCCTGGGGACGAAAAAGTATGGGCTAAACTGGCAGTGCACCATGACAAGCAAGTGCGTATGGCGAACTTATGTGTTGTCAGCGGCTTTGCGGTCAATGGCGTGGCACAGCTGCACTCTGATTTGGTTATCAAGGATTTATTCCCTGAATACTATCAATTATGGCCGAATAAATTCCATAACGTTACCAATGGTATTACGCCACGTCGCTGGCTGAAACAATGTAACCCAGCGTTGTCCAGCCTGATTGATGACACGCTAAAAGTAGAGTGGGCGAATGATTTAGATGCTTTAGCAGGTCTTGAGTCTTCGGTTACCGATAAAGCGTTTTGCCAGCGCTATCAGCAGATCAAACATGATAATAAAGTGAAGCTGGCTGAGTATGTGAAGCGTGTAATGGACATCACCATTAATCCGGATGCCATCTTTGATGTGCAGATCAAACGCTTACATGAATATAAACGTCAGCATTTGAATCTGCTGCACATTCTTTCGTTATACCGTCAGATCCGCGATAACCCGAATATAGACATGGTTCCACGCGTTTTCTTGTTTGGGGCGAAAGCGGCACCAGGTTATTATTTAGCCAAAAACATTATCTATGCTATTAATCAGGCTGCAGAGAAGATCAACAATGATCCTATCGTTAAAGACCGCCTGAAAGTCGTCTTTATTCCAGACTATCGCGTTTCTGTTGCTGAGTTGATGATCCCTGCTGCTGATGTCTCAGAGCAAATTTCAACTGCTGGTAAAGAAGCTTCCGGTACCGGGAATATGAAAATGGCGCTGAACGGGGCATTAACTGTCGGAACGCTGGATGGTGCTAACGTCGAAATTGCTGAACAAGTGGGTGATGAGAATATCTTTATTTTCGGTAACACCGTTGAGCAAGTAAAAGCCATTCTGGCTAAAGGCTATCAGCCGAAAAAATATCTGAAAAATGATGCTCACCTGAAAAGTATTCTTGATGAACTGGCCAGCGGCGCATTCAGCAATGGCGATAAACACGCTTTTGACATGATGTTGCATAGCTTACTGGAAGGGGGCGATCCGTACCTGGTATTAGCTGATTTTGCTTCATATTGTGATGCCCAGAAGCAAATCGATACCCTGTATCGTGATAAAGATGAGTGGACCCGCCGTACTATTCTTAATACTGCCCGGGTAGGTATATTCAGTTCTGACCGTTCAATTCGCGATTACCAACAGCGAATCTGGCAAGCCAAACGTTAAGGAGAGGACTGCATGGATCGTCGATCCCTCGATCAAGCAGCAACCCTGGCAGGAATATCTGCCAGTTATATTAATGCGCATGGTAAGCGACAAGATATTTCCTCGGAAACTAAGCGGCAATTATTGGCGGCTATGGGGGGAATTGAGACGTTCCATGAAGCTCAGACCGAACAAGCGCCCTTACCGAGCGTGAAAATTTTTACTTTTGGTAGTCCGATACAGTTGCTGATTGCGGGTTCTGGCGATTATCAATGGAAGTTGCACACCGAAAAAGGGGAGTTGTATCAGGGGCGTATCAGTGGTCAGAAAACGCTAACCTTAGACGCCTCTTTGCCACAAGGGTATCACCGTTTAGTGCTGGAACAGGGTTTGGAGCAGTGGCAGTGTTCGGTCATTATTGCCCCAAAACGTTGTTATGAATCCAATGCTTTACTGACGGGGAAAAAACTCTGGGGTGCCTGTGTGCAGCTCTATACCCTGCGTTCTGAACATAACTGGGGTATTGGTGATTTTGGTGATTTAAACCAGATGCTGGAGCAGGTTGAAGAGCGTGGTGGGGCCTTTATCGGCCTGAACCCGATTCATGCTCTGTATCCTGCGAATCCACAAAGTATCAGTCCTTATAGTCCTTCATCCCGACGCTGGTTGAATGTGATTTATATCGACGTTAATGGTGTGGATGAGTTTCAGCACAGTGAAGCAGCCCAGGCCTGGTGGAATCAGCCAGAAACACAAGCCACGCTGACCAGCGCGCGGGCCTGTGAATGGGTGGATTATCCGCAGGTTATGGGGTTGAAGTTGACGGCACTGCGCCTGGCATTTCCTGAGTTTATCGCTCGCAAGGCTGAAGATGCCCGGATGCAAGAGTTCCTTCAGTTTGTTGCTCAGGGTGGCAGTAGCCTGTATCAACAAGCGGCATTTGACGCGCTTCATGCCCATTTAAGTCAGAATGATCCCATGATGTGGGGCTGGCCAGTCTGGCCGGAGCAATATCGTGATGGTCATAGCGATGCCGTGGAAGATTTCTGCCGTGAGCATGCCCAGGATGTCAATTTCTACCTGTGGTTACAGTGGCTGGCCGCCAGCCAGTTTGAAAGCTGTTTCCGTGCCAGCCAGTCGCGCAGTATGCCTGTCGGTTTGTATCGCGACCTGGCCGTCGGTGTGGCAGAAGGTGGCGCTGAAACCTGGTGCGATCGCGAGTTGTATTGCCTGAAAGCTTCCGTAGGCGCACCCCCTGATATTTTAGGTCCTTTGGGTCAGAACTGGGGATTACCGCCGATGGACCCGCATGTCATGGAGGCCCGCGCTTATCAGCCGTTTATTGATTTGCTGCGCGCCAATATGACCAGTTGTGGTGCACTGCGTATCGACCATGTGATGGCTTTATTGCGTCTGTGGTGGATCCCTTATGGACAGACTGCTGACCAGGGGGCCTATGTTAAATATCCGGTGGACGATCTGCTGGCGATACTGGCTCTGGAAAGCCAGCGTCATCAGTGCATGGTGATTGGCGAAGACTTAGGGATTGTGCCGACAGAAATTATTGGCAAATTACGTGACAGCGGAGTGTATTCCTACAAAGTGCTCTATTTTGAGCATGACAGTGAGAACCAGTTCCGTGCGCCACAGTCTTATCCGGTGCAAGCTATGGCAACCATCACCACCCATGACTTACCGACATTGCGCGGTTACTGGCAAAGTGATGATTTAACGCTGGGGAATCAGTTAGGGTTATATCCTGACCAGGAGATCCTGGCCCAGCTCTATCTTGACCGGGAAGAATCCAAGCAAGGTTTGCTGGAAGGCCTGCATCAGTACGACTGTGTGCCAAAGAGCGTGGGTCTCAAGGCCTCTTTACTGGCTATGAGTCCAGTGCTTAACCACGGGTTCCAGCACTATATTGCTGACAGTGCCAGTGCGTTATTAGGCTTACAGCCTGAAGACTGGCTGGATATGGCGGCACCGGTCAATATTCCCGGTACCACGGATGAATATCCAAACTGGCGACGTAAACTGACCGTTACTCTGGAAGAGATGTTTGCTGATAAGCAAGTTAATCGCTTATTGAAAGATATTAATAAGCGACGTAAACAGGCTTCAGCTGGTTAATTTATTCACTTTTTAGCCCATAAAACCAGGCTCTCAGATAACTGATAGCCTGGTTTTTTTATTCATATCGGCAAACTTTCCTTTAGTCTCTCCTGGTTTACTCAACCTCAGCAGCAATGCGTAGAGCATCGACCTATCGCAAACAGCCATTTATACAAAAGATTTTATCATTTCCATAAAACCACCTTATTTATTGGTTTTCTTAATGTTATTTTAAATAAACAGCATTCAATCTGTGCCAGAAGGTTTTCACATGTCCCTTAGCCATTTACTTGCACAAACTCGGCCTGCGGTTGAGCAATTAACTCTGGATGCGCTCGCTTCGCCTTTTCCGCATTATGTTATTTTTTTTAGCCTAAGCACCGGTCAGGAACGAGCCTATACCGAGCAAGTATCTGGCGACACGCTGGATGAAGTCTGGCTCACCGCGAGTCAGTCCCTTCAGCGCTGGTGTGAGCAAGAGGCAAAAGCGCCTTGCTGGTTGCGTGTTGATGTCGTCAATCACATCGAACAATTACGCTGGGATAACCTGCAAAGCAAATTGCGCACCACTAAGCGTAATTATTTTCGTTTTGGGCTGAGTTTTAACTCCACGTTTGAACAGGCTCTGCTTGAACAAGAAATCGCGGCGAATGCGCTCTTGTATGTCGGTACTGAAGGGGTTGCGACGCCTAATAATAAAAATCTGGCCAGCTATTCCCGCCAGCGCTTTGGTATTGAGCTGCAATGGCCTGAAAACCCTGAACAACTTATCTGGCGTTTTTCCACCCGCAGTGTATTTAGTGATGGTCAGCAAGTATGGCCGATTGAGTCAGGCGGCAGGCATTCGGGCTATCGCACATTAGCCTGCTGGCAGGATGAGCTTGAACCTATGATTTATTCGGCAAGTGACTATCTCGCTCGCCAAATAAAAAGCTCAGGCCTTTATCATTATGGCTGGTTCCCCTGTTTTGACCGGGCTATCCCGACCTACAATACCTTACGCCATGCCAGTTCAACCTATTCACTGCTCGAAGGCTGGGAATTCACGCAAAATAAGCAGCAATTCTCGGCCATCGGGAAAGCGCTCCACACTTTGTCCACCACACTTATCCATACTTATCGACTTCCCGATGGTAGCGAAGCCGATTTTTTACATGATACGGATGATGAAATTAAGCTAGGTGGCAATGCCGTCTCTATTCTGGCGATGGCGAAGTACAGTGAACTGACTGGAGACTCGCGCTATCTGGCACAGATGGAGCGCCTGGCTAACGGGATCTGCTTTATGCAGAACGGCGAAACCGGTGGCTTCAATCATGTGTTAAATACCGGCTCTCTCTCGCTGAAGGCAGAACATCGTATTATCTATTACGATGGCGAGGCAGCATTTGCCCTGATGCGTCTTTATGGCTTAACGAAAAACTCTCGCTGGCTGGAAAGCGTGGAGCGGGCAATGGACTATTTCATTGCCCAGAAACACTGGCAGGCACATGACCACTGGCTGAGTTATTGCGTTAATGAACTGACGCTTTATCGGCCTGAAGAACGTTACTATCAGTTCGGGCTGGATAATGTTCGCGGGCATCTCGACTTTGTGCTGAACCGGGTGACAACCTATCCGACGTTGCTGGAATTAATGATGGCGGCGCAGGGGATGATTGCGCGCTTACAGGCTGACCCTCAGCACGCCCATCTACTGGATGAGTTTAGTCTTGATAAGTTCTACCGCGCGCTGGAATATCGAGCTCGCTATCTGACGAATGGTTTTTTCTGGCCTGAACTGGCTATGTTCTTCAAAAATCCCGCCAAAATAGCAGGCAGCTTTTATATCCGCCATCACAGCTATCGAGTACGTATTGATGATGTCGAACACTACCTTTCCGGTTATATCGCCTATCGAAAATATTTACAGTGCCGCTTACAAGATAATATGTTGCCACCTGCTAGTGGTAAGCAACAGCTCGTCTTCCTCGGCAGTAACTTCCGCTACGAAGGCAATGGTATTGAAATCGCCACCATACGACGCTGCGCTCTGTTTATGCGTGAATTAGACGTTAAACCGATGGTGATTATTTCCAGCTGGAATCCTGCTTTAGCCCGAACGATCTCAGAATTACACCGTGATGGCAGACTACCCGGACAGATTGAGGCTAAAACAGTTTACGACTGGCTGCCTGAGATGCTGCAGCGCGGAGAGTTGCAGCCCCTTCCTGAGATATCTTCAGGAAAATGCATTAAAACTCGCCAGGATAGTGCCAGAAATATCAAGGCACTACGCTATGCCGATGAGCAAGGACAGGTCTGTCATGAGGATTTTATTTCCTCACGGACAGGTCTGATTATGCTGCGACGGATCTACCGTACCGATAAGGGACTCACCGCCCTTGATAAGATTCAGCTCTCCTTTGCCGGTCAGGCGTATAACTATGAAACAGAAGGAGCGTTTGCCAGTGCGATGCTGTTACATAATCTTGATAAAACCACTACCTGGCATTTTTTGGTCGATAAGAATCTGGTCTGGCGAGATTTTGTCTGTTCGCAGCCTAAAAACCACTTACATGCCACCCTAAGCGCGGTTATTCATTCCACTCATCGTCTGGACAATGGTCACTACAAACAAGCCTACAGATACCTGTTGCAGGATGAAAAGTTACTCGACCGTTTACTGGTACTGACTGAACAGCAGCACGACGAATTAGCGCAGGAAATTCCGGGTCCGCAGCGGTTACGGACCCTTCCTCATCATCTGGATACTGTGCTCACACCCCGCAAGCCGGAGAAAACCGCATCACAACGGGTACTCTTTATGGCCCGGTATTCACCTGAAAAACAGCATCAGCTTCTGTTCCGTGCTTTTTCACGCGTGGTGGAAAAACTTCCTACTGCTGAACTTCATACCTGGGGGCGGGGATCTTTAAAAGAGCCGTTAACTCAGTGGGTGAAACAACAAAATCTGTCCGATAATATTTTTATACAGGATTTTTCTGCCGACCTTGCGGAGATCCATAGGCACTCCAGTTGCTCTGTTTTATGTTCGCATCACGAGGGTTTTTCTCTTTTTGCTCTGGAATCATTAGGCTATGGTACTCCGCTAGTCAGTTTTGATATCAAATATGGTCCGCGTGATTTATTGAAGAATTCGGGAGCCGGTTTGCTGGTGAAGAATAACGATGAACAGGCTCTTGCTGATGCCCTCATCTTTTTATTAACAGATGCCGATAAGCTAAGAGAAATGCAGGAAAATGCTTACCGCCATGCAAGCCGTTACTCTGAAAGGTCTGTTGCACAGCGCTGGCAGAAATGGTGGCAGGAAGTACAGCGGCTACACGATGAATGATTCGAGGGGATCCCTCGCAAAATATTCAGCGAATGATCACTGAATTATGACTCTGGGGGGTGCAAAATTGAATCAATATGACGCCGAATGCCAATGGAACGACTGGCACGCGTGAAACCTCGACCAGATAAACGTATATTCTGGCAACGCTGGCTGACCTTGGGTCTGGTGCTATTGCTTGCGTGGTCCCCTCAGCCGGGTATTGGCTGGGATTTCAATACCATTAATATTCAAAGTTTACAGCTGTATGGTCCAATGTCACCGGCGGCGCAACGCCGTATCAAGGAATGGACAGCATTATTTAATGAACCCCATCAGGGGGATATTAAAAAGACCCTAAACCGCGTAAACGATTTTTTTAACTCTCGCATGGATTTTCGCGACGACATTATCGTCTGGGGACAGGAAGATTACTGGGCCACACCGATTGAGTTTTTACGCAAAGGTGCAGGAGACTGTGAAGATTATGCGCTGGCGAAATACTTTACCTTACGTGAATTAGGGGTCCCAGCCAGTCAGTTACGTATTACCTACGTTAAAGCTTTACAGTTGAATCAGGCGCATATGGTCGTTGCCTGGTATGTGACGCCTGATGCAATTCCGTTGATTCTGGACAATTTAAATACCGCGATATTACCTGCAACCCAGAGAAATGATTTACTCCCCGTGTACTCTTTTAATGAGCAGGGGTTATGGATCCCACAGGCTGGAAAAAATAAACAAGTTGGCGACAGTAAAAAAATCTCTCGCTGGCAAGATCTTCTCACCAAGATGCGCGCAGAAGGGTTTGAGATTAATGAATAGGAAGTCGCTATGTCACTTTATAAACAGCTACTAATTGGTATTTGTTTGTTTGCGCTAGCTATTTTTTGCGGCAGTTTTTATGTCACAGTGGAAAATTCACGCGTTCAGTTCCATAACCAGTTGAATGCGCATGCTCAAGATACCGCAACGGCACTGGGGCTTTCCCTGACGGCCAATATTGACGATCCGGTGATGACGGAGCTTATGATCAATTCTATTTTTGATAGCGGCTATTTTTCCCGTATCGAAGTGACGGATATTAATACCGGTAAGTCGCTAATAGAACGCCATAATATGCCGCAAAGTAGCGATGTGCCTGACTGGTTTGTGCGTCTGGTTCGTCTTGATCCTGGCATGGGCGAGGCGGTTGTGATGCGCGGCTGGACTCAGGTTGCCCGTGTCGAGGTGATGAGTCATCCGATATTTATGCTAACAAGACTGTGGGACAGTGTCGTGGCAAGCTTTCTGATGCTGAGTGCTTGCAGCATCATTTGCGTTCTGGCCGCAAGATTTATGCTCCGCCGCTGTTTGCGGCCGTTGAATTATATTGTGAAGCAGGCGATGGCTATCAGTCAGCGTGAATATCTTTATCTTCCTGTTCTACCTAAAACACCCGAGTTACGTCGGGTAGTTGAAGCTACGAATATGATGGTGGCTCAGCTGAAAGCCCTGTTCAGTGAGCAAGCGGTACGTACGGAAATACTACGCCAGGAAGCCTATAGTGATAGCCTGACCGGGCTCAATAACCGGCGTGCTTTTGATATTCAACTCCAGTCACGCTTAAGTGACGAAGAACACACATCAGGCCACCTGATTTTATTACGTGTTCAGGATCTGACCGGACTTAATCAAAGAGTCGGTGGCGCTAAAACCGATGAACTGTTAATCGCTATTGCCGACATCCTGAATGGTTTGCAGCAAGAGTTTTTCCATAATGAAGGTTTTCTTGCCCGTGTTCGTGGGGGAGAATTCGCCATTATTACTTCATCCGTTCTGCCACAAGAGATGGACAGTCTGGTGACCAGGCTTACCCATCAGCTTAAAACGCTTCATGAAACAGGCCTGGGGGATATCACGCCTGTTGCCCATATTTCTCAGGTTGCTTTTAATACTGGCGATACCCCACATACGGTGTTATTTAAGGCCGATCAGGCTTTAGCGATGGCAGAAACAGAGATGAGCTTTTTTGCCAGCAGCCAGATATCGGAGACAGTAGAAAACGATGACGATTTGTATCGCTGGCATCATCGTCTGGAAAATACGCTGGAGAAAAATGACTTCCTGTTATTTTCACAGCCGGTGTATCAGTGCAACGATAATAAAGTCGTTCTGCACCATAAAATTCTCGCCAGAATAAAAACGGAAGAGGGAGAGATGATCTCTGCGGGTCGCTTTATGCCGTGGATCCATCGTCTGGCCCTGAGTCGTCGTATGGATATTGTGATGCTTAAGCAAACGATTCTGGCAATGGAGAAGAATACTCAACCAATGGCTTTAAGTATCAGTGGCGAAAGCGTTGCTGATGAGGCGAGTATTGATGCCTTATTGCAGCCACTAAAAAATGCCAGTCATTTGGCTCACCGACTGACCCTGGAACTGGATGAAAATGAGTTACCCGATCCAGAGCAGGTCAGTATTCTGGTGAAAAAATTAAAAGCGTCAGGCTGCCATTTAGGAATACAGCACTTTGGTGGTCGCTTCCATTTAATTGGCAACTTGCCACAGTGGGGGCTGGCGTGGATCAAAGTGGATGGCGGATATATTAGAAACATCGATCAAGAAGAAGATAAAAAGCTCTTTATAGAAGCGATTTATTGGGCGACTCGTCAGGTAAATCTCCCGTTAATTGCCGAACGTGTTGAAACAAAAGGCGAGCTAGCGGTATTAGAAAAAATGGGGCTATATGGCGCCATGGGACGTTACTTTAGCGATGCCAGCACTCTCACTAAATAATTTTAAGGGGAATCACTATGCTTTTTATTGAACGTGATAGAGATGGCAAAATTGTGCGTGTTGAACATAATTCATATCCTGAAGCGACTGAACAGCATGAAGAAGTCACCCCTGAAATCACGGAGTGGCTGAAAGTTAATACGATTCGTTCAGCAACGCTGCTGCTGCTACAGCAAAGTGACACAGAGATGGTCCGTGTACTGGAGGATCTTATCGAAGTGTTGATGAGTAAAGGGATCATCAGTATTACTGACCTACCTTTAGCGGCACAAAACAAACTGCTTAATAGAGCCGAAGCGCGTCGTACACTCGGTGGTCTGGAAGGCTTAATAGACGATGACGGTGATAGATTAATCTAGAATCAATCGTTATTTATATGTCTTAAACAAGGTTTTTTTCAGACAGGGATGCCGGTTTCCACTGAATAAAATCTATTTTTTATCTTGTAGATAATACTGTTAAATTTATATGAAATGACGATACAGAGCGCTGTCTTAAGGTAATTATCTAAAATAAGAGGCTATTTTTTTTATTAAGGTTGTATTTATTACTAGCACGAAGTTTTTTTGAAATGTAAAATATGGAAAGTTCTTATTGATTTTATAAAAAATCCAATTAATTCATCTGGTTATGCTGATAATGAAATAGAAAATAACCTGAATTATTTGTAGGTTGTGTGTTCAGACGTCGTGATGACGTATGGCGTATATACATTGCTGGACTGTAAGAGAATCATTCGGTTTGCTTATCAAATTCTTCACACTCTGACCATCGGGTCATTAGTCATCTTCCCGTCGTCATAGCTTGGGTTAATCATATTAAATAAACAGGGAACACCTATCCCATGACTGTGTCGAGCAAAGTTTCAGGGGAAGTATCATGAGCGCCGTAGCGGGAATAATAAAAACAATAATAGGGCAAGCTTTTGCTATTGCACCTGATGGAAGCCGACGTTTATTGATAGAAGGAGATCGTGTTCTTACCGGAGAGCAGATCATTACCGGTGCAGATGGCGCGGTCTCAATTTCTTTGCCTGATGGTAAAACGCTCGATATGGGCCGAGATCTTCAGTGGGATGGTGTCAGAACCTCGCCAGCGATACCCAGCAATCTGGATCAAACCGATATAGCTGCATTGCAGCAGGCTATTGAGGATGGACAAGATCCTACACAAATCCTTGAAGCTACCGCAGCGGGTAACCCGCAACCTGTTGGGCAACCTGGCGCTGGTGCTGGTGGCGCGCATACCCATGTAATCCTTGATTTAACCGGGGAAATCATCGATCCCTTTGCAGGTTACCCGACTACCGGCCTTGATTTTCCCGATAGCGAACTGCGAGAAGAATTGACTCTGTTAGATGATTCCGACTCGGACAGCGA
>Ga0308165_1005368_pt1 | contig 11933 bp, 11 predicted proteins | sample PhyWR2_FD_201032 | JGI IMG/M metagenome (GOLD analysis project Ga0308165, IMG submission 201032) | Phyllosphere microbial communities from UC Gill Tract Community Farm, Albany, California, United States - DLSLW.R2 | ecosystem: Host-associated > Plants > Phyllosphere > Unclassified | place: USA... | reverse complement strand
CTATCCGTCGGATAAAGCCAGACGGCAAAGAAGGCTAGGCGAGGCGCTTAGTTTTTCTGCTGGTTTATTGTCGCTTCTCTATCCGTCGGCTAAAGCCAGACGGCAAAGAAGGGATGCAACGATTAAATTGATTTGCGCTTTTGCAGATTCATTGCTGTTGGTTTCAACCAATTGAAAGCTTAAATTCATTTGCTAAGTTCTGGATGAAGGCGCCTTGAGAATCATTGCCCCTGGTTTCAACCAACAGAAAATTTATAAAAAAAATCCCGCCTTGATTTTACTCAAAACGGGATTATTTGTTACTGGACTTCGGACTTCCCGACTCCAGACTTTCTGACTATTTAAAGCCCTGCTTTCGCAGCAGCTTCAGCTCTGATAATGTTCAATGCACCACCAGCCTTAAACCAGTCGATTTGTTGTGCATTATAACTGTGATTCACAGGGAACGATTCCTCAGAACGATCTGCATGGTGTAAAACCAATGTTAATGGTTTATCAGGAGCAAATTCTGTTAAGCCTAAAATGTCAACCGTATCACCTTCTAAAATCTTGTCGTAATCATTTTTATCGGCAAACGTTAAGCCCAACATACCTTGTTTTTTAAGGTTTGTTTCGTGAATACGGGCAAAAGATTTCACCAGTACTGCACGAACACCCAGGTGACGAGGCTCCATGGCAGCATGCTCACGAGAAGAACCCTCACCATAATTTTCATCGCCAATTACAATCGAACCAAAACCAGCAGCCTTATAAGCACGCTGAGTAGCAGGAACAGGACCGTATTCGCCAGTTAATTCGTTTTTAACAGTATCCGTTTTATCGTTGAAGTAGTTTACCGCACCGATTAACATATTGTTCGAAATATTATCTAAGTGACCACGGAATTTTAACCATGGGCCAGCCATAGAAATATGATCCGTTGTACATTTGCCTTTAGCTTTTATCAAAAGTTTTAAGCCTTTTAAGTCAGTGCCTTCCCACGGAGTAAAAGGATCTAGCAACTGTAAACGGTGAGACGTTGGAGAAACAATAACTTCCACGTTCGATCCGTCGGCAGCTGGCGCCTGATAGCCTGCATCCTCTACCGCGAAACCGCGTGTTGGCAATTCATCACCGGTAGGCGGATCTAACTTCACCTGCTCGCCTTTATCATTCGTTAAAGTATCCGTTAAAGGGTTAAAGCCCAGGTTACCAGAAATTGCAATTGCAGCAACCATTTCAGGCGAAGCAACAAATGCAAATGTATTTGGGTTACCATCCGCACGTTTAGCAAAGTTTCTGTTAAACGAGTGTACAATTGTGTTTTTTTCTGCCTTTTCAGCACCAGTTCTGTCCCACATTCCAATACATGGTCCGCAGGCGTTGGTAAAGATCGTTGCATTTAAATCCTCAAAAGTCTTTAAGAAACCATCACGGTCGGCCGTGTAGCGCACCTGCTCCGATCCCGGGTTGATACCAAAATCAGCCTTAGTTTTTAAACCCTTAGAAATCGCCTGACTAGCAATTGATGCTGCTCTCGATAAATCTTCGTACGAAGAGTTGGTACAAGAACCGATCAATCCCCATTCAACCTTTAAAGGCCAGCCATTCGTTTCCGCTTCAGTTTTCATTTGCGAAACCGGAGTAGCTAAATCTGGAGTAAAAGGCCCGTTCAAATACGGTTCCAAAGTATCCAGATCAATTTCAATTACCTGGTCGAAATAGTTTTCAGGATCAGCGTAAACTTCAGCATCACCAGTTAAATACTCTTTTATTTTGTTGGCCTCGTCAGCAACTTCATTTCTGTTCGTAGCACGCAAATAACGCTCCATGCTCTCATCGTACCCAAAGGTAGATGTAGTTGCGCCGATTTCGGCACCCATGTTGCAAATGGTACCCTTCCCAGTACAGCTCATAGAAGTGGCGCCATCGCCAAAATACTCTACAATTGCACCGGTACCACCTTTTACGGTCAAAATACCAGCAACTTTTAATATAACATCTTTTGCAGCAGTCCAGCCATTCAACTTTCCAGTTAATTTTACGCCGATTAATTTCGGAAATTTAAGCTCCCAAGGCAAACCAGCCATTACGTCGCAGGCATCGGCACCGCCAACACCAATCGCAACCATACCCAAACCACCTGCATTTACTGTGTGAGAATCGGTACCGATCATCATTCCACCCGGGAACGCATAATTTTCTAAAACCACCTGGTGAATAATACCAGCTCCTGGTTTCCAAAAACCGATACCATATTTGTTTGATACAGACGATAAGAAATCGAAAACCTCGGCGCTCTCGGTTTTAGCATGCGGCAAATCTATCGATGCACCCTCTTTAGCGGTAATTAAGTGATCGCAGTGAACAGTAGAAGGTACTGCAACTTGCGGGCGACCAGCTTGCATAAACTGCAAAAGCGCCATTTGAGCAGTTGCATCCTGCATCGCTACACGATCCGGTGCAAAATCTACATAATCAGAACCACGTTTAAATGCCGTTTTAGGATCGCCGTCCCAAAGGTGTGCATACAATATTTTTTCAGATAAGGTTAAAGGCCTGCCAACTACTTTACGTGCAGCCTCAACGCGGCTACCGAAGTTCGCATACACCTTTTTTATCATGTCTATATCAAAAGCCATCGATTTTATTGGTTAAAAGGTAATACTTCTATTCTAATAGGTGCGAATTTACAAAAAAAATGCGCCCCTTAATCCTATCCTGCCATGATTGTATTATTTGGAAATGTTCTAAATAAAAAAGAAGTAAAGGTTTAGCTTGAACAACTTGATTATTTTTTTTGGAGCGCAATTGTAGTTTTTCAATCAACGTTACTTCCCGCTTTGCCTCCAAGTCCTCGCTACGCTGCGGGCTTTCCGTTCAATCGGGGCTAACGCCGTACCAACAGCAGTACTATGAACGCCTTGCAAGTTTCAGATTAGAAACTGCAACCGTTCGCAAACGCACAGGTATGTCCGCTTACGAACAGTTGAGTAATAGCGATTTTCCTAAGCCGCTGTAAATCAATAGGGAAATTTCCCGATCGATCTTGGCATAAGAATAGCGCTTTGCGCTACAGCGATGAAAAAACAAAACCTTTATCAGTAAAATGTTTCAAAACCCTTGGCAAGGCGTACTCAAGGCGGTCGAAAGCTTTCAAACTGTCGTGAAAAACAATTATCGAACCGTTTTCAGAATGTTTAATCACATTTTGACAACATTTTTCGGGGCTGAGATTTGTATCGAAGTCGCCACTGAGTACATCCCACATCACTATGTTCAGTCCCGAGTCGATAGTCTTTAGTCCGGAGTGGCTCTCCGAACCAAGCACTAGTGACTTAAGGCTTCGGAGTTGTGACTTTTTAATTCTCCCATAAGGTGGCCTAAAAAGGTTGGTTTGGGTCAGTTCCTGGCATTTTAGCGTGTTTTGGATATACGTTTTATCGTCGGTTTTCCAGCCTTTTAAATGGTTAAAAGTATGGTTTCCGATTGCATGCCCATCGTTTTTGACACGTTCGAAAACGTCGGGGTGTTTTTTTATATTGTCGCCAATGCAAAAAAAAGTGGCTTTTGCATTAAACGCTTTTAAAGTTTTTAATACAAAATCTGTAACATTGGGTATAGGTCCATCGTCAAAGGTCAAATAAATAACTTTTTCGGTGCGTGATTTATTCCAAAGTAGCGATGGATAATACCATTTTAGCAGAAGCGGCGATTTGATCAGGTACATTTGTAATCAAAGTTAGCAAATGCCTGCACAGATTGAAATTATTGAAGTTGTTTATATAGATTTGAAAACAAATTATGAAGATTTTTACTAAGAATAAGTTAGTTACCGGAACTGCATTATTATTTACATTGAGTTTTAGCCAGGTTATTCAGGCCCAGGAAGTCATTACTATCGAACAGGCGGTCGAAAACACCTTAAAAAACAATTTAAACATTAAACAGGCTGCTTTTAGCGCTGCCTTAAGCGAGGAAAATTTAACACAATCGAAAAATGCTTTACTGCCCACCCTAAATGGAAGCGTTAATCAATCTATGCAGTGGGGGCGGAGTCAACAAGTGTCTGGTTTATTCGAAAACACACAAAACTACAACTTAAATCCGAATCTGAGTGCTAACGTAACGCTGTTTGGTGGGGGAACTAAAATAAACCAGATTAAACAAAATAAATTTTTGTTGGATGCGAGCAAGACTAATGTAGATAAAGTTAAAAACGACCTAATTTTACAAGTTGTTACGGCTTATTTGCAAGTCTTAAACAATCAAGATCAGGTTCGGGCCACAGAGCAACAATTAGAGGTTGCGAATGCCACATTGAAACGAGAACAGGCGTTATTGGATGTGGGCAACAAGACTTTAGCCGATATTTCTCAGGCGAAATCTCAGGCCGCAACTGCTGAGTTAAATTTAACGGATGCAAGAAATCAGTTGACCATCTCCTATTTAAACCTTGGTCAATTGATGGAGATACAGCCGCCAATGACTTTTAAAGTACAGCCGCCTTTAGTTGATGAAATCCAAAAGCTACAAGGTGATTATGTGCCAAACGATATTTACAAACAAGCTATAGAAACATTTCCAGATGTGAAATTAGCCATGAATTACACAAAAGCGGCAGAGAAAGGGGTTGATGTTGCCAGAGGAAGCTTCTTCCCTCAGATTACGTTTGGCGGGGGGTTGGGGTCTGCTTATTACTATCAATTTAACGCAAGTGATTTTCGGCCAAATTCTCCATTTGGAAGCCAGCTCAGAGACAACTTCGGCCAGTTTATAAGTATGGGAATTCAAGTTCCAATTTTTAATGGGTTTTCAGCACGATCGAATGTGCGTAGAGCAAAAATAACCGTAATGCAACGCAGAACGGACGAAGCATTAACAAAAAATAATTTAATTAAGGTAATTAATCAGGCAGTTGCCGATTTGAGCGCTGCTAAAAGTCGTTACACCTCTACTCAAAATGCTTTTCAAGCACAAAAAGATGCATTCTATGTTATCGAACAGCGCTATAACGTTGGGTTGGTTAACTCCCTTGATTTTAGTACCGCACAAACGAATAGAAACAGGGCGGAAATAGATTTTATCCTGGCGAAATATGACCTGATTTTTAGAGCAAAAGTAATCGATTACTATTTAGGCAAGCAGATTACGTTTTAGTTGAACACCAAAGGCTAAAAAAAAATTGAATCATTATAATCACCCGATCAGTGTAATCAAGCCGAAGAAGACATTGGCATAAGAAAATAAAAAAAAGCAATACAAAATACAATAAACAACTATGAAACTGAAACACATTTTAATTGCCCTTGGCGTAATCGTTGCCCTGGTTATCGGACTGAAACTGGCCGGTGTAATTGGTGGCGAAAAAACCGAAAAGGTAACTACAGAAAAAGCAGCGAATAAAACTGTTGTTGAAACGGTAACTGCCAGTGGCAAGATTCAGCCGGAAACAGAGGTGAAACTAAGCTCTGAGGTTTCGGGCGAGGTTGTAGAATTAAAGGTAAAGGAAGGCGATATTGTAAAAGCCGGCCAATTGTTATGTAAAGTTCGCCCAGATGTATTGCAATCGGGTTATGAGCGCACGGTAGCTACCTATAATGCCCAAAAGGCAAACGTAGCAGCCGCTCAACAAGAACTAGTACAAAACCAGGCCAATTTTGTTAACGCAGAGGCTACCTACAAACGAAATGTAGAGCTCTTTAACAAGAAAGTAATATCTGCATCGGAGTTTGATGCAGCAAAAGCAGCTTATTTAACCGCCAAAGCTACTTTAGCCAGCGCAAAAGAAAATGTAACAGGTGCAAAATTCACTTTAGAACAAACAGGTGCAAATGTGAAGGAAGCAGGAGCAAACCTGGCCAAAACCACTATTTATGCCCCGGTTGATGGCGTGGTTTCTAAACTCTCAATTGAGCTCGGCGATCGTATTTTAGGAACTTCGCAAATGGCAGGAACTGAAATTATGCGCATTTCCAACCTTTCATCAATGGAGGTAAATGTAGATGTAAACGAAAACGACATCACCCGCGTAAAAGTAGGGGATAAGGCTTCGATAGAAGTTGATGCTTTTTCTGATAAAAAATTTAGAGGCGTAGTAACTGAAATTGCAAGTTCATCAACAGCGGTTGGAACTACCACATCGACCTCGGTAGATCAGGTAACCAATTTTTCTGTAAAAGTTAGGATAACTGAGGAAATGGAAGGTAAGCAACAATCCATTTTCCGCCCCGGAATGTCGGCAACTGTAGATATTGAAAGCGAATCGGTTAATGGCCTCGCCATTCCTATTCAGGCCGTATTTACCGATACCGGAAAATCGACTGATAATTCAAATAACAACAACGGCAATCAGGAAAATACCGATAAGCAGAAATCGAAATTATCAGATAAAAAGATAAAACAATACGTTTATGCGTACGATGCCAAAACCAAGAAAGTTAAGAAGACAGAAGTAACTACAGGCATTCAAAATGATCAGTTCATTGCTGTAAAATCGGGTGTTAAAGCAGGTCAGGAAGTGGTAACAGGTCCTTATTCTGCAATTCAAAACAAATTAAAGGACGGCATGATTGTAGAAAAAACAGCTAAAGACCAGCTGTTTAACAAAGACGGCAAGAAATAAGGTCAAAGGCTTAAGGCTTAGGGTGTAAGGTTTGGGGTAAGTATTCAATCTCCATAAGCCTTACACCTTTTTTCGTTTACAGGGAGCTGTTAAAATTTGAGTAGTAAAGTTAAGGTTGAGCCGCTTAATCAGAAACTAACGCCCAAACCTTTTGCCTCACATCCTTATTTATAAAAATGAAGCTCAAAACTGTTTATCAGCGCAAGAAATTGTAACTTGCGATGCTTAAGGCAGGGTTTAAAATTTGAGGTGTAAGGTTTACGGTTAAGACGCTTTAGTTAAAACCTTAAACCTTACACCTTTTGCCTTATACGTTTTTAAACAATTACACTTTTATTTAAATATGGTACCTAAAATAGCGATGATAGGGGGCGGAAGCTGGGCGACTGCCATTGTTAAGATGCTATCGGATAATGTAGCTGAAAAGGAAATTTTTTGGTGGATGCGCAACGAGGTGGCCATTGAGCACATAAAGAAGTTTAAGCATAACCCTCACTATCTCAGCTCCGTTGAAATTAAGCTGCCGCAAGACCATATTTCCTCAAATATCAACGCTATTATAAAAGCTGCTGACATCATCATTCTTAATGTACCCGCTGCATTTTTAAAAGAATCGTTGCTAACTATTACGCCCGATGATTTAAAAGGAAAGAAAATTGTTTCGGCAATTAAGGGGATTGTACCAGAGGATAACCTGATTATTGGCGAGTTTCTGCACGAGAAATATGGCGTCCCTTATCAAGATATTTTGGTAATAAGCGGGCCATGCCATGCTGAGGAGGTTGCTTTAGAAAAACTTTCCTACTTGACATTGGCCTGCACCGACATCGATTCTGCATCTGTTTTTGCCTCTTTATTGAGCAATCGTTATATCAAAACCAATGTTTCTGACGATATTTTCGGTACGGAGTACGCTGCAGTGTTGAAGAACATTTATGCTGTAGCAAGTGGTATTTGCCACGGAATTGGCTACGGCGATAATTTTCAGTCGGTTTTAATCAGTAATGCCATTCGCGAAATAAAACGGTTTGTTGATGCCGTGCATCCCATAAACCGCGATATTATGGAATCTGCCTATCTGGGTGATTTATTGGTAACCGCGTACTCGCAATTTAGCAGAAACAGAACTTTCGGCAATATGGTGGGCAAGGGCTACACTGTTAAATCGGCGCAGTTGGAAATGAATATGATTGCCGAAGGCTATTACGCCGCAAAGTGCATACATGTTAAAAATGAGGCCTACGGCGTAGATATGCCAATTTGCAAAGCCGTGCATCAAATTTTATACGAAAATAGACCGCCCCAAACTGAAATGAAGTGGCTCGCCGAGCAACTTAATTAGTCAGAACTAATATGAATGACGTAGTTATGGAGGGCTGTTTGGGCGTTTGGTTAGCCATCACGTCACCCTGTCCCGTACGTACCTATCGTGTGGACACATTTCGTTTTTTGCGCCGTCATCCGATAGCTATCGGATCCCGCGCATGCGGGAATCTTAATGCTCGGCGCCCAATTTATTGCGCATTAGGATCCCCAGTCAAGCTGAGGATGACGACCGTTCATATAGAGGCTTATAAAACAACGGTTGCAAAAATACATCAATTGTGCGGAGTCGAAGGACAAATATTTTTGTTGTATCTTATAGAAAGGGTCTTCGACTGAGTTTATCTTGAGCGAAGTCGAAAGGCTCAGACTGACAGCTGGAGAACTTAACCTAATGGCATTGAGACGGGCAGGCAGTGAAGACTACGAAGCAACTACGAACTAGATCAAATGTTAACGCCAATAAAGCACAAGCCTCGTTAATGCGTGTGGAGCAAAATTAGATTTCTCGTGCGTACCATTATTACTGTTCAGCAACTTGTCACCGTAAACGATTTTCAATTTCGCCAACTATTTGGTTTACGAGCGGCCCGTGCAGCTCAATTGCACTTTGATCTGACGTGCTCAGGTCGATTTCAAACAATGGAATTTTTTCTGCAATTTGTTCAAAAGGCAAAAGCTGCCAGTCTTCGCCGGGAGGTTTTAGCACGCCAATAACCCGGCCGTGGTGAATAATCTCAAAGAGTGTGTGCTCTTGCTGGATGGAAATCACCTCGCTTTTTCCGTCCTGATCGATATGCATGTCGAATGGTGCTATAGTTTTCATGCGCTTTACCCCATATTTTAATGTTTTTAATACCAAAGCTTCTACCAACAACGCCAAAAGCAGGTAAATGTTCACAAGTTTTTACAGATTCAATGGTGTCCATTTACAGTTTTGCGAACAACCAGCAACAGCGTAATCTAAAATCAGCTATTAGTTATACATTTGTATGAGAGCGTTAATTTAGATGATTGGAAACAAACATCTTAAGGGTAGTCATTAATTTGGCTACCCTTTCCTTTTTATAAAAGCATCATTTTTAGGAATAGTTTCAGCAAAATCTTCCGATAATGGCTAGTTTTAAAAGTTTACTATGTAAACAACCAAAGTTTGGCGGGAATCAAGCTTTGGCTTTAGGGTAGCACCAGCTACCCTAATTTATGCTTCTAACAAAGTTACCGAACACGGTACTTATCATTGTCGAAATTTGCTCTTTTTTGTTCCATTGGTCAAGCTCATTCTTCAACAACGCAATTTCAATCGAAGCATTAGAAACACATTCAATCGCTTCATTCGTGTCTATAAAAATATGATGATGGCACAAGTCTGTATTGGTGTTTTTAAATTCCAGTACGTCAGGCCTTTCGTTAGCAACCGGTTTATAATCTAAAATCCTGATCATCACCATTTCAATTAATTGATAGGTGGTAATCGTCTTGTTTTCTTTTAGTACATCTTTGGTCATAGAAGTTAGAATTAAAGTATACAATGATAGGGTTATGCGCTGTATACCCAAATAGTCATTTAGGGCTATTTTAATTGGAGCATTCGTTTATAAATCCTTTCACAGAAGCATTGCTTGAAAAATAAACGGTCAGAAAGAACATTTTTAATTAATAAGCATTATTTTTACGCCAATTATGGAAAACGACAAAAAGAATATATTCGATAGCGTTGCTCAACGTTTAAAAATTGAAGGTTTTAATGTAGTAAACCGCGATGAAACCCGTCCGTGGGGAGGTTTCTTCGTAATAGATGAAGCACAAGCGCAGCAATTTGCCGATACTTATTTTGACGGATTAGATGTAGAAAGCCTAAAGATTGGCGGTAAATTAAGCCCAAAAATTTTAATCGTTGCACCAAATACGCGTTTATCGTGGCAATATCACCACCGCAGGGCCGAAATATGGCAAGTAGTAACAGGTACAGTTGGTATTAAAACCAGCGAAACTGACGAAGAGGGTGAAGTGAAAAAATATGCGCCAAAAGATCAGATTAAGTTACAACAAGGCGAGCGTCACCGTTTAATCGGTTTAGACGATTGGGGAGTTGTAGCAGAAATTTGGCAACACACCGATGCCTCAAATCCATCAGACGAAAGCGATATTGTACGCGTACAAGACGATTTCGGTAGATAATATCTTTTTCGAATCCCGCCGATAAACCAAGGTGGGATTCACCTTATCCTAAACGTTCGCAATTTGTTGGTCTCTAGCCGCCAAAACTAAACGTAGCATTATTACGTTTATAAGTATACACACACCATTTACATGATCATTTTACTTTTCTTTCTTTGCCATTGGTTCCTATCATTATTTAGCCAAACATTTTTTCTTCACCGCTATTCATCCCACAAGATGTTCAAGATGGGACCTTTCTGGGAAAAATTTTTCTACCTGCTTTTGTTAATTTCTCAGGGATCCTCTTTTTTAAATCCACGGGCCTATGCTATTTTACACCGCATGCACCACGCTTATAGCGATACCGAGAAAGATCCGCATTCGCCACATTTTTTTAAAGATGTTTTCGGGATGATGATTGCAACGAAAAACATGTATATGGATTACCTTCATTTTAAAATCGAGCCCGAGCCAGCCTTTCGTGGCAACTACCCCGAATGGCCTTTAATTGATCGCATTGGCGATTCGTGGTTTTGGAGAATAGGATGTGGCTTATTTTACATAGGCTTTTACATTATGTTTGCCAACCACTGGTGGCTGTTCCTTTTATTGCCAATCCATTTTTTGATGGGGCCGTTGCATGGCGCTGTAGTAAACTGGTGCGGGCATAAATATGGTTACGCTAACCATGATAACGACGACCATAGCAAAAACTCGCTACCCTGGGATTTTCTGCTCATGGGAGAGTTATTTCAAAACAACCATCACAAAAAACCCAATAGCCCCAACTTCGCAACCAAATGGTGGGAGTTTGATCCAACCTATCCGGTAATGAAGGCTTTGCATTGGATGAGGATTATTAAGATTAGGAAAGTTTAGTTTTTTCTGGCTTTGTGATTTGGAGTTTTTCAACGCTCTTTCAACAATTTAGCAATGAAACAATTTACCAATATCATCGCAAGAGTTATTAACTTTACAACAATTAAATTTTTATACATTAAATAAAAGTCCCCTTTGGGGATTTAGGGGATATGAAATTACTAGAAGGAAAAACCGCCCTGGTTACAGGAGCATCTAAAGGTATCGGTCGTAAAATCGCTGAAAAATTTGCCGAGCAGGGTGCTAATGTTGCGTTCACTTATTTATCATCGGTAGAAAAAGGTGAAGCTTTAGAACAAGAATTACAAAGCTTTGGAACAAAAGTTAAAGGCTATCGTTCAGACGCATCTAAATTTGATCAGGCGGAAAAATTGGTTAATGATATTGTTGCCGACTTTGGTACAATAGACATCGTTGTAAACAACGCTGGTATTACTAAAGATGGCTTGTTAATGCGAATGAGTGAGGAGAATTGGGATGATGTAATTAACATTAACCTGAAATCGATTTTTAATGTAACCAAAGCGGCTTCGAAAGTAATGATGAAAGCACGCAAAGGTGTTTTTATTAACATGAGTTCGGTGGTTGGGGTACAAGGTAATGCCGGACAGGCCAATTATGCAGCCTCTAAGGCTGGTATTATTGGATTTACAAAATCTGTTGCTAAAGAATTAGGATCAAGAAACATTCGTGCCAACGTTGTTGCCCCGGGCTTTATCCGTACCGAAATGACAGAGGTTTTAGATCCCGCTGTTGTAGCTGGTTGGGAGAAAGATATTCCGTTGAAACGTGCTGGTGAAACCGAAGATATAGCGAATGTCTGTGTGTTTTTAGCATCCGACATGAGCGCTTATGTGACTGGACAAACGTTATCGGTTTGCGGCGGTATGCTGTAGAAAGGTAGAGGGTTTAAAGATTTAAGGTAAAGGGTATCCCTTGATTAATCTCAAAGAAGTCAAGTTTC
>Ga0308165_1005367_pt1 | contig 11938 bp, 10 predicted proteins | sample PhyWR2_FD_201032 | JGI IMG/M metagenome (GOLD analysis project Ga0308165, IMG submission 201032) | Phyllosphere microbial communities from UC Gill Tract Community Farm, Albany, California, United States - DLSLW.R2 | ecosystem: Host-associated > Plants > Phyllosphere > Unclassified | place: USA... | reverse complement strand
GGGCCGGCCAGGCTGATGGTCTTGCCCGAGCCCATGAACAGGCCAGTGCCGATGGCACCGCCGATGGCGATCAGTTGCAGGTGGCGGTTGGACAGGCTGCGGCGCAGGTGCTCGGGGGGCGTGGCGGGCTCGGTCATGGGCGCTGGAAGGGGCGGGTGAAGCGTTCGACGGTAGTCCTCCCGCTGCCACAACGCCAGCGTCGGACGGCCCAGGGCCGTCAGCAAGTGTCACTTTCACCACAATGTGACCCGTTACCGCCTTTGCCCCATTCCGCCCAGCCCGGCGCCGTGTTCATATACCGCCATCGTCCAAGGACCGGCCCCGCCCATGTGCCCAGCCCTGCACACCTCTCTGGAGCCCCGGTCATGAGCCGACTGCGGGTCATCATCGGCGGCACCGTCCTGGCCGTGGTGGCCGCTGCAGTGCCGATCGCGGTCATGGTCTATGCCACCTGGGACCGTGCCGTAAGTGTCGAACAGCAGCGGCTGCATGCCATCGCCGAGCGCAGCCTGCGCCGTACCGAAGTGTCCTATCAGGAAGCACTGGCGGCATTGAAGTCGGCCGAGGCCACGGTGCTGCCGCCCTGCGGGCCCGAACACATCCAGCGCATGCAGACCCTGGTGATGACCACGCCGTCGTCGGACCAGATGGGCTACTTCGAGGGCGGCAAGCTGCGCTGCACGTCGTGGGGGCCGTTCCAGCAGGATGTGGACCAGCCCACGCCGGACCACGTCACCAGCGATGGTGCCGGCATCACCGTCAACGTGCGCCCCGAGGCGGCTGGCCGGCGGCCGATGCTGTCCATGATGTACGGGTCCTACGACGTGCTGGTCGACCCTCGGCGCTTCGTCGACGTCATCGTCGACCCGGACGTGCGGCTGGCCCTGGCAAGTCCGGATGGACGTTTGCTGACCCAGCAGCACGGCATGGACCCGGACCTGCTGAAGCGCCTGCTGCGTGAGCCCGGCGAAGGCCTGGACCGCAACACCCTGTATGCCAGCGCGCGCAGCGGTGAATGGCTGGCGATCGCCACGGCGCCGCGCACCGCGCTGGCGGCCACGTTCCGGCAGCAGGCATGGCTGTTCGTGCCCTTGGGCCTGCTGATGGCCGCCGCCGGTGCCGGCCTGGTGATCTGGCTGTCGCGACGACGGCTGTCGATGCGCGGCGAACTGGGCATCGCCATCCGCCGCCGCGAACTCTATCTGCACTACCAGCCCATCATCGAACTGGACACCGGCATCTGCGTCGGCGCCGAGGCGCTGGTGCGCTGGCAGCGCCCCGACGGTACCCAGGTGCGTCCGGACCTGTTCATTCCCTTGGCCGAAGAAGCCGGAATGATCGCTGCCATCACCGACCTGGTGATCGAGAACGTGGTTGCCGACATGCGTGAGCTGCTGGCCGAGGATCGCAGTGCACACATCGCGATCAACCTGGCGGCCGAGGACATCAGCAGCGGACGTGCGCTGAAGGTGATCTCCCAACGCATGGCCGGCAGCGGCATCCTGCCGCAGCAGATCTGGCTGGAGGCCACCGAACATGGCTTCCTCGACATCGACCGTGCCCGCACCATGCTGGCCGCGGCACGGCGCGCGGGCCACAGCGTGGCCATCGATGATTTCGGCGTCGGCTATTCCAGCCTGCAGTACCTGCAGCAGCTGCCGCTGGATGCACTGAAGATCGACAAGTCCTTCGTCGATGCGATCGGCACCGAAAGCGCGACCAGCCCGGTCACGCCGCACATCATCGGCATGGCCCGCGAGCTGGGCCTGTGGGTGGTGGCCGAAGGCGTGGAAACCGAGGCGCAGCTGGCCTACCTGCACAGCCAGCACGTGCAGTTCGGCCAAGGCTGGTTGTTCTCGCGGCCGTTGCCGCGCGATGAGTTCATTGCCTTCCACCGCAAGCGCCAGCAGCAGTACGGCGCGGCGCGGGAGCACATGCAGAATCCGCGCAGCGTACCGTTCGAGCGCGAGCAGGCGGAGGAGTAGCCGGCGAACGGCGCCGCCCCTCGTGGTGGGTCGCTAAGAGCGGTTCGTGGGCTGGCCGGGTGGGTGGGCTGCGCAGGGGGCGCTGCGCGCCGTTGAGCTTCGGCTGGGGTAGTGCCGGCCGCTGGCCGGCAACCCCGTCATCCTCGATCGACGCCTACGCCCAGGCCTTCGGCCGCGCCCAGACCCCCAGGCCGCACACCACCAGCAGCAGCAACGGCAGCCAGGCCAGGTGCTGGGCGCCGCTGGCCTGCAGCATCAGGCCGCCACCGACGCCACCAGCGGCGATGGCCAGGTTCCAGCCGGTCACCAGCATCGACTGCGCCAGGTCGGCGGCGGCACCGGCGCGGCGGGCCAGGGCGGTCTGGAACAGGATTGGCACGGCACCGAACGCGATGCCCCACAGGATCGTCACCAGCAGCAGCACGCCCGGCACGCCTGGCCACAGCAGCAGCGAAACCACCGCCATCACGAAGCCGATCACGCTGGCCCACACCAGCGCGCGCAGGTGGCGATCCACGCCCCAGCCGGCGATGGCGATACCCGCGATCGCCGCGATGCCGAACGCCAGCAGCAGCCGGTCCAGCCATGCCCCGGCGCCGGCCTGCACTGCCAACGGCTCGATGTAGGTGTACAGCACGTTGTGCGCCAGCACGTACAGCACCATCACCAGCAGCGTGCTGCGGATGCCGGGCATGCGCCAGACCGAACCCAGCGACATGTGCCGGCCTGCGCCAGCAGCCGGCAACGCGGGCAGCGCCCATCGTGCGTAGCCGAGCAGCAGCACCGCCAGCACGCTCATCAATGCGAACGCCCAGCGCCACCCGATCTGCTGGCCCAGCAGGGTGCCGGCCGGCACCCCCAGCGACAGCGCCAGCGGCGAGCCGATCATCGCCACCGCGATCGCCCTTCCCTGCAGTTCCGCCACCACCATGCGCGCGGCATAGCCGGCCACCAGCGACCACAGCAGGCCCGCCCCCACACCCGCCAGGAAGCGCGCCACCAGGGTCAGCACGTAGTCGTGGCTCAGCGCGGTCACGGTGTTGACCACCATGAAGCCGGCAATCGCCGCCAACAGCAGCGGGCGGCGCGGCAGGCGCTGGGTCAGCGCGGTCATCGGCAACGCTGCCAGCACCGAGCCCAGTGCATACACGCTCACCAGTTGCCCGGCGGCCGCATCGCTGACGCCAAGACTCTCGCCCATCGGCCGCAGCACGCCCGCTGGCAGCGTTTCAGTCAGCAGGGTGATGAAGCCACCACCGGCCAGTGCCAGCAGCCCGCGCCAGGGCAAGCGCGTTGCCTCACCCGCCGGCGCCCCTGCATCCATTGCGTGGCCGCTCATCGCACCGTCTCCAGATCGGCGTACACCGCATCGCGCAGTTCATCGACAAACGCGCCATGCATGCCTTCGTACAGCGTGTTGGTCAGCGCGACCACGCTCAGCCCACGCGCCGGGTCCACGAACCAGCTGTGGCCGTAAGCACCGCCCCATCGCCATGTTCCTGCGGTCTGCGGTGTGCCGCTGGCCGCTGCATCACGCAGCACCGCAAAGCCGAGGCCGAAGCCCCAACCCGGCGGATCAACCGGTCCCAGCTCGCCGACCTGCGGTGTTCCCATCTGCGCCGCCAGCCGTTCCGGCAGCAGCTGCGAGGCACGCACATCGCGCAACGCTTCCAGCACCGCCATCACTTCATCGGCACTGCCCACCAGCCCCGCGCCTGCCGACGGATAGCGGTGTGGATCGGTCGCCCGCGCCACGCTGTATTCGATGCCCACCGAGCCCTCGAACGCAGGCACCACCTCGCCCTCCCGCAACCGATGCGGCTGCGGCAGGTCACTGACATACGGCGTGGCCAGACGAGCGCCCTCGGCGGTGGCGAACGCGGTGTCGCGCAGGCCCAACGGCTGCGCCAACAACCGGTCGAACAACACCTGCAACCTTTCGCCGGTGGCCGCTTCAGCCACGGCGCCTGCCACGTCCACGCCCAGCGAGTACAGCCACTGGCTGCCCGGCGCGAACAACAGCGGCGCCTGCGCGATGCGCTGCACGTTCTGCTGCAGCGTTACCGGGTTCGCGTCCATGCCATCGCTCACACCCGCCTGCGCATAAGGCCCTTGGGCATCGGCTTCCAGGAAGCGGTAGCCCAGCCCGCTGCTGTGGCTGAGCAGCTGGCGCAGGCTGATCGGCGGACGGCTGCCGTCGGCCAGTGCCGGGCGGAACGCCGGCAACCAGCGCTGCACCGGCGCGTCCAGGTCCAGCACCCCTTCGGCTACCAGGCGCAGGATCACCGTGGTCAGCAGCGGTTTGCTCACCGAGGCCAACCGGAACAGCTGGTCGCGGCGCATCGGCGTGTTCGATTCACGGTCGGCCAGGCCACTGGCGCTGGCGTGGCGCAGCGCGCCGTGCTCGCGCACCAGTACCACCGCACCGACCAGGCGCTGCGGATGCACGGCCTGTAGCAGCGCGCTCACCGCGGGCAGTGCCGGTGCGGTATCAACAGGAAGGGCGAGTGTCATCGGGATGATCCGTGGGGAGAGGCCCGCCACGGTAGGCAGCGCCGGCGCCGGCAAAAAGCGGGGCGGGGCTCCGTGCATCATGGACCGGAAGGTCCGCAATCGGCATCATGCCCGGAACCATTGGGCCGCACCGACCCTCCAGGCCCGCGCACCGCAGTGTTGCGCGGGCCATGTCAGCAAGCCGGGCTGCCTCGCCCTACCCTGCCCACTTTCGCAGCGACCTTCCCCCATGTCCGTCCTCGACAACCTGGCCAACCTGCAGACCTTCGTCCACGCCGCGGACACCCGCAGCTTCGTCGACACCGGCCGCGTGCAGGGCATCTCCGCTTCGGCCGCCGGCAAGTGCGTGGCCCGGCTTGAACACGCACTCGGCGTGCGCCTGTTCCACCGCAGCACGCGCAGCATCACCCTCACGGCCGAGGGCCAGCTGTTCCTGGCACGCTGCCGCCGCATCCTCGACGAACGCGATGCCGCGCGCACCGAACTGGCCCAGCAACATGCCACCCCCAGCGGCACCCTGCGCATCAGCCTGCCGCTGGTGGGCGACCTGACCCTGCCACTGATGGCCGAGTTCATGGCGGCTTACCCGGACATCCGGCTGGAGCTGGATTTCTGCGATCGCCTGGTCGATGTCATCGAGGAAGGTTTCGACGCCGTGCTGCGCGTTGGCGAGCCCAGCGATTCCCGCCTCACCGCGCGTCGCCTCGGTGTGTTTCCGCGCCGTGTGGTTGCATCGCCGGCGTACCTGCAACGGCACGGCATTCCACGCACGCCGGCCGACCTGCTGCAGCATCGCCTGCTGCATTACCGCTTCCCCAGCACCGGCAAGCTCGAGCCGTGGCCGATTCTTTGGCCAAAGGGCGAAGCATCGCAGGAACTGCCGGTGCACCTGGTGGCCAACACCATCGAGGCGCGGGTGGCACTGGCACTGCGAGATGGGGGCCTGGCGTTCGTACCGGTGCATTCGGTGCGTGATGCACTGGCCGATGGGCGGCTGGTCACCGTGCTTGATGAGCACGTGCATTCCTGCGGCACCTTCCACCTGCTGTGGCCGTCCGGGCGCCACGTGCTGCCGAAGCTGCGGGTGTTCATCGAGTTCGTCGGCGCACGGCTGGATACGGTGCCCTAAGGCAGCGCGGTGGTCGCGACCGTTCAGCTCGCGGCGCTATACTGCCCACTCATTCCTCCAAGAGGCTCGCGACCAATGCGCCAGTGATGCCGCCGTCTTCGCACTAGACGGCCGACTCTTCCCGCCCCTGCGCGCAGGGGAGAACCAGGCATCCATGGAGGTCGCATGACTTCGCATTCCCTCACGCTCGATCGCGTGTCGTATCGGTTGGCCGATGGCCGACCGTTGTTTTCCGATCTGTCCTTTTCCTTCGAACCGTTGGCCACCGGGCTGGTCGGCGCCAATGGTGCCGGCAAGAGCGTGCTCGCGCGCCTGCTCGCCGGCCAGCTGTCGCCCGACGATGGCCGCGTGCACCGCAGTGGCCAGGTGTTCCTGCTGCCTACGCCGGGCTATCCGCCACGTGGCACGGTGGGTGAACTGGCCGGCGTCGGCGCGGAACTGGCGGCACTGGAACGCATCGAAGCAGGCAGCATCGATGAAGCCGATTTCGCCTGCGTGGGCGACCACTGGGACCTTCGCGAACGCCTGCAGCAGCAGTGGCAGGCGATGCAGCTGCCGGCCGACCTTGATGCGGCGCAGCCCGCCTCCCGCCTCAGTGGCGGCCAGGCGATGCAGGTGGCGCTGTCCGGCGCGTGGTCCAGCGGCGCCGACTGGCTGATCCTCGACGAGCCGAGCAATCATCTCGACGCCCGCCATCGCCACCAGCTGTACGCACAGCTGCAGCAGTGGCAGGGCGGCCTGCTGGCCATCAGCCACGACCGTGGCCTGCTCGCGCAGATGGCGCAGATCGTCGAACTGGACGCGCACGGCCTGCATCGTTACGGCGGACCCTGGCAGCACTATGCCGACACACGCGCCGCCGAACGCGAGGCCGCCGCCGCGCAGCTGGAGCATGCCCGTGCCCAGCACCGGCAGCAGCAACGCAGCGCGCGCGAACAGAACGAGCGCCAGCAGCAGCGGCAGGCACGTGGCAACCGCGAAGCGCGCGAGGCCAACCAGGCACCGATCCTGCTCGGTCGGCAGAAGCAGCGCGCCGAAGCCAGCCACGGCCGTGCGCAGCAGATCCAGAGCGATCGTCTGCAGGCCAGCGCGGCACAGGTACGCGCCGCCGCAGCAGCGGTGCACGTGGCGCCGGAACTGGCGTTGTTCAGTGGCGAAGGCGAGCGTGGCCAGGCCCGCCTGCTGCAGGCGCACGATCTGGTGCTGCCGCATGGCTGCAACGCGGCGCTGCAGCTGGAGATCCGGCGCGGCCAGCGCATCGCCGTAGTGGGCGACAACGGCAGCGGCAAGTCGACGCTGTTGCGCGTGCTGGCCGGACAGCTGGCGGCACGCAGCGGTCAGGTGCAGCGGCATGCGCCGCTGGCCCTGCTCGACCAGCAATTGCTGGGGCTTGCAGGTGAACAGAGCATCCTCGATGCCGTGCGCGCTGCGAATCCCGCGGCCGATGCGGGTGAACTGCGTACGCGCCTTGCCCTGCTTGGCCTGGATGCACAACGCATCCAGCGTCCGGCCAGCAGCCTCAGCGATGGCGAGCGGGTGAAAGGGGCGCTGGCCAGCGTGCTGTATGCCGATCCTGCCCCGCAGCTGCTGTTGCTGGACGAACCGGGCAACGCGCTGGACCTTGCCGCGCTGCAGGCGCTGGAAGACCTGCTGGCGGCGTGGCCGGGCGCGTTGCTGATGGTCAGCCATGACAGCCACCTGCTGCAGGCCCTGCGGCCGACGCAGGTGCTGCAGGTCGGTGATGCAGGCTGGCGGTGGCGCGATGCGTTGTAGGGCCGAGCACGTGCTCGGCTCCCGCCTGCATTCATCCACGCATGGCGTGGATCTACTGCCAGCCGCTCATCCACGCATGGCGTGAATCTACTGCACAGCCATGCCGCCACATCCCTCCTGGCACAGACGCATCAACGCTTCCATACCGGGAACGCCTGCGGCATCTGCTGCCACAGCAAGGGCCCGGCCTGCAGCTCGGTGTCGTTGAGCAGGCACGCATCCAGGGCCGACCGCACCACACGCTCGTCCATGTGCACGCCGATCACCACCAGTTCCTGCCGGCGGTCACCCCACAGCGGATGCCACAGGCGTGCCATCGCCAAGTGCGCGGCCGCGTCCGGGAACTCCCCTGCATCCGGCAGCGGCGCGCTCCAGCAGTCGGCCTGCTGCCGGGCCCAGCCCAGATCGCTGTAAGGCAGCGGCGTCGGCGGCAGCAGCGGCATGGTGTCCTCCTGTCCGGCGCGCACCCGCTCGCGCGCCGCGTACCAGAAGCCCGCGGCCTGGGTGCGTGTGGCCGCGCCCACACTGTTCAACTCGCCCACCCAGTCCATGCGGTTGGCCAGCCAGAACCAGCCCTTGCTGCGGATCACCCCGGGCATGCCGTGCTGCAATGCGCGCGCGAAGCGGGCGGGATGGAACGGCCGCCGTGAGCGATAGACGAAGCTGCCGATGCCGTACTCCTCGGTTTCCGGCGTGTGCTCGCCACGCAGCTCCTTCACCCAACCGGGAGCCTGCTGCGCGCGCTCGAAATCGAAGCGGCCGGTATCCAGCAGCTCGGCAAGCGGGACATCGCCGAAGCGGGACAGCAGCAGCTTCGCGTCACGGTTCAAGCCGCGCAGCACGGCCAGTGTGTCCTGCAGCACTTCGTCGTCCACCTGGTCCACCTTGCTGACCACGATCACGTCGGCGAACTCCACCTGCTCGCACAGCAGGTCGACCACGCCACGATCATCATCCGGCCCCGCCCGCTGGCCACGCTCGGCCAGGCGCAGTGTCGAACCGAAATCGGCCAGGAAGGCACTGCCATCGACCACCGTCACCATCGTGTCCAGCCGTGCGCTATCGCTCAGGCTGAAGCCGTGTTCGTCGCGCACCGCGAAGGTGGCTGCCACCGGCATCGGCTCGCCGATCCCGGTCGATTCGATCAGCAGGTAATCGTAGCGGCCGCTGTCGGCCAGGCGCCGCACCTCCTGCAGCAGATCGTCGCGCAGCGTGCAGCAGATGCAGCCGTTGCTGAACTCCACCAGCGTCTCTTCGGTGCGACGCAGTTCGGCGCCGCCATCGCGCACCAGCTGCGCATCGATGTTGACCTCGCTCATGTCGTTGACGATCACTGCCACCCGCAGGCCATCGCGGTTGCGCAGGATCTGGTTGAGCAGGGTGGTCTTGCCGGCACCGAGGAAGCCGGAAAGCACGGTGACCGGAAGGCGGCGGTCGGCGCGGGAAACAGTGTTCATGTCGGAGCGGGCTGGCTGCGGGATGGAAATGTTACTGTATAACATTTATCGCACAAGGAATCCCCGCATGAAGTCGCCCTCTGCCACCCTGCTTGATGCCGGCGCCGTCGCCCTGTCCAGCTTGTGCCTGCTGCATTGCCTGGCACTGCCCCTGCTGGCGGCCGCGCTGCCGCTGTTCGGCGTCTGGGCCGAAGCGGAGTGGGTGCACCTGGTCTTCGTGGCCATGGCGCTGCCGATCACCGGCTTGGCCCTGTGGCGCGCCGAACGCCGCCAGCCGCTGCCTGCGCTGGCATGGCTGAGTGCCGGCATGGGCCTGGCGCTGTTGATGGCCGGGGCGCTGGCACTGCCCTCGCACGCTTGGGAGACCCCGCTGACGGTCACCGGCAGCCTGCTGCTGGCCGCCACGCACCTGTGGAACGCGCAGCACCGGCACCGCAGAAAGTAGTGCAGGCCGCTGGCCGGCAACCTCATGAACTGCGGACGAAGCCTGACGTTGCCGGCCAGCGGCCGGCACTACCTGTCTATTTGCCGTAGCGCCGCAGCAGTTCCACCAGCACCTCGGCTTCGGCCGCCCGCTGCACCGGGTCGTCCGCGCCCACCACGTGTTCCTGCAGATGCTCGTGCAGCAGTTCCATCAACAGGCTGTGGGCAGCGCCACGCACGGCCGCCACCTGCACCAGCACCTCGGCGCAGTCGCCTGCCTCGCCCTCGGGCGTGTTCAATGCCTGTTCCAGCGCCGCCACCTGCCCGCCGATGCGGCGCACCCGGGTCAGCAGCTGTTTTCGATTTCTGTGTACGTGGGCCATGGCCGAATCATATACCCTATGGGGGTATCCACCCAAGCCCGACCGCCCCCATGCACCTGGACACCCTCGCCGCCGCCCGCCGTCATGAGCACCGCTTCGACGACGGCAATCCGCTGGCCGAACGCAACACCCGCCGCGCGATGTGGCTCACCGTCAGCATGATGCTGGTGGAAATCGTCGGTGGCTGGTGGTTCAACTCCATGGCCGTGCTGGCCGACGGCTGGCACATGAGCTCGCACGCGCTGGCACTGGGCCTGTCGGTGTTCGCCTACCGCTGCGCACGGCGCTACGCGCACGACCCGCGCTTCACCTTCGGCACCTGGAAGATCGAGATCCTGGCCGGCTATACCAGCGCCATCGCCCTGCTCGGCGTCGCCGCGCTGATGGCCGTGCAATCGCTGGAACGCCTGTGGGTGCCTGCGCCCATCCACTACAACGAAGCCATCGCCATCGCCGCGGTCGGCCTGGGCGTTAACCTGCTGTGCGCGTGGTGGCTGCACGACAGCCCCGGTCACGGCCATCATCACCATGGCCACGGGCACGACCATGGTGATCATCATGGTCATCACCACGACCACGACCACGACCATTCCCACGGCCACGACCTCAACCTGCGGTCGGCCTACGTGCACGTGCTGGCCGACGCCGCCACCTCGGTGCTGGCCATCGTCGCCCTGCTGGGCGGCAAGCTGCTCGGCCTGACCTGGCTGGATCCAGTGATGGGCCTGGTCGGCGCGGTGCTGGTCACCGTGTGGGCAATCGGCCTGCTGCGCGACAGCGGCCGCATCCTGCTCGACGCGCAGATGGATGCGCCGGTAGTGGCCGAGGTGCGCGAAGTGATCGAGCAGGGCCCGTGGCCGGCACGCCTGGCCGACCTGCACGTGTGGCAGGTGGGGCGCGGCAAGTACGCCGTCGCCGCCAGCGTGGTCACCAGTGATGCCACGCTCGATCCGGATACCGTGCGCCAGGCGCTGGCGATCCACGAGGAACTGGTGCATATCACCGTGGAGATCCACCGCAGCGCGTGACGCCAGCAGGGCGGCGGTTCTTGCCGAAAATCTGTACCGGCCAGCACCGCGGGCTGCCTACACTGGCCGCACCTGCCCCGTCGGGACATCCCATGCGCACGCTCCGCCTGCTGCTGCCCGGTGCCCTCCTGCTGCTGGTGGCCTGTTCCGGCGACACCCAGCTGCCGTTCTCCTCCGACCCGATGCTCGGCTGCTTCGCCACCAGCCCGCGCAAGTCCGCCGAGTTCCGCATCGAAAAGGAAGCAAGCCAGTACTTCGTCTCGTTCGAACGCGATGGCCACTGGCAGCGCGAACCCAATGCGCTGTACAAGGCCAGCCGCAGCGACATCCAGCAGTACTTCCGCGATGACGCCGACCAGATCGACAGCGCACTGATCCGGATGGCCGGCGGCTTCGGCATCTTCCGCGTCAAGGACGGCGCCACGTTGAAGGCCCGGGCACGCGACAGCGACTACATGGCGCTGCTGCTGATCGGCGCCGGGCCGGTGTATGCGGTGAAGTGCGGATAGAGTGCAGTTCCTGCCATGGCAGGCGTGTGGATGGGCGCGCTCCGGGCCGTCGCAGGCGATGTGGCAGCGGTTCCTGCCGCCGCCTTCCGCCCTGCAGCAGCTGCGGTACCATGCCCTCCCCCGAATCCTCCCGCTACCCACCGTGCCCCACTACTCCGGCCCCCTGCTGACCCGCGACAGCGCTGACACCCTGCGCCGTGCCCACGACAAGGGCGCCACCGAGTGGCAGGGCTCGCTCGATCTGGGCCGCAGCGAAGAGGCGGTCCAGCTGGATGCCGAGGGTTTCACCTTCCGCGGCCAGCACTACCCGTGGCCCGGCAAGCTGAAGGACCGCACGCTGTACTACTGGGATGGCGAGGAGTTCTGCTCCATCTCCCGCTACAGCGGCTCGCTGATCAAGCTGGTGCCGACCGAGTGGGGCGCACCGACCTTCGAGATCGACGGCATCAAGATGCTGCCGACCTCCAAGCTGTCGCCCTTCGAGGACGCGCGCCGCAAGTTCGAGCTGGTCGCCCCGGCGGGCAAGAGCCTCCTCGATACCTGCGGTGGGCTTGGCTACTTCGCCGCCTGCGCACTGGAGGCCGGCGTCGGCCAGATCCGCTCGTTCGAAAAGAACGCCGACGTGATGTGGCTGCGCACGCTCAATCCGTGGTCGCCCGATCCTGACTCAGCCGCCGCGGGCGGCCGCCTGCACTTCAGCCACGGCGACGTCTCGCAGCAGATCGAACAGGTCGCCA
>Ga0308165_1005365_pt1 | contig 11943 bp, 11 predicted proteins | sample PhyWR2_FD_201032 | JGI IMG/M metagenome (GOLD analysis project Ga0308165, IMG submission 201032) | Phyllosphere microbial communities from UC Gill Tract Community Farm, Albany, California, United States - DLSLW.R2 | ecosystem: Host-associated > Plants > Phyllosphere > Unclassified | place: USA... | reverse complement strand
AAATCTTGATATCTTCATTATAATCGGCGCTTACATCCAACAGCAATTGCTTTACCTTTTCGCCGTTGCTTAAGGCAATGGCACCCAACTTTTCTCCCGTCTTTAACTCAAATGCAACGAACTGGTTCTGCGTATAAGTCGAAAATACAGCATTTAAATCAATCCGGTACTGGCTTTTTACCCTTTCGATAGCTGATTGAACATTTTTGTTTTCGTTGTTTTGAGCCTGCAATAGTTGTAATTTATTAAACCAGTTCCTATATCCATCAAAAGCGTATAAGGCATAAATAGCGGTATTATCGGGCAGTATATTTTGAATGGATGTTTGCTGCGCCTCCATATTTTCGAAAAGCTTAAGGAAATTTCCTTCATCATTTACCTCCGTATTTCCGTTAAAAAGGATTCTTTCTTTGCTAAAATTGTAAGTAAGTGTTGCAAAGCTGTTTTGCTTGTTAAATAACGAAAGTTCGCCATTGAGGTTGCCGGCGATAATGTTTTTGAGCAACGCGGGCGATTGATTAAAATTTACGTAAAGCGCCAGAAGCACATTTTTGCTATGTCTTGTACTTTCCTTTATATATTCGGTAAACGGATTGCTGGTCAGCCTGGTTCTGGCATCCTTAACCAGTTTTAACGAGGTAGATAAGGTAAGTACCTGATTTTGGATTCCTAAAAAAGTGCGCAGGCTGTCGTTTAACTGTATCGCATAAACTCCTTTTTCCACTTCGGTTATTTTCTGTTTGCCCTTTAATTTGCTGTACAGCTGCGTAATTTCCAACTGTGGCTGAATTTGTACCGTAAGCAGGTAGTTCAGCGTTTTGTTCGAATCGGGCAAGATACTGATGTAAACCGGCTGATTTTGAATGAAGTGATTTATCGATTTATCGTCAACAATGCTTTCTTTCAACTGTTTCAATAAACCCGTTTTCTCTTCACCAATTACTTGTTGCAGAATGTGTTGGCTTCCAATTATTTCGTAAAAGCTTTTATCATTGTTAAATGACAAAACCAGTGCAGCGTTGTTTGTTGCCGATTGCAGCGCAAGGTCTTTCGCATCATTTTCAGTGCCCATTTTCGAGAAATAATAGTAAGCCATAAAGGCGATTCCTATGAATAATGCGGTTACTAAAACGAGTATCTTTTTCATTTGCTTCGAAACAAATTTAATTTATTACATTGATTAGTGAGAAGTTCTTTGCCAATTTATTAATTTAGCAACTGCTATAAGCGAAAAATACATGAACAACCCGACTTAAATGAGCTCATGAATACAAATAAAAACATTATTAACAAATGAATAAAAGAATAATACTTACCGCCTCTTTTTTAGGTGCTGTTGCTGTTTTATTCGGTGCATTCGGTGCTCATGGTTTAAAGGCCTTAATAGACGCTCCATCGCTCGAAATCTGGCAAAAAGGCGTTGATTATCAGTTCTATCATACTTTTGCCCTTTTATATCTCTCTACCTTTGCCAGATACAGGAATAAGCTGATTAACATCGCGTATTTTTGTTTCACTTTTGGTATCATTTTGTTTTCGGGCTCACTTTATCTTCTGGCAACAAAAAGCCTGTTGAACCTGGATTTTGTAAACATCATTGGCCCCATTACGCCAATGGGAGGGCTTTTGTTTGTGCTGGGATGGATTATGTTATTCTTTGCTGCCGTAAAAGATAAATAATGGATCATTTTGAAAGCGATATTTTTACAGAGAGAGAAACACTCTTTGTTGAGGTTATTTTGCCCTTATCGTTGGCCAAAAACTATACCTACCGTGTTCCGTTCGAGTTAAACAATCAAATCGAGATCGGCAAGCGGGTTGTGGTCCAATTCGGGAAGCACAAAATTTACGCAGCCTTAATCAGCGCCATATCAACCCGTCCACCCACCGCTTACGAAGCAAAATATATCATCGATATTATCGATGCTGAACCCGTAATTACGCCCACCCAGCTTCAGTTTTGGGATTGGATGACCAATTACTATATGTGCAATGAGGGCGATGTAATGGCGGCGGCTTTACCAGCAAGCTTAAAACTAGCCAGCGAAACCATTCTTGTGCTTCGCGATGATTTTAGTGACGAAATTGCGCTCACTGAAAAAGAGGAAATTATTATCAGCACACTTAAAAAGCAGCAAAAATTAACAGTTAACGATGTTTCGAAACTTTTAGGGCAGAAGACCATCTATCCGATTATAAACAATTTGTTAGAAAAAGAACTGATTCTGGTAGCCGAAGAAGTAGTTCAAAAATATAAGCCGCTGTTAAAGTCGTTTGTTACGCTAAACGATTTCTATGCTGACCAGGAGAACCTGAAAGAACTTTTTTCGGTTTTAGAACGGGCACCAAAGCAGTTAGATGCACTGCTGGCTTATTTGAAGCTCCAAAAAGCTAACCTGCCTATTGCTAAAGAACAGTTGCTGGAAGAAAGCAATTGCGGCCCTGCTGCTTTAAAGGCGTTAACCGACAAAGAGGTTTTTGTTATAACCAAACGCCCTGTTAGTCGCCTGGCTGCGCACGATGAGGAGTTTAGTGTAAACTTTCAGTTAAATGATACCCAACAAAGCGCCCTGCAGCAGATTAACAAAGCGTTTGAAGATAAAGATGTTGTGTTGCTTCATGGTGTTACCGCATCGGGCAAAACCCAGGTTTACATCAAATTAATAGAAGAAATTGTTCAAAATAGCACGGGGCAAGTCTTGTTTCTTTTGCCCGAAATTGCGTTAACCACACAAATTGTAGAACGCATAAAACGGTATTTTGGCAACGCAATCGGGGTTTATCATTCTAAATTTAATAACAGCGAACGCGTTGAAATCTGGAACAAGGTTAGAACAGGGGCATATAAGGTTATATTGGGCGCCCGCTCTGCCGTTTTCCTTCCGTTTCAAAATTTAAAATTGGTTGTGGTTGATGAGGAACACGAACCATCGTATAAACAATATGATCCTGCTCCAAGGTACCAGGCACGTGATGCTTCGGTTTATCTGGCACATCTTCATCAGGCAAAGGTTATTCTGGGCTCAGCAACTCCCTCTTTAGAAAGTTATTACAATGCACTGCAAGGCAAGTATGGCTTTGTTACCATGAAAGAACGCTTTGGAGGCGTACAATTGCCTAATCAGCAAGTAGTGAGCATAGCCGAAGAAACCAAGAAAAAAACAATGGTTTCTTATTTTTCAAGTGTATTGATTAAGGACATCGATCAGGCGCTGTCGAAAAAAGAGCAAATCGTTCTTTTCCAAAACAGGAGAGGATATGCAACAATTCTGATCTGCGCAACATGCGGTTATACACCAAAATGCGTAAATTGCGATGTGAGCTTAACTTACCACAAAAGCAGTGGTAAATTGCATTGTCACTATTGCGGCTTTCAGCAAAGCAGTGTAAATATTTGTCCCGCTTGCGGTTCCGTCCATGTCGAGCAGAAAGGCTTTGGCACAGAGCGCATTGAAGAGGAATTGAAATTATTGTATCCCGATGTCAACATTGCCCGACTGGATATGGACAGCACCCGAACCAAAAATGGCCTTCAGCAAATTTTAAACGATTTTCAGGAAAAGAAAACCGATATTCTTATTGGTACGCAAATGGTTGCCAAAGGACTGGATTTCGATAATCTCAACTTAATTGGCGTAATCAATGCCGATACTCTGTTAGGTTATCCCGATTTTAGGGCTTACGAGCGAAGTTTTCAATTGCTTGCACAGGTTGCAGGTCGTGCGGGCAGGAGGGCCGATCAGGGAAATGTTTGCATTCAAACTTACGATGCTGAAAACCGGATTATTAAGCAGGTGGTAAACAACGATTACGAAGGCATGTACAATGATGAAATTGCCGAACGTGAGCGCTTTCTATACCCACCGTTTTCGAGAATGATATTTCTGTATATTAAGCACAAAGATGCTCATGTTCTTGATCACGCTGCCCTTAATTTAGCCAATATTTTAAAGGCAAAGTTTGGCAAACGAGTGCTGGGACCAGAACAACCGCTGGTAAGCCGGGTTAGGAACATGTATATCAAACAGGTTATTATCAAGGCTGATAAACATACAGCTATTCAAAAGGTTAAAGATGCGCTGAGACAAACCCTCACAGAATTTAATGCCACAAAAGAGTTTAAGGGCGTGCTTACGCAAATAGATGTTGATCCTTATTGAGAAGACCAATTAGCAATAATCAGTTAGCAGTTCGCATTAATCAGTTAGCATTAATCAGTTAGCAGTTAGCAGTTAGCAATTAGCAGTTAGCAATAATCAATCGAACAATTAACCAGTTAACCAATGTAGCAATTAACCGATTAAACCAATGATCATCGAGCCAATAAAATTCTGCCCGTTGATTTTCTGCAACTTATAAGAATGTGGATTTTTTTGCCTTGAATCATCATTTAAAAAAGCTAATTTTGAGGCTTCATGGCGTATAAATTTGTTGATAATTACCGAGAGCGTGGTGCGAGAAAGAAGCTGGTTGAATTACTGAAGTCTCGCGGAATTGAAGATGAAAATGTATTAAAGGCGATAGGGAAGGTTCCCCGCCACTTCTTTTTCGACGAAACTTTCTGGAATCAGGCCTACAAAGACATCGCTTTTCCCATCGGCGATGGACAGACGATTTCGCAACCCTATACTGTGGCCTATCAAAGCGAACTTTTGCACATCAAAAAAGGCGACAAGGTGTTAGAGATTGGCACCGGTTCTGGCTATCAAACTTGTATTTTGATGGAGCTTGGGGCAAGGGTTTTTACCATTGAGCGGCAGGAAAACATTTACAACAGAACTATTCAGGTTTTACCCGGAATGGGATATCGACCTACTTTTTACTGTGGCGATGGATCGAAGGGCATTGCGGAACATGCACCCTACGACAAGATCATTGTAACAGCAGGCGCACCCCTCGTGCCCGAAATATTGCTCAAACAGCTAAAAATTGGCGGCATCTTGGTAATTCCGGTCGGCGACGAGAAGACCCAGAAAATGGTAACTGTAATAAGAGTGAGCGAAACCGATTACGAAAAAATTGTTTTAGATACTTTTCGCTTCGTTCCTTTAGTGGGCGATCAGGCGTGGTAATTTTAGTTGTGAGTTGGGTGTTCGGAGTTAATCGCTGAGCGCATAAGAAACTATCAGGTTAAAATTTTACAACTTCGCCGCTAAATTTTGGCCTCCGAATTAAATCAAGGTCTGCATATGGGTTTCCCTACTCCCTGCTCACAACTCCAAACTGTTCTACCTCTTCATTGCCCGATCTAATTCGCGTTTAGTATCTCTGTCCTTGATGCTGTCGCGTTTATCGAATTCTTTTTTTCCTTGTGCCAATGCAATTTCGATTTTCGCAAATCCACGTTCATTTATAAAAATCCTTAACGGAACAATGGTGTAACCTTTTTCTTCGCCCTTTAACTTCAGCTTCCTGATTTCCTTTTTTTGCAACAGCAATGCCCTGTCGCGTTTAATATCGTGATGATAAAAAGAGCTGTGGCTGTACTCAGAAATGTGAAGGTTTCTTACATACAGATTGCCGCCAACAAACATGCAGAAGGCGTCGGTCATATTCGCCTTGCCCTGCCGAATGGCTTTAATTTCTGTACCCAAGAGCGCAATGCCTGCGATATATTTATCGAGTAAATTATAATCAAAATAGGCTCTTTTGTTTTTGATGTTGATATCGTTTTTCAAAACTTTTCCTTAAATATAAAACAGCAAAAAATGCTGGGTTGCAAATATCTTAAAAATTGACGTTAAAATTTGGTTTTTGCCATAAATCTTAACGTTGAGAGGTAACAAACATAAACTTCATCTGTTTGTAAAACGTTCAGAATACATTGCTAACTTCGCATATAAACGTTTATGTTTGAAAATTAAACACCGAAAATGAAATTCAAAAGCCTAATTTTTATCGCATTGCTCATCGCTGTTTTTCAGGTCAAAGCGCAGCAACCTAACGTTTTGCCTCAATTTACGTTTTTTAAGTTAGATGGGAAGGCATTTTCTAACAAGGACCTGGTTCAGGGAAAGAAAAACCTGTTTATGCTTTTCGATTGTACCTGCGAGCATTGCCAGAGAGAGGCCAGGCTTTTGAACGAAAACTATGCGCAATTTAAAAATACCAATATTTATATGGTTACGTTGGACGAAGCGTACATTATCCCTCAGTTTTTCAATTCTTACGCAAAAGGCTTAAATTCAAAACCCAATGTTAGTGTATTGCAAGATAAGAACCGAACCTTTATTCCAACCTTCTTGCCGAAAATGTATCCAGGTATTTATCTTTATTCCGCTACTGGCAAATTGTTGGTTTACAATGCTGGCGACGGAGGCATTAAGAAAGTGGTAACCGCGTTGAAAAAAACTAAATAATCGCTGGCTTCGTGCCTCGAAGTCACCTCCGTTTAAATACTGTTATTCTGAGGGGTAATTATTAGAAATAAAATCAATATTAGTGACGTTTAAGGGTTGAGAGATAATGAATTGATTTGTTTTTGCGCATTAGGATTCCCACCCCAGTCAAGCTGGGGATGACCACCGTTTTAGATACCAACATACAGGTTTTGCTGCCATTTTTTAGGCTATTTCGTACAAATCCCGCCTCGTTACAATTAGTGCCTTTGGGGCAATAACGAATAAACACTTCGCTCTCAAATAGCCGGAAAATAAGCTTACCGAATAATCAACACCGGAATACTTACTTTGTGACGCACAGCGTTTACAGTAGTTCCAAAGATCAGGTCTTTAAGGCCTTTATGGCCATGGGCGCCCATTACCAGCAATTCGATTCCGTTTTTATTGGTGATATCTGCAATGGCTTTTGCCGTGCTACCGAAGCCAATAAACGTGGTTGAATCATAACCCAGATCTTCCAAATTAACCTTGTACTTTTCGAGATTATCGGCGTCGCTTTGCGTCTCGTGGTCCATAGTCTCTTTGCCGTGATACCTTGCAGCAGCGGTTTCTACCACATGAATCAGGTAATAATGAGCGTCTTTACCTCCTTGTATTAGCGCATGCCGAATGGTATTTTTGTCGTTTTTAGAGAAATCGACCGCGATGCCGATCTTTTCATAACTAATCCGCTCAATCTTCCCAATGTCCAGCGCATTGCCATGCGGAACCATTTGTCGATCGCGATTCTTTTTTTCGATCAGCGGATGGAAGAACACGTACAGCAACAGAAGCACAATGGCAATTAGTGCCGGTATTACGATGGCAAAAATCCACCAGGTACTGCCATTTTCTTCTTTTATCCAGCCGGTTACTTCTTCAAATACCAGTTTTACGTTTAATGCAATAATTGCGATTGCACTCGTCCATGCCAAAATCTTCACCCAGGGCTTAATTGCGAAATCCTTCATCAGTTTTTTATCTGATGTAAAATGGATGAGCGGTACAATTGCAAAACCGAGCTGTAAACTCAAAACAACCTGACTGAGCACAAGCAAGCCACCCAATGCGTCATCGCCATAATGGATTATGGTAAAAAAAGCAGGAATAATTGCCAGCAAGCGGGTGATTAACCGGCGAAGCCAGGGTTGTATCCTTAAGTTGATATGTCCTTCCATTATAATCTGGCCGGCGAGCGTTCCGGTAACGGTCGAACTCTGACCTGCGGCAATTAACGCAATGGCGAACAGGGCAGGAGCGATGTTGCCGAAAATATTGGATAACAGTTTGTGGGCATCCTGTATTTCTGCAACCTCATGCAACCCATTCTTATAAAAGGCTGCAGCGGCTAAAATCAAAATTGCGGCATTAACAAAAAAGGCTAAATTCAAGGCAACAGTGGTGTCGATTAAATTGAACTTCAATGCTTCCTTAATTCCTTTATTGGTGCGTTCGATCTTTCTGGTTTGCACCAATGAGGAGTGTAAATACAAATTGTGCGGCATTACGGTTGCGCCGATTATACCGATGGCAATATACAACGCATCGCCTCCCAAAATGGAAGGCTCAAAACCTCTGGCAACTTCTTTTAACGATGGTTCCACAATAAACATCTCTACCAAAAATGAAATCCCCACGATGAAAACCATCGAAACGATGAAGCCTTCCATCGCCCTCATTCCTTTATTAAGAAGGAACAACAGCAGAATGGTATCGAAAATGGTAATGGATATCCCCCAGATTAATGGCAGGCCGAAAAGCAGTTGTAAACCGATGGCCATACCGATAATTTCGGCTAAATCGCAGGCAATGATTGCTGTTTGGGCTAAGCCGAACAACGGAATATTTGCCCAGCGGGGATAAGCGTGTTTGGAAGCCTGTGCCAGATCTAAACCCCGAACAATGCCGAGACGGGCACTTAACGATTGCAATAACAATGCAATCAGATTTGACATTAACAGCACCCAAAGGAGCTGATAGCCGAACTTACTTCCACCGGCCAGGTCTGTTGCCCAGTTTCCCGGATCCATGTAGCCAACACTGATCAAATATGCCGGACCTATGAAAGACAAAATTCTACGCCAACCTTTTCTCTTATCTGTGCTTACGCTTTGGTGAACCTCACTTAGCGATTCGGTTTTTGCCATTACTGCTTATTAAAATATGTTTTGCAACTTCTCTACTGATCACAATTTGTTTATCGGCCAACAAAATTTCTACTGAACCATCGAAATCCGTAACATCAGTTATCTCGATTTGTTTTCCGAGCGTAAGCCCTAATTTTTCAAGGTGCTTTAAAAATGGCGAACTGTGCTGACTAACCCCGGTTATTGTTCCGCTTTCGCCAACTTTCAGCGCTATCAATTTAATGAACTGGGTTTGTGCAAATCTTCCGTTTTTGTCCGGAATGGGGTCTCCATGTGGGTCTGATTTTGGAAAGCCGAGGAATTCATCGAGCCGTTCTATCAGATCGTCAGATTTTATATGCTCCAACTCCTCTGCAACGTCGTGTACCTCATCCCATTTAAAGTTTAATTTATCTACCAGAAAAACTTCCCAAAGCCGATGTTTGCGGATAATATCAATCGCTGCATTTTTGCCTTTTTCGGTCAGCGTTACACCCTGGTATTTTACATAATCAACCAATCCTTTTTCAGCAAGCTTCTTAATCATATCTGTTACCGAAGCGGGTTTAGTCTGCATTTGTTCGGCAATGGCATTGGTTTGCACGCTATTGCTTTTTTCTGCAAGATGATAAATAATCTTAAGATAGTTCTCTTCCGTGAAACTCTGCATTTAAATTTATCTAATTTTATTTTTAGGTAAATCTAAAAAAATTTATTTAAAATTTACAGGATAAATTTTGTTAAAATTTAGAATTTAATTTGGTTATGTTTGTGATCTCAATTCCTTTAAATTATATGGCAACAGAATTAGATAAAATTGATTTTAAAATTCTAAGAATCTTACAAGAGAACGGTAGAATTACCAACTTGCTTTTATCACAAGAAATCGGCTTATCGCCTGCACCAACATTAGAGCGTGTTCGCAAGCTCGAAATGGCGGGCTTCATTAAAAGTTACCATGCATTAGTAGACGAGGAGAAACTGGGATTGGGAATTAAAACGTTTATTCAGATTCAGCTCGATTTTCATAAGAACAACACCATTCAAATCTTTTTGGATGAAGTAAATCAAATCAGCGAAATAACCGAATGCCATCATGTAACCGGTCAGGCAGATTTTCTATTGAAAGTATATGTTAAAGATATTAAGTCGTATGAGCGCTTGATTATGGAGAAAATCAGTAAGATCTCTGTTGTTAAAACGTTTCAAACGATGATGATTATGTCGACAACGAAGAAAGAGCCGATTGTGCCTCTGGAATATTAATCGCAAATCAATCTATTCTTTTTGTCATCCGATAGCTATCGGATCTGAGGTACGAAGAATCTGTTTTCCACTGAGCACGAAGCTTTAATTCAGCACAAATCCATAATTTAGGTTTGTGCTTTATTAAAGGTAGTGTTCTATCGCTTGGAGATTTACTTCGTAGCTGTTTCCAAACTACTAATAAAATACGTATTCATTATGCCGGCAAATTCCAGTCAATTGGTGTCAAATTATTTTGAACTAATAATTGATTTGTCTTTGAGAAATGCTTTGATCCTAAAAAGCCGGTATGCGCAGAGAACGGTGACGGGTGAGCGGACGTAAGTACGTAATGTTTTTGCTGATCTATTAAAGTACTTTTGGCCTGCGCATATTTGCCCCACAACAAAAATACCAGGTGTTTTCTTTTTTCAGATAATGCTTTGATGATCTCGTCGGTGAAAATCTCCCAACCACGATTTTGGTGAGACCCCGCTTCCGAAGCCCGAACTGTTAACGTTGCATTTAAGAGCAATACACCTTGCTCTGCCCAATGCGTTAAGTTACCATGATTTGGCGCTTTGAAACCCTCAATATCGCTTTCCAACTCTTTATATATGTTCTTTAAAGATGGTGGAACAGTAACGCCACGCTGAACTGAAAACGATAGCCCATGCGCCTGTCCTGCACCATGATACGGGTCTTGACCTAGTATCACCACCTTAACCCGATCGAAAGGAGTTGTGTTTAAGGCGTTAAAGATATCCGATCCTTTAGGGTAAACCGTGGCACCATTTTCTTTCTCTTGTTCTAAAAAAGATTTCAGGTTTTTCATGTAATCTTTTTCAAATTCATAATCTAAAACGGCCAACCAACCCGGTTCTAATGCTGCAGACATAATTGTTATTGTAATATTGGTTAATTGTTGAAATTGTTTAAACGGTTAACTGCGTATTGTCAATTGCCAACCGTAAATTGAAAATTGCTAATTGTACATTGCCAACTGCCAACTGCAAACTGTCTACTTTTTGTAAATAGCAAGTAAATCGCCCTCCAACGTTGTGTTAGGCCCTTCGGTAATTCTGCCGAGTTCCTTTCCCTGTTTATCGAACACAATAAAGGTAGGTACTCTTGTAATGTCGAGTCCGTTTAATAATCCGTCTTCCGCTTTTTTATGGCCGTCGACTGCGATTATTTCGACGTTTTTCTCTTTGAAGTCCAGATCATCCAGGATCTTAAAGAAGTGGGGAACATTTACTTTGCTATCGCCGCACCATGTGCCAAAAACGATTTTTATTTTTTCTTTCTTAATCAGCTTCTTCAGCTCAGCAATGGTAGCCGGATCTGGTGTATAAGACGCATACAAAGGATCGTACATTTCTTTAAATTCGGGGAAAGTCATCATCCCTTCGCGGGAGCAGGTATTGATAAGGATGTCCTTATTTTTTGCCTGATCGTGGATTTTTTTGTTTACTTCTTGTGCTGAAACATTCATTGCAAGTACGATGAGGGTTATTGAAAAGATAATTTTCATTTAAAACAGTTTAATTGTTGAGCCTGTGAAATTTTTTATGAAATTATTATTTTAAAATCTAATTTCTGCCATTTAAAAACGATATTTGCAAAAAAAAGAGATTAAGATTTATGCCAAATTATATCAGATTAATTGCGGGGTTTGCTTTACTAGGTGGCGCAGTAGCTTTATTTATTTTCGGTTACTGGCCTTGGGGCATTTTAGCCATTCTTTTGGGCCTAATTGTATTGGTAACCTATTTCTTTAATGAAAACATGCTTTTGGCACAATGGTTTCTACGAAAAGACAACATGCCCAAAGCCAAACAATTTTTAGATCGCATTACCAATTACGAAAAGCAATTGATCAGCGTTCAACATGGTTATTATAATTTATTGATCGGTTTAATAGAAAGCCGGACGGCACCAATGCAAAGTGAGAAATATTTCAAAAAGTCGCTTTCTTTGGGCATGCAGATGGATCATAACATCGCCTTAGCTAAGCTGAGTTTAGCTGGCATTGCAATGGCCAAACGTAATAAACGCGAAGCCACAATGTATTTGGCCGAGGCAAAAAAGGCAGACAAAAACAAATTGCTGGCCGATCAGATCAAACAAATGAAAGACCAGATGGGTATGATGGATAAACAGCAACAAGTTCGATACCGATAAAAATTTAA
>Ga0308165_1005364_pt1 | contig 11947 bp, 8 predicted proteins | sample PhyWR2_FD_201032 | JGI IMG/M metagenome (GOLD analysis project Ga0308165, IMG submission 201032) | Phyllosphere microbial communities from UC Gill Tract Community Farm, Albany, California, United States - DLSLW.R2 | ecosystem: Host-associated > Plants > Phyllosphere > Unclassified | place: USA... | reverse complement strand
CCAGTTTATTCTGATCTACCTTTTGTCAATTTTAATGTAGATGAACGTCAAGGTCTGGATTTTGGAGTAAATATCAACAAAACGTTTAACAATAGTTTTCTTTCTTTAGGTGTTACGGGTCTATATTTTGACACGAAAGCTTTAAAACGTGATGAACTTTATGAAAATAGCTATCAAAACCGCACCAATAAACCATTAGATGCAATATGGGGACTTCAAAATGAAGGATTTTACCAGGACCAAGCCGATATAAATCAGTCCCCTACCAGTAGTTTTGGAGAAGTTAAACCTGGAGATATTAAATATAAAGATCAAAATGGCGACGGCATCATTGATACTCGTGACGAAGTTTATTTAGGAAAAGCAGGTTGGGGAGGATCGCCTTTCTCATTAGGATTTAATCTAACAGCCAAATGGAAAAATGTGACTTTCTTTGCTATTGCGACAGCAAGATACGGCGCCTATGCCATGAAAAACAGTTCTTACTTCTGGATGGACGGCGAAGATAAATATTCCATCATAGCACGCAATCGTTGGACAGAAGAAAACAAAGAAACGGCAACGTATCCGCGATTGACAACAGGCGTCAGTGACAACAATCTGCGCAATTCGGATTTCTGGCTGTACAAAACCAATCGACTTGATTTATCCAAAGTACAGATCTCTTATGATTTTCCAGCAAGTGTATTAGGAAAAGGTATCATCAAAGAACTTGGTATCTATACCAATGGCTTTAACTTGATGACGTTTGCAAAAGAAAAAGAAACGATGCAGCTCACGGTTGGGGCTGCGCCACAAACAAGATTTTTCAATTTTGGTGTAAAAGCTTTATTCTAAATTATCAGTGAAAACTAATTGACATGAAAAAAATAATATTCATATTAAGCATGGCCTCTGCCCTATCACTCACCTCCTGTGAAGATATGTTCAAGCCTGCTATCGAAAATATTTTAGATATCGAGACATCATACGACAGACCATTGTACGCACAAGGATTGTTATTAAACGGTTACAATAGAGTTCCAACAAATAGCTGGACTTTTAGCGATGCCGCAACAGATGATGCAGTAACCAATCAAAGGTCTAATGATTATCAAAAAATTGCCACCGGTCAGTGGACAGCGATGAACAATCCAATGGATCAATGGCGCAACAGTAAATCAGCCATACAGTATATCAATAATTTTTTGAAAATAACCGATAAAGTCAACTGGGCAGCTACAGAAAATGTCACAGCGATGTTCAATGATCGCATGAAAGGTGAAGCCTATGGTCTTCGCGCTTTATTTATGTTTCACCTGTTGCAGTCACATGCCGGAAAAACAAGTAGTGGTGAATTAATGGGCGTGCCGATTATCCTTGACCATGAAGACTTAGAATCTGATTTTAATAAAAGCCGTGCTACTTTTGAGGCTTGCATGCAACAGATCTATGCTGATATTCAAAAGGCCGAAGATCTTTTACCATTAGATTATGAAGATATTGCATCGGAAAGTGCTATTCCAGCTAAATATAAAGCTTTAGCGATTAAAATGAATGATTACAATCGGGTATTCGGTTCACATTTCCGATTACGTTTAAGCAAAAGAATCGCACAAGCAATTAAAGCAAAAGCCGCACTTATGGCCGCTAGTCCAGCCTTTGCAACGGGCAATACGACAACTTGGGCTGATGCGGCAAACTATGCTGGCCTTGTCATTCAACAAAAAGGAGGCGTGTCTGGTTTAGATCCAGATGGAGGATTATTTTATCAAAGCAAGAGCGTGAATAGCATGAATGAAGGACGCAATACCTCAGAAATCCTCTGGCGCGTAAATCGTGGCGATCCTTCATCAGATTTAGAAGCCGATCAATTTCCACCAACATTGTTTGGTCGTGGACGCATCAATCCCACCCAAAATCTGGTGGATGCTTTTCCAATGGCCAATGGATATCCGATCACAGAAACTGCCAACAGTGGATTCAATGCGCAATCGCCTTATGATAACAGAGATCCAAGGCTTAAAAACTATATTTTAGTTAATGGGACGACGTCAGGTGTAAATAATACCGCGATCAATACAGCGGTAAACAGTCCAACCAATGATGGATTAAATAAAGTCGAAACATCGACTCGTACAGGATACTACTTACGCAAATTATTGCGCCAAGATGTCAACCTAAACCCGTCCTCCGTATCCGGTCAATACCATATTACGCCGCGCTTGCGCATGACAGAAATATACCTCGCGTATGCCGAAGCAGCTAACGAGGCATGGGGACCTACGGGAACTGGCACACAGTCATTTTCGGCTTACGATGTGATCAAAGCAATCCGAAACAGAGCCGGAGTGGGAACAAGCAATGGAGATCCTTATCTAAATGAAGTAAAAAACGATAAAGAGCGCATGAGACAGCTTATCCGAAACGAAAGACGTTTAGAATTATGCTTTGAAGGATTCCGTTTTTGGGACATCAGGAGATGGAATAAAAATCTGACAGATCCAGCAAAAGGAATGAGCATCCAAAATAACACCTATACCACAATCAACGTTGAAAATCGTGTTTACGAACCGTATATGCAATATGGACCTATCCCGTATAGCGAAATATTAAAATACAGCAACCTGGCACAAAATAACGGATGGTAAAACCTTAAAAAAACGACATGAAAAAATTAAATATATTTTGCGCGACCCTATTATTGGCATTTGCATCTTGTAAAAATCAGGATTGGGAATTTCCAGATTTTAAGTATCAGACCGTATATTTCGCCTATCAGTATCCGGTACGTACCGTCACTATGGGGGAAGACATTTTTGACACTTCATTAGATAATCAAGGTAAAGTTAAAGTCATGGCTACCACGGGAGGTGTTTATAATAATGAAAAAGACATCAGTATTGATTTTACCGTTGACAATGCCATGACTGACAAAATCATTTTCAGTCCAGATGGCGGAGAGGTAAAACCCCTTCCAAGCAACTACTATTCTATCTTATCTAACAAAATAATGATACCAAAAGGCAGCTTGACAGGAGGTGTAGAAATACAGCTGACAGATGATTTTTTTGCTGATCCAAAGGCGATTTCCACCCATTATGTTTTGCCGATTCGATTAACCTCCGTTACCAATGCAGATTCCCTACTTTCAGGAACACCAAAATCAGGAAGTTTGCGTCGGAAGGCCGTCGCTGATGATTGGGATGTCAGTCCTAAAGATTACATATTTTACGGATTGAAATATATCAATACTTGGCACGGCAATTACCTACGTCGCGGTCAAGATGTTATTATTGGTAAAAATGGAAATACTTCCCTAAGTAAAACTCAAACACGAAGAATGGCTTATGTTGAAAAAGATGAAGTAAAAACTCTTTCTACAAAATCCTTAAAAAACACCATCCTTCCATTGGTATTTAAAGGAACAGATGACAAGAATATCAATTGCAATCTGCTCCTCTCATTTGATGATAAGAATAACTGTACCATCACTTCGGCAACCAGTGGCACAACAGCTTCTGGAAAAGGCACTTTTGTGAAAAGAGGAGATAAAAATAGCTGGGGAAATACAGACAGAGATGTTTTGTACCTGACATACCAAATTGATATGCCACAAATGACTGTGAGCACGCAAGATACATTGGTCATGCGTGACAGAGGAGTCAAAATGGAAACATTTTCTGTAGCGCTAAAACCATAATTCTATAATCTATAAATCAAAAAATGAACATGAAAAGATTAAATAGAGTAATTGGATCGAGCCTCATAGCAGGTCTCTTTTTAAATTCCTGTGCAAAACATGAAATTTTAAACTATTCAGTAGAAAAACCTGAAAGCGTAATCGCACAGGAAGATATTGATTCTTATACACCATTGCTTACATATATCGATCGAAGTGCACATCCCAATTTCAAATGGGGTGTAGCCTTAAATATGGACGACTACCTCAATAAAGGTGTCATGTACCGTTTAGTAAATCGAAATTTCGAAGAAATGGTTGTAGGGTATGAAATGAAACATGCCTCCATTGTTCAAGATGAGGGAGAGTTAGATTTAAGTAAAGTTGAACAAATGGTTAAGGCGGCAAAAGAAAATAACATGAAGTTATTTGGGCATACCCTGACGTGGCATTCGGGACAAAACGCAACTTACTTAAATAGCCTAATTGCTCCTGTACTATTGCCCCCTGGTTCGGCGCCAGTCCCAGGAGGGATCAATGTACCTGCACTTTCGGGCTATGCACTAAAGATGACTAATCCATCCGTTGTCAATGCATGGGAAGCACAAGCAGCTTATGACATCACAGGTATAGAAAACAACACAGAGTATATCCTAAAGATAACTGCAAGAGGTAGCAAAGCAGGAAATATTGGCTTAGATCTACAAGCAACATCTAACTATACTGGAGATAGTTTTGGTTCCATCGCTTTTACTACAGATTATAAAGAATATGTACTAAAACTAAAAACAACGGCAGTAAGAAATCGATTCATAATCAATTTTGGTCAATTCGCCGGAACAGTATACGTCGACGAAATATCGTTGAAAAAAGTAGGCAATGATACGGAGATCATTCCAGGTGGAGATTTTGAAAAAGGAATTGGTGGATGGTTTGGATGGGGCAATAGTTCTACACGCATACAGTCTGCCGAAGGAGAAGGTTACGGTGGACCTGGAGGGATCAGGATCGTAAAGACAGCTGAGCAGAAAAAAGAAATTCTAACCGAAGCTTTGGAGAAATTTATTTCCGGCATGCTTTCAGTCACCAAAGATTATGTCAAAGCCTGGGACGTTGTAAACGAACCCATGTCCGATTGGCCAGATCAATTCGCCTTAAAAACAGGTGTAGGTAAAACTGATTTGGCAGCAGATGAGTTTTACTGGCAAGATTACTTGGGTAAAGATTATGCTGTCAAAGCTATTCAATTTGCACGTAAATATGGCAATCCCAATGATATCCTGTTTATCAACGATTATGGTCTTGAAGGAGGTGGCAACAAATGCAAAGGTCTTATTGAATATGTCAATTATGTCGAAAGCAAAGGCGTCAAGGTCGATGGTATTGGCACGCAAATGCACATGAATATCACGACCAATAAAGATCATATTGTAAGCATGTACAAATTACTTGCTGCAACAGGAAAACTTATCAAAGTATCCGAGCTTGATATTGGTCTTGGCGAAAACGTTAAAACGGTAAATGCGACTGCCGAAATGTACAAGCAACAAGCGGAAATGTACCAGTTTGTGATCGAAAAGTATTTTGAGATTATACCAAAAGCGCAACAATATGGTATCACCATATGGAGTCCTCTTGATAGTCCTGATCGTGAAAATTCTTATTGGCGCAGAGGAGAGCCTATCGGAATATGGACAGAGTCCTTTGTCAGAAAACCAGCTTACAAAGCAGTAGCAGAAGCTTTGCAAAAACAAAAATAAGGTTATCACATCAAATGATCTGATCAATTGAGGGGAGGAAAAACATTTCCCCCCTCATTCGATACAGCGCTATTTTTTTATCGATCATTCAAGCAATCATTATGACATTTTTTATGAAAATTCTTGCCTGTTTATTGTTTTTATTTCTTTGTATCCGCTGTGCACCACATCCCTCACACCAAGAACAGCTTCAACCCGTATTGCAGATCGGTTCTTTTTCACTGATGGAAGATGAGTATCGCTATTGGAATGATAAATTAAAAAGTAAACATATTGATTCGGTTCAACGGCAGCAACAGATTCGCGAACAAGCTTACATTTTAGCCTATGCCCAGGAACACCATTACGATACCATCAGTTCACTCAACAAACACCTGGATTACGCGCTTAAGTTTTTTGTTTCACAAGTTGATGGTTATCTTTGGAACAAAGAAGTAAAACCTAAATTACAAATAACAGACAGTTTACTCAAGATAGCCTATAAAAAGAGAGCATTTACCTACCATATTGATCTGATCAGACTATCCGATACCGTCAAGACTATTGCACATCTAGGCACACCCGATCAAAGCCTATTTAACCATTTAAAAACGTTAACACCAAAAGAACAGTTCCATCAGATCTCCTTAACCTATCCATTTCTCCCATACGGCAGCTATACAGAAGGACTTGACCATGCGCAGATGGGGGAAGTCATTGGTCCATTTGAAACAGAACAAGGGCTATACATCATGCGGGTAAATCGCATTACGCCATCTTCTATTCCCCCCTTTAAGGATATTGAAACCTTCTTGCGTCAAGATCTCACAACAAGGATGACAAATAAATATGTATTTGAAAGTGTCAAACGGATCAAGGCAGAAACAAACCCAAGATTTAACAACATAGCACTCACTCATTTATGTAAATCCTATGATCCTGTCAAAAATCAATGGCCCGTTCAGCTTGATAGCCTACTTTTAATGCAATATTCCTTTCACAGAAAAACAAAGTCATTTAAAGGAAAAGATTTTAAGGAATTTATTCAGTATCAACCTTTATTTTTTGGTTCACTCCAAAATACAGAAGATGTAAAAAAAATGATTGAGACCTATCTAATTGGTGAATTTCTATATCATGAAGCTCAAAAATTTTCACCCGAACATGATAAAGCCTATACCTTAGCAAAAGGTTGGCTACGCAATCATTTTTATGTCAATTACTTTAAAGAAAAGCACATACTTCCCAATATTCAGATCACTGAACAAGATGTCATCAATTATTATCATACTAAAAAAGATGAAGTAAAACCTTTTGATCAGGAAAAAGAAAAGATGAGACAAGAATTGTATGTAAAAAAGGAAAAAGAGCTATCAAAGAATGAAATAGAAAGATTAAAAAAAAGATACCCCCTAGCCCTTGATAAGATCACCTAGCTTAGCATAAACCAACCTCAAGAACCATTATAAATTATCCATATTTAATCATTTTGTAAATCAAAAAAATCATGAAAAAAATTGTTTTAATCTTAACTTTGCTATTAAGCAGCGCAGCAGCTACTTATGCATTCAATCAACAAAGTGTCACGGCTTATGCCAGTACGCCAAATCAGCATGCTGCCATGGGGGTAAATATCAATAGTCACTGTACTTATCTTCAATTTAGCTGTGAATGGAGTAATGCAACATCTGGAACTGCGACAGCCTTTGGTGATGGATTACTTGGAGAGTATGGTTGGTCAGAAGGAAATGGAGATAGTAGATACTCGGTTTTAGGCTCAGGTAGATATTGGTCATCCCTAACCGTATACATTTATGCTGGTGGACCACTTGGAGCACAAGGAACAGCAACAGTAAGTTGGTTTTAATTATGTTCTCAATTTTAAACAGTATGAAAAAGATCATTTTAATAATAAGCTTATTGATGACGAGTGTCACCATGAGCTTTGCCTATACCAATGGCATAGGCCTTATGGCATCAACAGTCTCAGGTATGTATCCGCCCAGCAATAGTCAGATCGTATCGATCAATAAGTATTGTGAAGTCGCATTTCAATGTTCGTATAGCAATGGAGGTGAACCTTCCTATATCCCTACGTCTGGATCGGCCTATTTAAAACATGGCGGAATACCCCTTCATAATTATAACTTTGGAGCTTCATCTGGGGGTAATCAAACCTTTACTGGATTTTGGTACGCAATCGAAGTTGGTATTGTATGTACTTCCAACTCCATTGGATTAGTCATGTTCAACTGGTAAACCAATAAAAAAAAGGATAACTTATTTTGGGAAAAATAGAGGGGGACAATCCCCCTCTATATAAAAATTTAAAAAACTATAATATGATGAAAAAAAACATAATCAACTATCAATTGCTTTTCTTGTTTTCTTTTTTTTGCACCTTAGGGTACTGCCAAGACAAAAACTTTCATATCTACCTCTGTTTCGGCCAGTCCAATATGGAGGGCCATAGTAAATTTGAAGATCAGGACACCGTCACGAATAAACGTTTCTATGCTCTACAAGCTGTAGACTGTCCAGATCTTGATCGTAAAAAAGGCGAATGGTATCTCGCAAAGTCCCCAATTACCCGTTGCAATACAGGATTGACACCTGCCGATTATTTTGGCAAAACACTTGTTGAAAATTTACCAGATAGCATCCGTATAGGCGTCATCAATGTATCCGTTGGAGGCTGCCATATTCAGTTATTTAATCAAGACAGTTTATCCAATTATGTAGCTAAAGCACCAGAATGGATGAAAGGCATGCTAGCAGCATATGATAACAACCCCTATGCAAGATTAGTAGAAATGGCCAAGATTGCCCAAAAAACGGGTGTAATCAAAGGAATTTTACTACACCAAGGTGAGTCCAATACGGGAGATCAAGATTGGCCAAATAAAGTAAACAAAGTGTATCAAAATTTATTGAAAGATCTTGCTTTAAAAAGTGAAGAAACACCGCTATTAGCTGGAGAATTATTAGCTGCAGAGCAGGGAGGTAAATGTGCAAGTATGAATGCCATCATTCAAACGTTACCTCAAACCATTCGCAACGCCCACATTGTATCTTCAAAAGATTGTGAAGGCATACCCGATGGCCTGCATTTTAGCGCTGCTGGATACCGAAAACTGGGTACAAACTATGCTAAAGTTATCCTACAACTGAATAATTGAACGAATCTCGATTTTTCCTATCCATAAGACGGTCCATCCCATTCTACAGAATAGATAGCGTCCGATTCTTCAACTATACGCACGATTGAAAGCTACTTCAATAAAAAAAGCTCATTAAAGAAATTAATATCAATCATTTCTTTAATGAGCTTTTTTTGAGATACAATAAGACTACTTCCCTAAGTTATTGGTATAGGCAGAAGTGCTATAAAGTCCGATCATAGATCCTGTAAATCCACCTGCAACGTCCGTAGAAAGAATATCACCCGATACCGTTCCGCCCAGATTCTCATAAGCATCTCCATGGATAGTATATGAAAATTTATATTGATCACCTACAGCACTGACACGGAGATTAATTTTACCCAATTTACTGATTTTTTGCTTAGCGACCACTTTGCTAACACCATTTTCAGTACGTTCTAGTAGCAGATAATGATCATTACCTGACTTAGTCAAGCCAAATACATAGTTAAACTTTTCACTTTGCAAACAAGTAATACCAGCAAGATCTTGTTCAGATTTAGGTACATAATCCATGGTTACCTCTGCCGTAAATGCAATATGTTGTTGTCTATAGAATAAAGAAGAGATCGGTTTTCTCTCTTTAATATCCACATGAAAAGGTTTAATGGCCAATCCATTATTTTCATGCACGATAAACTTCTCACGCGGTCCACGCAACGCAATCCATCGATCATCTAATTTCTTCCCATTCAATTTATCACTGTAAGTAAAATTTCCAGTTGGAAAGTACGTGGATTGATCCTTACTTTTTTTAACTCCTTTGGGTGCACGTACCAAAGCATTTAGCGGTTCCATCCCCCCCTCAAAAACAGGCCATTCTCCAGACCAATCAACAGGTAATACAAAGGTTTCTCTACCCGTGTTGACACGAGACTGCTCATTAGGCCTCACCGCTAAGAAGACACCATACCATTCACCATTAGGGGTCTGAACCAGATCCGCATGACCTGCCCAATCTACCTTATTTTGTCGATCAGCAGCGAGATGGCGCTGCGACAGAATAGGATTCTTTTTTGCAGGAGTATAAGGTCCCATCGGATGATCACTTGAAAAAATAACTTCACTGTGATTGCCCCCGGTTCCCCCTTCTGCACACATCAGATAGTACTTTCCATTTTTCTTGTAAATATGTGGCGCTTCGATCCAGATCGGTTTTTTGGACAGATCTACCCCTCCATCAACAATAATCTTACTGGATCCAGCTACTACTTGGTCTTTCTCCACATCATATTCCCAAATTTTAATGACCCGATGCCCGGTATACAATTCTTTTCCTGGGTCAGGAGCATCATTATGGACTACATAAGCCTTTCCATTGTCATCAAAAAACAAAGCAGGATCAATTCCCTCAAATTGTAATTTAATCGGATCAGACCAATTATTTTGTTTAGGATCTTTCGTTTTGACAACCATATTACCGATTCCCGAAGCAAATTGCGTCGTGATCATGTAAAAAGTATCATTATTGGGGTTGTACATAATATCTGGAGCATAGACACCCTCGCTGATACCAGCGACGCCTACTTGGAGTTGAGACTCTCGATTGAGCACATGCCCGATCTGTTTCCAGTTGACCATATCCTTTGAATGAAAAATAGGTACACCAGGGAACATCACAAACGATGACGCGACCAGATAATAATCATCTCCCTTTCGCGTGATACTCGGATCTGGATAACAGCCCTGCAATATCGTATTGTAAAACTTTCCTGGGACAAGCGGGTTTTCACTGTACACCCGATCGTTGCCCGTGTATTTAAAATTACTGTAGACAGGCTGTCCCGCGTTCCTTACATGGTCCTTATCGGACTTTACCACCGGACTCGATGACATCAAAACAAAAGCAACGAGACCCGACAGTAATCCTAGTTTTTTATTTTTTAACTGCTGCATTATCTGTATTTTATTTTTTTAAATCTTAATCTTAACCTATTTTTTTCTAAATATAATCCTAATCTTCCGCACAGGCTAGCAGTGCATTTGACTGGATAAGTACGCAGATATGGAGTTCTGATCAATTATGATGTTTCATATCCAATTTTATTTTTTTCAAATCTTCCAGTTCATGAACAGGTCTTTCGAGATCATATGGAATAGGCTTTTTTGAAAATGTTTGGAAATAAAGAAGGCAGGCATCTTTCCACCATACCGCATCCCTAGATTGAATCTTCAACTTCGATTGTACCTCAACAAATCGCTGCTGGTCAACTTGCCCCTCCAATCTATCCCAAGCCTGTTGCATGGTACGTACCTGTTGCACCCCAGCATCATATTTGTAACACAATTCATCCCACATGGAACGTCCACTTTTCATGGTATAGCTCCATGGCACATGGTGAAACCAAAGTAAATACTGATCTGGACATAATTGGATATCTCCAAAAACCTCTTGAATAGGTGGACAGTACTGAGATATAGCATTACTGCCATTAGAAGTGCGATCAAATCCCAACCCTACAATATCTGCATTATGATAATACCAAGGCATCCAGTCTGGACGACCTCCTTCCTGATCACCCCAAGGTTCAGGACCATAGTGATGGTTAAAGGCGAATATATGATGTAGCCCCAAAGGCATCATATAGTTAACCACCGTTTCTCGCGAACCCATCATCATTTTCTTCACAGGGTCAATAAACTTTTTATCCGTCGAAAAAGTCATACTAATCCATTCCTCGGCAATTTGTTCAGAAGATAGCTCATGATTCCAAGCCAGCCTTCCGAACGCAAACCAATTTGCCTGCCCAAAGTGGTGACCTGTCCAATTACGATCTTCACCAATATTAGCCACTGCAGCAATCGCTGTTTTCCGTGCTGGTCTTAATGTACCATCTGTCAATTTTGCGACTGTACTCCCCTTTCCATCGGCATAAGTATCACTATCCAGTGTCTCTTTGAATAGTGGTGCTAGATAGGCTAAGTGGTTCGCAAACCCCAGATATTCTTGAGTGATCTGAAATTCGACCATCTCATTACTTTTCCGAAGTGCACCGAAGAGTGGATTAAAGGGTTCACGAGGCTGAAAATCGATCGGCCCATTTTTGATTTGAATGATCACATTATCTCTGAATGCACCATCGAGAGGTACAAATTCTTGATAGGCCTGTTTGGCTCGATCTTCAGAAGAAGGATTATAAACAAAAGCTCTCCACATAATCACACCATGGTATGCTTTTACGGCATCTGCAAGCATATTTGCCCCATCTGCGTGTGTACGCCCATAGTCTTGGGGCCCTGGCTGCCCTTCAGAATTAGCTTTCACCAAAAAGCCACCAAAGTCAGGAATTACCTGATAAATCTCCTTCACCTTATTCTTCCACCATAAAATGACCTCAGGATTA
>Ga0308165_1005361_pt1 | contig 11949 bp, 8 predicted proteins | sample PhyWR2_FD_201032 | JGI IMG/M metagenome (GOLD analysis project Ga0308165, IMG submission 201032) | Phyllosphere microbial communities from UC Gill Tract Community Farm, Albany, California, United States - DLSLW.R2 | ecosystem: Host-associated > Plants > Phyllosphere > Unclassified | place: USA... | reverse complement strand
CCGGAAGCGAAAAGCGCGCAGGCAGATTTGATTAACCTGAAGCGTAAAATTGATGCCGGTGCTAACCGCGCTATCACACAATTCTTCTTTGATGTTGAAAGCTATCTGCGTTTTCGCGACCGTTGTGCCGCAGCAGGCATAGATGTGGAAATTGTGCCGGGCATTTTACCCGTCAGCAACTACAAGCAGCTGAAAAAATTTGCCACCATGACCAATGTACGGGTGCCAGGCTGGATGCACAGTATGTTTGAAGGGCTGGATGACGACCCGGAAACCCGTAAGCTGGTAGGTGCCAACATTGCGATGGATATGGTGAAAATTTTAAGCCGGGAAGGGGTAAAAGACTTCCATTTCTATACGCTTAACCGCGCTGAAATGAGCTACGCCATCTGCCATACGCTCGGTGTCCGTCCGGCCGCTTAATTATTCGGATAGCTGAATAACTAAAAAGGGAAAAGCAGCGCTTTTCCCTTTTGTCATTGTGCGCCGAGCATGGCGCGTAGCGCCTTGATGAGCACTGTCCGTTGACTGTGGTGGTTAACAGACGACTTGGAGGTGTAAGTCCTCTACACACCCGGTAAGGAGAAGTGTTAGCTGAACGGCAAGGGTGTTCATCGTGAGGTGAAATCTGAAGGAAGCTGAAATCAAAATGTGGGTCTGACGAACAGGAAGCGGTTCAGGCGGCACAGTGGATCGTCAACGCCCAATACTTACACGGAGCGCTGTGACGTAAAGCCGACAGACATAGGCAGGAAGGTCACGCGAATTACTTGGGGAGATCTGCCATTCCGCTACTGTGCTACCGATATCGAGAGGTAGCAAAATAGAGGGCATATTGTGTTTTTAACATCAATTAATAATGTCATTAACTAGAAGTTAAGCATTATTATGGAGCGTTTTTAACCGAGTTTTTTTATAGGTTGGGGGGCGGGCTTTATAAGCTATTCGGTGTAATGATTGCCCTGCTATAAGAGGTTTTAAGTATTGTTTTTACAATTCATTCGGAATTATCCAGGTTACTATAAAAATGGAATTTCACTTTCTGTTATTCTGATATAAAGATAGTAAAAATATTCCTGATGACAGATGTTTTTTGAATGATGAGTTAAATGGATAAAGTAGAATATAATTCGATGGAGCTATTTGAAACCTTTATAGTTATTATTAGTGTTGTATCATATTAAATTGCATCTGTTAGTCCATGAACATACTGTTTTTTATAGTGATTCTGATCTAATTAAGTTGTGTTTTTTTAGAGCGTTTTAAGTTATGAGCCTTTTCATATAATAAGGCTATAGTATCTTGATTTTTTCTTGATGTGTGGATATGCTATATATCTCTATTTTAGTGCCTGCTTTGATGTGTTTAAAATTTCTGATGCTAGCTTTTTGATTGAAATTATTGTATTTATTGGACGCTGGTTTGTTAAAATAAAAATTCCTACAATATCTATTAGTCAATATAATGAAAACATTGAATTCTTATCGGATAACGAAACCAGGTCTTTTTTGTTAAGGAAAAAGTCTTTTTCCTGATATCGTTTCTCTGTACGGCTAACGTAATATTTACTGAAGAATATTTTCAAAAACCTTGTTTTTAACTTATTGATTTTATTTTAAAGGCTGTAATCCTGGAGACAATAGTCCCAAGGGTGTTAAATAAAAATAGATGACTATTTTTATCGTATCGCGAAGGCTGGATGCTGATAGCGAAAAAAACATATTCAGTCCTGATATCTAACAGGATTGATGTTGTACGTGATGTTAATCATCACATCTTATTTCTTGATCTAGTCAGATAAGTCTTTATTAATCATTGTAAAGGAAATACATGATGCGTAATATTTTATCCACTCTAACCCCTGCTGCACTGTTGCTTTTAACTCTGACAAACGGTGCACAGGCGGCCTCTAATACCACAGTACAAATTACGGGTAGTGTTGTTGCCGCGACCTGTGATGTGAGTTCATCTACCACAAACCTCGATTTGGGTAACTATACACCTAGTGACTTTACCGCAGTGGCAACCCCGATTGCTAATAGTGTGCAGCAGTTTGTCGTGAGTCTTACTAACTGCCAGAATCCTCTGGAAATTGGTGATATGGCGAATCTGGTTGTCACTGGCACAACGTTGGGCGGTAGCACCAATATCTTTAATACCTCCGGAACCAACGCCGGTGTAATGCTTAGTCAGACTTCAACACCGGCAGCGTTTATCAATTCAGGGGATAAACTGCTGGTTTCCACCGCCACAAAAACTAGCGATGCTTCTGATTTTAATGGCAAATCACTGAGTTTTAATGCAGGTCTGGCTTCATCCAGTAGTCTGAACGGTGTCAACACTGGTGCTGTCTCTGCTCCAATAACTTTCCAGTTTGTCTACAACTGATTTTCCTTAATAAAGCGGGTATCAAACCCGCTTTTGTTACGATATTCAGGAGTGACACTATGCTGCGTAAATGTTCTTCTTCTGTTGTTTCTATCTTGATGCTGATACTACCGGTGATGGCGAGTGCTAACGGATTTGGTATTAATGCGACCCGACTGATTTATCCGGCGAATGCTGAAAGTATCAGTGTCTCGTTGCGCAATACCATGCAGACATTACCCTACCTGGTGCAGTCGCGGGTGAGCCGCTCGTCGGATGGCGTTACGTCAGCCCCATTCCAGGTCAGACCCCCGTTATTTCGTCTGGAGCCCGGTAGTACTAACCAAGTGCGTATTGTGGCTATCAAGGCTAATTTACCTGAAGACCGTGAGTCAGTATTTTATTTTCTTGCTACCGCTATTCCAGCCAGTATGGCACCAAAACAGGATAGTCAGCAGAGTCTCGTGAGTGGTACCACTCAGTTTGGGATTGGTAATACCATCAAAATATTTTATCGCCCGTCTCATTTGCCAGGCCGCTCGGAAGATGCCCAGCGGGGATTACAGATCTCCCGTGTCTCAGAAGGGATAGAAATCATTAATCCCTCACCCTACTTTGTCAGCTTTGCCAGTATTCAAGTTGGCGGGCACACGCTGAAACTTGACTCCTCAGAGGCATTGATGCTGGCACCTTTTGGTAAGCATATCTATCCGCTGTCATCTGCACAGGGGCAGGTTCGCTGGAAAACCATCAATGATGAGGGGGGGGTTAATGCATTTACCTATGACTTACCCTAAAGCTTTAGCAAACGTGGTTCTGCCGGGGCTGCTGAGTCTGTGGATCCCGGCGACTCAGGCGGTGCAACTTAACTTTTCTGCCGTACTTTCTCCCTCTACCTGTACCTTCAGTTTGAGTGAGGGAACCGTAAGCTTAGGGAGCTTGTCAGTATCCAGCCTGCAGCCAGCGACCCTTGTCGGTGCCAGGCCATTTAACTTGAAAGTGACGAATTGTAGTGGCATTGAGGAGACGCTGACCCCGGTGGTCAATATCACCGGTGATGGCATAACACAGGATGGTCGCTGGCTATTTCGTTCTGCTGATTCGGTTGCCAGTAATGTGGGTGTGATGCTGGTTAATAGCTCAGTAATGCCGGATTACAGTCGCCCTGAAGTAAAAAATGGTGACAGTTTGCCGTTAACCGTACAGGCGGGTCGGCCAACCGATCAAAATATTGCATTTTATGCCGGGGCAACCTGTGGCGGTGCCTCGGGCTGCGCCAATGTTGGAATGGGGACAATCCTCGCACGCGTCACCTTTTCTCTGGACTATCGCTAAGGTTAATGATGAGACACATGCTGACGATATTACGTTTCTCCGCCAGTGCCTTACTCACGGTCTTTCCGGGGGCGACATTTGCCAGCCCGAGCGTGGCTGAGGGAGGAGTGAGCCTGAGTCAGACCCGGGTTATCTTTAGTTCTACCGACAAAGCTCAATCCCTGAAGATAAAAAATAGTGGGCAAGAGCGCTACCTGATCCAGAGCCGTGTACTGATGACCTCAAGGGAGACGACATCAGCCCCGTTCCTGGTCATACCGCCGCTGTTTACGCTACAGCCAGATAGCCACCAGCAACTACGCATAGTTTCCAAGGGGGAGGCATTACCCGAGGATCGTGAATCGTTGTTCTTTCTTTCAATCTTAGCTATTCCTGCTCAGCAAACCCCAGATATGGACGTTTCAAAGGTCTCGATGGGGATACGTTTTGGTCTTAAATTATTTTACCGTCCAACGGAACTGGGTACCGGGCCGCAGGCATGTAGTTTACAGGTTCGTGTACTGCCTGATGGGGTGCTTATCGAGAATCCAACGCCCTTTTTTCAGACATTTGGGCAGCTGAAGCTGAATAACCTCCCGATAAGTTTGGATACTCAAACCTCAATGTTGAAGCCATACGGTTCGCAGTACTACCCGATGGATGAGAGAGCAATGCAGGCCGAATGGCAGACCATTAATGATTATGGTGCGCTGGCTAAGAGATGCCACCAGACACTCTCTGCTGTTAAGGATAAAACCTCATGATTAGATATTACCAGCGCATTATTAGCGGCGGTATCTGCTTGCTGGCGCTTTATGCCGGAGGTGGAAAAGTACTGGCTGCCACTCAGGAGCCTACAGGTATCTCTTTCTATGTGATGCGCGTCATTTATCCGGAAGATGCCCGCCAGGGTGCCAGCCTGACTGCCTACAACAAAACCTCGACTTCTTATCTGATGCAATCCCGAATTTATCCGGTCGACTTGAAAACAGGTGGTCCGGATATGACAAAAACGCGGGCAGCGGACAGTCCCTTTATTGTCACACCTCCTTTAGCCCGACTCGATGCAAAAGGAGAACTGACTTTACGTATTCGTCGCAGTGATGTGCCATTACCGACCGACAGGGAGTCCGTTTTTTTTATTTCGATGAAGGCGATTCCGGCTCAAGTCGCGCCTGAGGAACAGAACGGAACAGATCAACGGATGGTGTTAACCGTGGTCAGTAATATCAAGCTTTTTTATCGCCCTACAGGCCTCAATAAACGCGCACTTATTGACACAGACATCGCTTCTCAGCTGCGCTTCCGTCGCGAAGGAAGCCGCCTGATTGCTGAAAATCCAACACCCTACTGGCTCACTTTTTCCCGCCTCTCGCCAGGTGCCTTTAATCTCGATAAATCCCAGCTACGTCTTATGGTGCCGCCAAAAGGTGAGCAGCGTTATATCGTGCCTGAGGAAGCTGCCGGGGAGCTAAGCTGGACACTGATAGATGAAGATGGCTGGGATACACCTGTAGAGAAACAGAGACTGTAATTACCAGTAGCCGATGCCATACCAGGCTTGGATGGAACCAAAAATGGATATGATAAAAATACAACCAAAGAACTCTTCTCTGTTGTCGATAACGATAGCAGGAACGCTACTAGTAAACAGCAGTTTAGCGATGGCGCGAGACTACTTTGATCCGGGATTGTTGTCGCTCAATGAGGGACAAATTGCTACGACCGATCTGAGTATTTTTGAAACCAGCGGAAAAATACCACCAGGAATTTATACCCTGAGTTTGTTCATTAATCAGCAGGACAGGGGCCAGCATACCCTGGTATTTAAAGAGGACGGGAAGGGCGGTGTAGCGCCTGAGCTGACACCGGATTTCCTGTATCAGCAAGGGGTCAATACCGAAGTGCTGCCCGCGTTTTCAGGGCTACTAAAAAATAAACCCATCAACAGCCTGAGTGAGCTGATACCTGATGCCCGGATAAAGTTTGATTTTAGCCAGCTACGTCTGGAAATCAGTATTCCACAAATAGCGATGCAGGCGAGTGCGCAAGGGAAGGTTGATCCTGTTTTATGGGATGACGGGATCCCGGCGCTGATGTTCAACTATAACCTGAATGGCGGGCGCAACTGGCAACAAACACCAACGGGTATAGATAACAGTGTTCAGACCAACCTGTTTGGTATAGTACAAGGTGGTGCGAATCTACAAGCCTTCCGGTTACGTAGTACGCTGACCGTGATGCGTAATCACAGCAACACCGCTTCAAGCGCCTCACAGACAATGCAGACGTCAACATTTTCCAATACCTATATCATGCGCGATATTCGGGCTCTGCAGGCGGAAATCCTGTTGGGAGAAAGCGCAACCAACAGTGACGTCTTTGATAGCATACCTTTTCGGGGGCTAAGACTGGGTTCTAATGAGGAGATGCTACCCAATAGCTTGCGCGGCTTTGCTCCGGTCATTAGTGGTATTGCCCAGAGCAATGCGCGGATAGATGTCAGCCAGAATGGCAATGTGGTTTACCAGACCTATGTTGCTCCCGGCCCCTTCCGTATTGACGATTTGTATCAAACTGCGCAAGGCGGTAATTTGACCGTGACCATCACCGAGTCTGACGGCACGGTGCGGACACAAAATGTGGCTTACTCATCGCTACCCGTGATGCGTCGTTCGGGTAGCTTTAAATATGATATTACGGCGGGGCGTTACAACGGCGGTGTTACCGACGGCTCTCGGGAAGCGACATTTGTGCAGGGAACGGCGATTTATGGTCTGCCCAATGATATGACTTTGTATGGTGGGGGGTTGGTTGCTGCAGATTATGCCTCTACCGTGGCAGGCAGTGGTTTCTCACTGGGGGATTTCGGCGCGCTGTCTGCGGATATCACCGTATCGAGAGCCAGACTGCAAGGGCAAGATGAGCAACAACAAGGTAGCTCTTACCGCCTGCGTTATGCTAAAAGTCTGCTTGAGACCGGTACTTCGGTCGATCTTGCCGCCTATCGCTACTCGACCCGTGGTTATTATAATTTTGCTGACTTTAACAACCTCGGTTTCCAGTTGCGTGATGGCGAGGTACCTTGGGCACTCGAACGCCAGCGCTCCACGCTTCAGCTCCGACTTAACCAGCAACTGGATAGCTGGGGATCGGTGTATCTCTCCTCCTCGCGTAATGATTACTGGAATTCTAAACGGGTACTGAACACCGTGTCAGCCGGTTACAACGGCAGTTATCGGGGGGTCACCTATGGTGTGGTCTACAGTATTGACCGGATTAAGGGCAATAACGGTGACTGGCCGGAAAACCGTCAGATAGCATTCAATACCCAGATACCCATGAGTGTGTTTAATTCGACATCTTCTCTGAACCGTATTTATGCCAGTTATCAGATGACCCATAACAATCAAGGCCAGGTACAGCAGCAAACCGGAATCAACGGCAGTGCTCTGGATGACAGGCTTTCTTACCATGTGATGCAGGGCTGGAATAATGGGCAGAATCCTTCCACCAGTACTTTGAATGTCGGGTATCAGGGCAGCCAGGGGGCAGTGAACGGAGGATACAGTTATAGCAGTCGCAACCGTTCATTAAACCTGGGTGCCAGCGGCGCGATACTGGTTCATTCCGAAGGTATGACTTTTAGCCGCATGCTGGGCAATTCAGCGGCAGTGGTCAATGCGCCCGGTGCGGCAAACACGCAGGTTATGAATGGCGGCAATGTCTGGACTGACAGCCGAGGTTATGCCGTGGTGCCCTATTTATCTAATTATCAGACCAACAATATCGGACTGAATGTCGCCACCTTACCCGACGATGTGGACCTGACCCAGTCGACGGTCAAAGTCTATCCGACCAAAGGTGCGGTAGTGAGGGCGAACTTTGCAACCCGGAAAGGATACCAGTTACTGGTGACTTTACTGGAAGGCCATCAACATCCTGTTCCCTTTGGTGCCTTGGTGACCGTGTATAACGTGCAGAGCCAGGAGGTCGGTACGGGGATAGTGGGTGATGACGGGCAGGTCTATCTCAGCGGGTTATCAGAGCAAGGACGTCTGCAGGTGAAGTGGGGTAATCGCCAGGAGCAGCAATGTTATGCCGCGTACCAGCTGCCCGATAGCCCGGAGGCACAGTCTTCGCCAGTACGAACCCTGACCTTACAGTGCGAGAGAGGAATACGATGAAGATCTCAGCGGTTGTCCAGGGAGATGGTTCCGGGTCAGAAAAAAGGGAAGAAAAAATCATGAACAAAAATAATAACCCGTTTACGGTAAAACCTGCTGTACAAAATACCCACAAACCATCCTGGTTTCGACTCTTTTTGCTGGGGGGGCTTTTGCTGGGTTTGTTGGTGCAGCCTGCCCGGGCTGAGACGATAACTATCGGTAAAGGAACTGGGGTTGTTTGGGAAGGACTTCCCTTTAATGTCAGCCTGACAGGCCCTCTCACGATTTCGAGGATGGGAATAAGATTTGGTATGCTGTCTATATCAGCACTCCGTACTGAATGCCTGAATACAAATGACCTCTCTACGATTGAGGGTATTCCGGGATTATTGATTGCTCCGGGTGTTATCCTGGTGCCACGTGCTGTAGGAATGGCCAATTATCAATTATATAACGGATCCCTGGAACAGTTAACGGGTACTATTGGTCTACCAGAAACCCAAGGGATCGCTGGGACGGTATCAGTGCATTCCGACCAGAGCAAAGATTGGTGTCTTCCACCCCGAAATACGAGCGATGCTTTATTTTATGACGCGGATTTTATAAGAACAGTTAATATATCGGGTTCTTGGGTGATGATCGCTAATGGTATACAAACTAGCGCTGAAATTAGTCTTTTCCCCATGTATGCGGCATCTTTTTCTATTTCGGCTTTAGGAGATCGATACACCTCTATTTTACCCTCTAATATTACCCTACGTATTTCCACCCTTGAGTGCGCCATCAGTACACCCACGGAGATTAACTTCGGCACCGTTGAGCGTAACACCACAGTGAATAGTGAACTTGCCTTACTGACAAACCCCTTAACGGTAACGTGTTCTCAGGGAATGGATAATGCCAGTACGCGAATTAATGCCAATATTAATGTGCAGTTTCATCCGATTAGCGGTCTGTTTGAGGGTGACAGCCATCGCTTAGCCCTGACTCAGGGAGGGGGCTATATTGCCGGGGAAATCGACAATGCAGTCACCGGGAGCGGGACTTGTAACTTGAATAGTGGTGTTGCTTTCGATGGTACTCAGATTAAGGTTGGCGAAATTAGCGAGACGGAGTCAAACAAGGTTCTCAGCAATCAAGTGACCTGGCGACTCTGTTCCGGAGGCGCAAGTCTACCGGTGGGGCCAGTAACGGCGGCTGCGGATATGATAGTGACATTCAATTAATTGATCTGACAGGGGTTGCCTGTTTAATCTTGCAACCCCTGCCGACACCCACTGTCAGATAAAACCGATTAACCGGTATTACGCATACCGGCAGCGACACCCGCGATGGTGACCATAATGGCCTGCTCTACTCGGGGATCAACCTCTTCGCCACGCTCTTCCGTCTGACGTGAACGATACAACAGTTCAGCCTGCAGGACGTTAAGTGGGTCAGTGTAGATATTACGCAGCGTAATCGACTCTGCAATCCAGGGTAGGTCAGCCATCAGATGTGAGTCGTTGGCAATATCTAACACCACTTTGATATCCGCAGTGAGCTGATCGCGCAGTTGCTGACCCAGACTCCACAGCTCTTTTTTCACCAGACGCTGATCGTAGTATTCCGCCAGCCACAGATCCGCTTTAGCAAAGACCATCTCCAGCATCCCTAAGCGGGTTGAGAAGAACGGCCAGTCGCGGCACATGGCTTCAAGCTGATCTTGCTTACCATCTTCGATCACTTTCTGCAGCGCAGCACCGGCACCCAGCCAGGCAGGCAGCATCAGACGGTTTTGCGTCCAGGCGAAAATCCATGGAATCGCGCGTAATGACTCTACGCCACCGTTTGGACGACGTTTTGCAGGACGTGAACCTAATGGCAGTTTGCCCAGTTCCAGCTCTGGTGTGGCTGAGCGGAAATAAGGAACAAAGTCTTTATGTTCACGAATATAACCACGGTACATTTCACAAGAGACCTCAGACAGCTGCTCCATAATATGGATCCAGTCTTGCTTCGGCTCTGGTGGTGGCAGCAGGTTAGCTTCCAGAATCGCACTGGTATAAAGCGTCAGGCTGCTGATAGTGATTTCCGGGAGACCGTATTTAAAGCGGATCATCTCGCCTTGTTCGGTTACACGCAGACCACCTTTCAGGCTTCCTGGTGGTTGGGAAAGCAGGGCTGCATGAGCAGGCGCGCCGCCACGACCAATCGAACCGCCACGACCGTGGAACAGCGTCAGTGCGATACCGGCTTTTTCACAGGTCTTAATCAGTGCGTCCTGGGCTTCGTATTGCGCCCATGAGGCCGCCATCACGCCCGCATCTTTTGCAGAGTCAGAATAGCCAATCATGACCATCTGTTTGCCCTGAATAAAGCCACGATACCAGTCGATGCTCAGGAGCTGAGTCATCACATCATCAGCGTTATTCAGGTCATCGAGGGTTTCGAACAGCGGCGCAACGGGCAGAGCAAAGGTACAGCCGGCTTCTTTCAGTAACAGGTGAACGGCCAGTACATCAGATGGCGTTTTCGCCATAGAGATAACGTAAGCGGCAATCGAACCCTGTGGCGCTTCTGCGACCACCTGACAAGTATCGAGGACTTCTTTGGTCTCCGCAGTCGGTTCCCACTGACGTGGCAGTAACGGACGCTTAGAGTTCAGTTCGCGGATCAGGAAGGCTTGTTTATCGGCTTCTGACCAGCTCTCATAGTCGCCAATACCGAGGTAGCGGGTCATTTCGCCTAAGGCTTCAGTATGACGGGTGCTTTCCTGACGGATATCGATACGGACCAGTGGAACGCCAAAGCATTTTACCCGGCGTAAGGTATCAAGCAGCTGGCCATTGGCAATAATGCCCATGCCACAAGCTTGCAGGGACTGATAACAGGCATACAGTGGGTCCCACAGCTGCTCGTTATGGGTTAACAGACCTTCAGGTTTCGGCAGACGCTGACCTTTAAGACGCGCTTCCAGCCAGGCCTGAGTCGAAGTCAATTGCTGACGCAGACCCTTCATGATGTGGCGGTAAGGTTCCTGACCGGCATCGGCTCCGGCAAGAGCGCTGAGTTCTGGCGTACATTCCACCATCGACAGCTCAGAGATAAGGACCTGAATATCACGCAGGAACAGATCAGTTGCTTTCCAGCGGCTGAGCAGCAGCACATGGCGAGTGATATCAGCAGTGACGTTCGGGTTACCGTCGCGGTCACCGCCCATCCAGGAGGTAAAGCGAACCGGTACAAAGTCGACCGGGAGTTTGTAGCCTAATTGTTCTTCAATCTGCTCATTCAGTTCACGGAGGTAGTTTGGCACCCCTTCCCACAGACTGTTTTCTACTACCGCAAAGCCCCATTTTGCTTCATCAACTGGAGAAGGGCGTAGTTTACGAATTTCATCGGTATGCCAGGCTTGTGCTACCAGCTGACGCAGGCGACGCATAATCTGGTTACGCTCGTAATCGGCGATATCACTGTGGTCGAGCTGTTTCAGGCAGCTATTTACTTCGACCAGTTTATGAATCAGCGTACGGCGGGTAATTTCAGTCGGGTGGGCTGTCAGAACCAGTTCCAGCGACAGAGACTCTACCGCCTCTTTCAGAGCAGCTTCACTGATGTTTGGCTGTTCTTTAAGTTTTTTCAGCGTATTAGAAATAACTTCAGGGCTACTCGCAGCTTCACCATTGGCAGAAATGCTGTGATATTGCTCTGCGGTGTTGGCCAGATTCAAAAACTGACTGAAGGCACGGGCAACGGGTAACAGTTCATCATTAGAAAGATTCTGCAACGTTGTCAGCAATTCCTGCCGATTCGCCTCATTACCTGCACGGGAGGATTTGGATAACTTCCGGATAGTCTCCACGCGATCGAGAATATTTTCCCCTAGCGTGTCCTTAATGGTATCTCCGAGCAGTGTACCGAGCATACTGACATTACTTCGCAAAGCAGAATAACGTTCGTTCATAAGATCCAGACCCAATCTAGTATGTAACTTAATTTCACCCGTGAAGGTTCAACACCGCCTTTTATAAAGCCACGTCACAACTCTTTCGTCAATTACTACGAAATCGTTTCAGCAAACGAAAAAACGGCGTCAATACATGAAATTTAATTACGG
>Ga0308165_1005360_pt1 | contig 11949 bp, 9 predicted proteins | sample PhyWR2_FD_201032 | JGI IMG/M metagenome (GOLD analysis project Ga0308165, IMG submission 201032) | Phyllosphere microbial communities from UC Gill Tract Community Farm, Albany, California, United States - DLSLW.R2 | ecosystem: Host-associated > Plants > Phyllosphere > Unclassified | place: USA... | reverse complement strand
ACCACGGCATCCTGCAGCTGGGCGACACGCTGACCGAGGGCGAGGCGCTGCAGTTCACCGGCCTGCCCTTCTTCGCGCCGGAAATGTTCCGCGCCGTCGAGGTGGCCGACCCGCTGCGCAGCAAGCAGCTGCGCGCGGGCCTCACGCAACTGGGCGAGGAAGGCGCAATTCAGGTCTTCCGGCCAATTGCCGGCTCGCTTTTGCTGCTGGGCGCGGTCGGCCAGCTGCAGTTCGAGGTCGTGGCGCACCGGCTGGAGCACGAGTACGGCGTGAAGGCGCGCATCATGGGCAGCAACTTCAACCTGGCGCGCTGGGTGACCAGCGACGACGCCAACGAGCTGAAGAAATTCATGGACGCCAACGCGCACCGCGTCGCGCTCGATGCCGTCGATGCGCCGACGCTGCTGGTCGATCACAGCGCCACGCTGCGCGCCGTCGAGCAGCAATGGCCGAAGATCAAGTTCCATGCGCTGCGCGAGCACGCCGGACTGGTGTTCCAGTCGAGGATGTGATGCTTGGGCGGGCACAGGCGATGCGGGCGCATCCCGAGATAGCCGCCTTCGTGCGCTGGATGGCCAGAAAACCGCCCACCTTGCAGGACAATTCGCGCCGCCCGGCGCGGCGGCGCTGACGCCGTTTGCTATTTAATCAATAGCATCAAGTGTAGGCAGCGCCTGCGCTTTAAGCGCTTCTGGCCATTTTTCTGACGTCTTGCCAGGCCGTCCGCGCCAGGCAGCGGTCGAGCCACGCCTTGGCCTGCGGGCACTGCGCCATCGGCTCGGCCGCGCCGGCGACCCACGACAGCACCGACGCGACGCAGATGTCGGCCACGGTGAAGCGCTCGCCGGCCAGCCAGGGACGGTCTTGCAGGTGCTGGTCCAGCACCCGCAGCGGGACGGCCAGGTGCCGGATCGCGTCTTCTGCCAGTTGCGGCTTGCGCCGGTCGGCAGGCATCAGGAAGCGGTGCATCAGAAAAGCCAGTGCCTCCTTTTCGCATTCGGTCACGACCCAGAAGCTCCAGCGCAAAATTTCGGCCCGCTCGGCATGGGTCTGCGCGGCCAGCGAGGCGCCGTCCGGGCCCTTGAAGCGCTCGGCCAGATAGATGGTGCAGGCCATCGACTCCCAGACCAGCACGCCATCGTCATCGACCACCGGAATGCGCCCGTTCGGGTTGAGCTGCAGGAACTCGGGCGTGCGCGTGGCGCCGCCCTGGTAGGGCAGCGGGATGTGCTCGTAGGCCAGGCCGAGTTCGCGGGCCACCCAAAGCGGGCGGGCAGCGCGGGAGGCGGCGGTGCCGTAGATTTTCAGGGTCATGTCGGGCTTTCAGGCGGGTTCAAGAAAACGGCGGATGGCAAAGGTGGGACGGGTGGCGCCAGCAGGTCGCACAGCGCGGTCAGCGTCGCCACGGTGCCGTGCGGCAGCGCCGGGTGGCTCCACGGCTGGCCGGTGCGGTTGACCCAGACCGCCTGCATGCCGCAGTCCAGCGCCGCCAGCACGTCCAGCGCCGCATCGTCGCCCACATGCAGCACCTCGTGCGGCTGAACGCCGGCGGCCTGCGCGGCAATGTGAAAAATGCGCGGGTCGGGCTTGCCCACGCCGATCTGCTGGGCGCTGATGCTGGCCTTGAAATGCGCGCCGATGCCGATGCGCTCGATGTCGGCGTTGCCGTTGGACAGCGCCACCAGCGGATAGCGGCGCGACAGCATTTCAAGCCCGGCCAGCGCGTCCTCAAACAGCGTGACGCGGTTGCGCGCGGCAAAGAACACCTCGAACGCCGCATCGGCCAGGCCGGCGTCCTCGCCCGAGCGGCTCAGGGCCAGCGCAATCGAGGTGCGGCGCAGGAAGCTCAGGTTGTGCCGGTGTTCGGGATGCAGGCTGTTGACGTGCTCGCGGATCTCGTGGCGCGCGGCCGGCTGGGCCAGCAGCGCCGCCGTCTGCGGCGCCCGCGCGGCCAGCCATTCGCCCAGCGCCTGCTCGGCGCGTTCGATGGCGGGCCAGACCGGCCAGAGCGTGTCGTCCAGGTCCAGGGTGATGGCTTTGATGCGGGAAAGGTCAATCATGGGCTGAGGGAGAATACCGCATGTCCTTTGCCCCCGAACCTTCCTTTGTCCACGGCGCGTCCCCCAAGGCGCTGGCCACCACCGCCATCCTGCTGTGCAACCTGGGCACGCCCGACGCGCCCACCGCCCCGGCGCTGCGCCGCTACCTGGGAGAATTCCTGAGCGATGCGCGCGTGGTCGAGATTCCCAGGGCCGTCTGGTGGCTGATTTTGAACGGCATCATTTTGCGCACCCGGCCGAAAAAATCAGCCGCCAAGTACGCCAGCGTCTGGACGCCCGAGGGCTCGCCGCTGAAGGTGTGGACCGAAAAGCAGGCCACCCTGCTGCGCGGCCACCTGGGCCAGCGCGGCCACCAGGTCGAGGTGCGCTACGCCATGCGCTACGGCAACCCGTCGATTGCCGCGCAGCTCGACCAGCTGAAGGCGGACGGCGTGACGCGCGTCTTGATCCTGCCGGCCTATCCGCAGTACAGCGGCACGACGACGGCCAGCGTGTTCGATGCGGTCTATACCTGGGCGGCCAGGGTGCGGCGCATTCCCGAGCTGCGCTTCATCAACCACTACCACGACGATGCCGGCTACATTGCCGCGCTGGCGGGCAAGATCCGCCAGCACTGGCAGAAGAGCGGCCAAGCCGAGCAGCTGGTGATGAGCTTTCACGGCGTGCCCGAGCGCACGCTGCAGCTGGGCGACCCCTACCACTGCGAATGCCACAAGACGGCGCGGCTGCTGGCCGAGCGGCTGGGCCTGCCCAAGGACCGCTACCAGGTCACGTTCCAGTCGCGCTTTGGCAAGGCCAAATGGCTGCAGCCCTACACCGAGCCGACGCTTATCGCGCTGGCCAAGTCGGGCGTGAAAAGCGTCGATGTGGTCTGCCCGGGCTTCATCGGCGACTGCCTAGAGACGCTGGAGGAAATTTCCATGGAGGCGCGCCACGCGTTCCTGGAAGCCGGCGGCCAGGCGTTCAGCTACATCGAATGCCTGAACGACAGCGCCGAGTGGGTGGCGGCGCTGGGCGCGCTGGCCGTGCGGCACCTGGGCGGCTGGGACACCGAGGCGACGCTCGATGCGCAGGCGCTGGCGCAGAGCGCCGAGCGCGCCAGGGCGCTGGGCGCGGCCCAATAGCGCGCACCCGGTTTGCCCGGCCATCGCCGCAGCCAAGAAATCCAGCAGATTTTCAGCAGATTTTGCTCCTGAATTAATAGCTGACTGCGCAAGCACCACCTGCGCAAAAGGCCTTTTTGATGCCCAAAAAGCCGTTGGCGTTTCAAAACGGATGCGTGCCAAGGTCAGCGCGCGCATTTAAAAAAAGCCCGCCTTGGTGGCGGGCTTTTTTCAAGGCAAGGCTTTCACCTCAGTTGGGCACGGCCAGCGTGGTGCCGACAAAGCCGATCTGGTCGGCCGGTGCCGGGGCTGGGCTGATGGCCGGCACATTGGCCGCCGTGATGGCCGGTGCCGCGCCGGCCGTGCCGCCGCGCGGCGTGGTGCGCACCACCTGGCTGGGCGGCAGGCTGGCGCCGGTTTTCAGGTGCGCGTACATCGCGCTCAGCGCCCGGTTGTAATAAACATGCAGCGGGATGTAGCGGGTGTCAAAGCCGCTCAGCCCGAGGAAGCCATCAAAGTGCTGCGCGTTCGTGACCTCGATGTAGCGCAGCCGGCTGCCGCTGCCCTCGACCAGGTGGTTGAAGGCGGTGTAGGCGCGGGCCGTGTTGTTGATCGGCAGCAGCGCATCACTGCGGCCGGCGACGATGACGACCGGCTTGGCGCGCAGGTTGCCGCTGAACAGCACTTCGGCCACGCCGGCCTTCACCGCTGCGCTCTGCGCCAGCGTCGGCGTGGTGGCGGCGGTGAGTGCCGCGCCCGTGACCGGGTCCACGCCGGTCGCCAGCGCGCGCTGGCACAGCGCGTTGTCCAGGCCGAAGTCCTGCGCGCCGGTCGAGGGCGACGTGGCCAGCTGCCACGAGCGCGCGCCGCCCACCGAGTCGTTGTAGACCACGGTAGCCGGCGTGCCGTTGGCCGTGCCGTTGGCCAGGGCAAAGCTCTGCGCCTTGACCGTGGGCGACAACGGCACCGGTGCGCCGGCCGCATCGACCTGGGCAAAGCTGGTGTTGCAGACGTTGTCCAGCACCGAAAAGCGCCCGTAGCTCACCGGGTACATGGCCGAGAGGATGGGGCCGTTGCCCAGCCCGTAGTGGGCGCTGTGCATGGTGTCGTTGTCAGGGGTCCAGCCGTAGGCGCGCAGCTTGCCCAGCGCGTCGAGCGCGCGCGCGGCCGTGTCGGCGCCGCTCACCAGCCCCTTGGCGGCCAGGCCGTCGCAGCGCGCGGCGGCGCGCGCGGCCAGCGCCGGGGTGATGCCGATCAGGTTGTGCGTGGACAGCTCCAAGCCCATGGAGGCCGGCGCCGCCAGCGCCGCGCAGGGCTGGTAGAGGTTGCCGTAGGTGGTGTAGTCCACCATCGGCCGGCCGACGGCGGCCAGCGCCGCGCCGCCGACCGACACGCCGTAGCCGCCCGTCGAGGACGGCTGGACATTGGGCTCGCTGGCGACCACGGCGTCGATCAGGCCGGCGCTGTCCTGCTCGACCGCGCGCACCACCGCGCCGCCGCCGTTGGACGCGGACGCGCCGATGATGAGGGTGTTGGCGCTGTCCAGGCGCACCGGCAGGATGCTGTTGCCGTAGCGCTCGTTGAGCACGAACAGCGCATAGCGCGCGGCGGCCAGTGTGTCGTTGCCCCAGTCTTTTTCAGGGTTGAGCTGCGAATGCACCTGCTTGAGGGCCACGCGGTTCGGGAACAGGGCGTTGTAGGCGGCGCGGGCGGCATCGGTGATGTTGGCGGCAAACGAGCTGAGCGCGCCGGCCTCCTGCCGCGTGGCGCGCGGGCCGTCCAGGCGGTTGACGGTGTCGTCGGCGAGGTCGTAGAGGCCAACGCCCTTGCCGGCATCGGTCAGCGCCACGGCGCAGCCCTGCTTGAGGCCCCATTCGCTGGCCAGGCCCACCGCGCCGTACACGCCGCGCGAGCCGGACGATGGCCCGACGACAATGCAGGCGGCGTCCGGGTTGAAGCTATCGGGCACCTGCACCACGATGGCGACCTGCTTGCGGCCAGTGCCGTCGTCGAGCCGGGCCAGGTATTCGCGCCCCGGAATCATCCCCTCGCCGGCGGTCACGGTGCCGTCGTTGGTCACGTTGGGGCCGTAGAGCGTGCCGTAGCCGCCATTGGCCGTGGCGTCCACCAGGCCCCGGTAATTGCTCTGGATGGCATTGCGGCGCAGCTCCAGCGCGGTCGGCGCCAACGGGTTGGCATAGGCCGGCACGGCCGCGCCCACGAGCAGGCCTTTGCGGCCCAGGCCGCCGGTCAGCAAGTCTTGCGTGGCGGCAGTGTCGCCAGCGCCGGGCGCCGTCGCCGGGTACACCGTGCTGCTGAGCTCGGTCACGCCTTGTGGCAGCACGTTCTTCGCGCCCAGACCGCCGCCGCCGCCGCCGCCGCAGGCCGTCAGCATTCCCGTGCCCAGCGCCACCGCGACGGCCAGCCTGCCCGCGCCGGCATGGCGGGTGAAAGGCTTTCTGGAATTCCTCTTCATGGCTTCTCCTTGGTTTCTTCGTTTTTTGACAATTCAACTGCGTATTGCCCAGCCTTCACGCCCCTGCGGCACGGCTTGCCCACTACGCCCGGTGGCTTGCGCAATGCAAAAAGCGTTCAGGGACAGGTGCCGATCACGTAGTAGTTGGCCCCTGTCATCTTCAGCGTGGTGGTGGCAAACACGTTCCACAGGCCCATGCGCTGGCCCGAGCCGTTGGCGTAGGCATAGCCGCCGCTGGCGTAAGCGCGCCCGGCCGTGGTGTGGGCGTAGTTCGAGGCGCTGTAGCAGGTGGCCACGGGCGGCGGCGTACCGGTGGTGGTGCCGGTGACGGCGGCGGAGGCGGCGCCCTCGGCGCTGCTGGCGTCCAGCGCGCGCACGGTCCAGCTGTAGGGCGTGCCGGCGGCCAGGCCGGTGTCGTTGTAGCTGGTGGCCGTGACCGGCAGCGCGTTGGCCTTGTTGGCGTTGCGGTAGACGTTGTAGCCCGCTGCTCCGGCCACGGCGTTCCAGCTCAGGGTCATGCTGCTGGACGTGGGGTTGGACACGGCCACGCCCGTGGGCGCGGGCAGCGCATCCGCTGGCGGCGTGGTGGCGCCGGCGGACAGCTGATCGACCATGGCCTTGATCGCGGCCATCTGCGGGCCGGCCTTCTTGGCGTAGCTGGCGCTGTCGTAGCCCCACCAGTCCCAGCAGCTGTTGGTGGCCTGGGTGCTGGTCTGGGGGTAGAGCATCACCAGGTGGTTGCTGTCGGCCCAGCGGTTGTAGCCGGTATTGCGCACATACTGCTGCTGCACCAGCGTAACGTTTTGCTGGCAGCCGTGCAGCACGACATGCACGCGACATTGCTCGCCGGCCGCGCAGGCCTGCGGCACATAGGCCCAGCCGGTGGGCGCCATGCCGTGGCCAGAGATGAATTGGCTCTGGTTGAACTCGACGAAGTTGCCGGCCGGCAGCGCGGCGTTGTTGCGCGGGTTCAGCGGGCCGTACAAGTGCGCCAGCATCGCGCCGGCCAGGTCGAAATTGCAGTCGTTGATGTAGGGGCTGCCCTTGGTCGAGCAGGTGCTGCCGTAGTCGTCGGTGACCATGGCGTGCTCGGCGGCAATGTCTTTTTTATAGACCACGTTGGCGGCCGGCACAAAGCTGTTGTAGTAGGTCTTGAGCGCATCCATCACGCCGGTCTTGACGGTGCTGTCCAGCGAGCCCGAAAACAAATACACCTTGGCGCCCTGCAAATTGGCCACCGGGTCGATGCTGCCCTGGCTGGCCCAGCTGTTGGTGGTGCTGACCAGGGAGCTGGTCGGAATGCCGGCCGGGCTGGCCATGCAGCGGCCGGTGGCATTCACGATGGAGCCTTCGGCGCAGTAAAAAGGCCCGCCGGCGACAATGCCCGCGCCTTTCTTGAAGGTGGCGGAATAGGCCACGTGCAGCTGCACCGCCATGAAGCCGCCGGACGAGAGCCCGGAGACGCTGGTCTGTGCCGTATCGATGTTGAGCTGCGGCAGGTTGACGGCGGCGCTGGCCGCGCCGCCACAGAATGCCGCGATGGCGGCAAGAGTCCCTAAAAGCCTCGCTTGCATGGCGCTTGTCTCCTCTCATTGCAATGTTTCAATCCCCGCCCAGGCAAACGGCTTGGGCGAAATCTGGCTATTGGCGAACGAGTGTTCCTCTGTGTGTCCAGAGGTTTGCGGCAATCCTCCCGGCTGGGCCGTGCACAGTGCGACGGGGGCCAGACGAGGGAAAGCTTAGGAGTTTTTAAGGCGCCCTGTCTTGGTGTTTTCCAGCTGTTTCAGGCCCATGGGTAATACTACGTAATCTTTTGCCTATAGCGGTTACGCCGCCAGCAAAGAAGCCGGGCCTCCCGCAGCGCGTGAACTGCAGCCAGGCCCATGCCAAATGCATCGCCCGCTCAGGCCAGCGCCCTGCGCGCCGCCCAGCGCCTGGCCAGCCGGGGCAGCACCAGCACCGCGACCACCACGACGATCAGGATCAGCGACACCGGCCGCTCGATGAACACCCGGGCGCTGCCCTCGCCGATGGACATGGCGTTGCGCAGCTGCGCCTCGGCCAGCGGGCCCAGGATCATGCCGACCACGACCGGCGCGGTCGGAAAGTCAAAGCGCCGCATCACCACGCCCAGCACGCCGATGCCGTAGAGCAGGAACAAATCGAACGCGCTCTGGCGCATGCCATAAACGCCCACGGTGGCAAAAATCAAAATGCCGGCGTAGAGATAAGGCTTGGGGATTTTCAGCAGCTTGACCCACAGGCCGACCATCGGCAGATTGAGCACCAAGAGCATCACGTTGCCGATGTAGAGCGAGGCGATCAGCGCCCAGACGAGCGAAGACGAAGTGGTGAACAGCTGCGGGCCGGGCTGGATGCCATAGTTCTGAAAGGCGCCGAGCAGGATGGCGGTGGTGTTGGAGGTCGGGATGCCCAGCGTGAGCAGCGGAATCATCGCCGCCGTGACGGTGGCGTTGTTGGCCGCCTCGGGGCCGGCCACGCCTTCGATGGCGCCGGCCTTGCCGAACTCGGCCCGGTCCTCGCCCTTGGCCATTTTTTTCTCCATCGCGTAGCTGAGAAAAGTCGGAATCTCCGTGCCGCCGGCCGGGATGCAGCCAAAGGGCACGCCGATGGCGGTGGCGCGCAGCCAGGCCGGCCAGGAGCGGCGCCAGTCGCGCCGGGTCATGTGCACCTTGCTCAGCTTGTTCTGCGTATCGACCACATGGCCTTCGTAGAGCACCGCGTACAGCGCCTCGGCCACGGCAAAGAGGCCCACGGCCACCAGCACGATCTCGATGCCGTCGAGCAGCTCGGGCACGCCGCCGGTGTAGCGCGCCTGGCCCGAGATCTGGTCCAGCCCGACCAGGCCGGCGGCCAGGCCGACGAACAGCGCCGTCATGCCGCGCACCGTGCTCTTGCCCAGCACGGCGCTCACGGTGGTGAAGGCCAGCAGCATCAGCATGAAGTACTCGGGCGGCCCGAGCTTGACGGCCAGGTCGGCCACGACCGGCGCGAACAACGTCACCAGCACGGTGGCAATCGTGCCGGCCACGAACGAGCCGATGGCCGCCGTGGCCAGCGCTGCGCCGGCGCGCCCGCTCTTGGCCATCTTGTTGCCCTCCATGGCCGTGACCATGCTGGCCGTCTCCCCGGGCGTGTTCAAGAGGATCGAGGTGGTCGAGCCGCCGTACATGGCGCCGTAGTAGATGCCGGCGAAAAAGATCATCGAGGCGGTGGCCTCGACCTTGACGGTAATGGGCAGCAGCATGGCCACGGCCACCGCCGGGCCGATGCCCGGCAGCACGCCGATGGCCGTGCCCAGCGCGCAGCCGACCAGGCACCAGAGCAGGTTGATGGGGGTGGCCGCCGTGGCAAAGCCCTGCAGCAGCTGGTTGAAGATATCCATGGTTGCGTTGGGCTTAAAGCCATCCGGTTGAGGTCAGGCCTGGCAGGTTGATGGCCAGGAATTGGGTGAACATCCAGTACACGGGCGCGGAAATGGCGATGCCGATCAGCGCGTCCTTGAGCAGCGTGGCCGGGCGCCTGTCGGTGCGGCCCTCGGCGCCCTTGAGGCCCTGCACCGCCAGCATGAAGCACAGCGTGCAGCTGAAGATAAAGCCGATGGTGGTGATGAGCGCGGCGTTGGCCAGCAGGCCCGCCGACATCCAGGCAAAGCCGGGCCAGTACGGCGCCGGCCCCTCGCCGCTATCCTCCATGGCGCGAAAGCCGCCGGTGCGCGCCTCCCAGACGATGAAGCCGCCGCACACCAGCAGCGACAGCGAGATCAGCCAGGGCAGGAAGTTCGGCCCCACGCCGCCGTAGCCGGCGGCCGAGGGAATGCTCAAGGCGCCGGCGGCCAGGCCGAGCGCGACCAGCACCACGCCCGCGCCCACCACCGTCTGGGCCAGGAATGCATTGTTGGGTTGTGCTTGTGTCATGGTGAAAAACCAAAAAGGCGGGCCTGGCCGGCCTGCCCGCCGCAGCCCGCGCCCCTACCGCAATGAAAAAAGAAGCCTTGGAGCCTGCGAGAGGCTCAGACCATGCCGGACTTGACCATGGTCGCGCGCAGCGCGGCAAAGTCGTCATCGACGAACTTGGCGAACGCCGGGCCGGTCAGCACGGCCGGCGTCCAGCTGTTCTTTTCCGACGCTTCGAGCCAGCTCTTGGACTTGAGCGCCTTGAGGATCATCTCGGTGAGCGCCTGCTGCTGCGCCGGCGTGATGCCCGGCGCGCCATAGACGCCGCGCCAGTTGCCGATCACCACGTTGATGCCCTGCTCCTTGAGCGTGGGCACGTTCACGCCGGGCAGGCGTGCGTCGGAGGTCACGGCCAGCGGCCGCATCTTGCCGGTGGCGATGTACTCGGCAAACTCGCTGTAGCCGCTGCCGCCCACCGTCACGTTGCCGCCCAGGATGGCCGCCGTGGCCTCGCCGCCGCCGCGGAAGGCGACGTAGTTGATCTTGGCCGGATCGACGCCGACCTCGCGGGCGATCATGGCCGCGGCGATGTGCTCGGTCGAGCCGCGCGAGCCGCCGCCCCACTTGACGCTGCCGGGGTCTTTCTTCAGCTGCTCTATCACTTCCTTCATTGACTTGAAGGGCGAATTGGGCGGCACGACGAAGATGTTGTATTCGCTCGACAGGCGGGCGATCGGCGTGGCCTGCGAGAGGCTGACTGGCGGCTTGCCGGTGATCAGGCCGCCCAGCATGACCGCGCCCATGACCATCATCGCGTTCGGATCGCCCTTGCTGCCGTTGACGAACTGCGCCAGCCCGAGCGCGCCAGCCGCGCCGCCCTTGTTGTCGTAGGTGACGGTCGAGGCCGCGCCCGAATCCGTCAGCGCCTTGCCCAGCGCGCGGCCGGTGGTGTCCCAGCCGCCGCCCGGGTTGGCCGGAATCATCATCTTGACGTTGGCGCCGGCGGCCAGCGCCGACAGCGGCAAGGCGCCGCCGGCGGCCAGCGCGGCCAAGGATTTCAAAAAGGTGTCGCGGCGCATGAAGGTCTCCTTTGGAATGGATGGAACTGCCTGAATGATGCGCGTCCTGGCTGTCAAACGGCTGTCCTGAACCCTAGGGGAAAGTGCTAATGTGCAGGCCATGCATCCCGCCCTCAAACTGCTGCTCATCGAAGACGACGCCTCCATGCAAACCGCCCTGCAGCGCGCCCTCGCCCGGCGCGGCATGCAGGTGAGCGGCTGCACCGATGGCCGGCTGGCGCTGGCCGACTGGACCGCGCTGCAGCCCGACGTGGTGGTGCTGGACCTGAGCCTGCCAGGCCTGGACGGGCTGCAGGTGCTGGCGCAGGCGCGCCGCCAGGGCCTGGCCACGCCGGTGCTGATCCTCACGGCGCGCGGCACGGTGGGCGACCGCATCATGGGCCTGAACCTGGGCGCCGACGACTACCTGCCCAAGCCGTTCGACCTGGACGAGCTCGAAGCGCGGCTGCGCGCCCTGGGCCGGCGGCGCGCCGCCTCAAGCACCGAATCGGGCGCCAGCGCAGAGCTGGTGGGCGCACTTCGCTATGAAAAAGAGAGCGGCGCGATCTACCACCAGGGCCTGGTGCTTGAACTCACGCCGCGCGAGCTGGCGCTCTTGCAGGCGCTGATCGTCAAGCCCGGCCATGCAGTGTCCAAGGAAAAGCTGTTCGAACTGGTGTTTCCGGGCGAGGCCGAGGTGCAGTACGAAGCCGTGGAAGTCGTGGTGTACCGGCTGCGCAAGAAGCTCGTGGGCACCGGCGTGACGCTGGTCACGCTGCGCGGGCTGGGCTATTTGCTCAAGGTCGATGCATGAATGGATGATGCCGTGACAAGCGCGCAGGCCATCTCGCTCAGGCGCTACCTGCTGCTGGGCATCTTGCTGCCCGTCGGCCTGCTGGTCATCATGAACACCGTGGGCCTTTACCAGCAGGCGCTGGGCGCCGTCAACACCGCCTACGACCGCACGCTGCTGGCCTCGGCCAAGTCGATTGGCGAGCAGCTCGACGTGACCGGCTACGACGCGCAGTCCGAGCTGCGCGTCACGGTGCCGTATGCCGCGCTCGAAGCCTTCGAGGCCGACAACCAGAGCCGGCTGTTCTACCGCGTCTCCAGCCTGGGCGGCGCGCTGGTGTCGGGTTTCCCGGAGCTGCCCTTCTGGCGCGGCCGCATCCAGGCCAAGCCGCCGTATTCGGCGCTGGTGGACTTCTACGACGACAGATTTGGCGGCGACGCGGTGCGCGTGGCGGTGCTGCTGCAGCCGGTGGCCAGCGCCACGGGGCGCGCCATGGCCGTCATCCAGGTGGCCGAGACGCTGGAGCTGCGCACCACGCTGGC
>Ga0308165_1005359_pt1 | contig 11951 bp, 17 predicted proteins | sample PhyWR2_FD_201032 | JGI IMG/M metagenome (GOLD analysis project Ga0308165, IMG submission 201032) | Phyllosphere microbial communities from UC Gill Tract Community Farm, Albany, California, United States - DLSLW.R2 | ecosystem: Host-associated > Plants > Phyllosphere > Unclassified | place: USA... | reverse complement strand
GAGGTTGCCGCCATGCCGCCGACCGTTGCCGCACCGATACCGGCCGCGCCCACATTCCGCACCTTACCCGACAGCTCCTGGCCTTTGCGGTAACGCTCGCTGGTCTGGTTCAGCCGTTCCTGCTGCGCATTCAGCCGCTGCAGCTCCATCTTCTGTCGGCTCAGGCTGACGGTTGCCTGCGCTGAAGTGGTTCTCAGTCGCTGCTGCTCACTGCTCAGGCTTTTAGTGGAAATCCCCGCCGCGTTAAGCGCCTCGCGCTGCTGCTGCACCGACAGGCGCAAGCTGTTGGACTTCGCCTGCAGTTCAGCCGCCGCCTGCCGGGCCTTTTCAAGTGCGCGGGCCTGCTGTGTCGTCGGGCGCTCCGTGTTTTTAAACTGCACGGCCAGCGCTGCCGCTTCCTGCTTCGCGTCCTTGAGGCTCTGCTGCGTGACGGCCAGCTGCGCGCTGGCCTTGCGGAAGCCGTCAATTTTTCCGGCCTGCGCGTCCAGCTCCTTAATCGTTGATTGTGTCTGGCGAATGTCAGACGACAAATTTTTAGCGGCAGTCTGCACGGCTTTGAAGGGGCGTGAGGCTTTATCTACCGCATTCAGCAGCACCTGCATCTTGAGGTTATTGCTCATCGGGGTTCGCTCCGCTGCGGATAAAGGCTTTATGCCGCCAGTCCATCAGCTCGGCCAGCGGCATGTCGTACATCTCGGAAGGTTGCCAGTGAAATATCGTGGCAATGTCGGCCATCAGGTCATTAACCGTCAGGCCGTGCGGCCAGTCTATTCGTCCGACTTCGACTGCAAAAAACCGATCACCTTTCCGCCCAGCGCAATCAGGTCTACCGGATCGAGGGCGTTACATTCAGCCTTTGTCAGCGCTGGCAGGGTAATGCGCGGCAGCACGGTCAGCAGCGCGTCAACATCCGACTGGCACAGATCGGCCAGGCGCACGCCGCGCAGGCTTCCGGCGGTCGGCTTAATCAGCTCCACGCTTTTGATTTCGGTTTCGCCGCGCAGCAGCGGGGTTTCAAACTCAACAATGTTATCTTTCTTTTCCATGATTGTTCTCTGTTCACTGTAGTCAGGTAACGCCAGCGGCGGGCGCTGGCGTCAGGGTTTATACCAGGCCGAGGTTTTTACGGCGCTGCTCAAGGCGGTCAGTGCCGTTAACCTTCTCCACCATGTTGATGGTGTCGATTTCGATCAGCTCCTTGCCGTTAAAGGTCAGCTTGTAATAGGTGTTCTTTGAGGTGATTTTGGTTTCCGAGTCTTCACCCTGTTTGGCCTCGCCGAAATCAAACGACTGATGCTTACCGCGCACCTCAATCTCTACCGCGATTTCCTCGCCGGTATCGTCGCGCTGGTAAGAGCCGGTAAAGCGCAGGGGAATGTCGGAGGCTCCCCACTGCGTGAGTACCAGCTCATCAATGCCGCCGATACTCCACTCCATATCAAGCGCGTCATCTTCCAGGCCGTTATCGATAAAGGCCGCGCCGCTCATGCCGCCCGCGCGGAACGGGTCGAGCTTGCGCGCCAGCTTCGGCAGGGTGACGGCGGTGACGACGCCCTGATAGCTGTTGGCGTTGTTGAAAAGGTTCATGCCCTTCAGTTTGCGTGGCAGTGCCATTTATCCGGCTCCTCAGCTGTTTAAGGATGCGGCGAAGTTCGCCAGATATTTGTCGGAAATGCGCTGGCGCAGCGTCAGGTCTTCCAGCGGCGGAACCGGCGTATAGTCGTAGTCGATAAAGAGCTTGCCCGCCTTCAGGCTGTCTTTGTCGTTGGCGCTTTCGTCATACCAGGCGGATGCACCCAGCAGATAACCGGCGCTCACCAGCTCGCGGAATTTAGCGTTAATGCCTGCGATAATCTCTCGCACCAGAACCGGCGTCAGCGGCTTATCAACCGCCCACATATGCGCCTCGGCCATCGTGTCGGCCAGCACCTGCGCCGTGCGGGTGTAGTTCTCGAACTGAAACAGCGGATCATCGCTGCAGGTACGGTTGCCCCAGAAGCGGAAACCGTCTTTACGGATCAGCGTCGTAACGTCGGCCTCGTTGAGCAGGTCAGCGTCGGTGCCGGTCTGCTGCAGATCCCAGAACACTGATGCGGAAATGCCGGTCACGTTATTGACGCCGACGTTAGACAGGGTTTTATGCCAGCCCGTGTCGTTATCGATTTTGGCACGCAGGCCCAGCGCGCGGGCGGTCGCAAAGGCGGTATCAGATTTGCTGGTCGCAGTATTCCATGCGAGAAAGTCCGGCCAGATAACCATCAGCTCACGCTGGCTGAAGTTCTGACGATACAGGCGGGCCTCGGAAATGGTTTTACATCCCCATGCCGAGACATAGGCAAAGGCGCGCAGCTGCTGCGCGATGCTGGCAAGCGCGGTCGCCACTTCCAGTGAATCGAGGCCCGGCACGCCGAGGATGCGCGGCTTCACGTCTAGCTGGGTCTGCGCGGCTAGCAGCGCTTTCATGCCGGTGTACTGGCCTTTTTCATCCGTGCCGCCGATGATATTGGAAATAGTTTCGGCTTCGTCGGCACCTTCAGCCACGCGCACGACGACGGTCACGGGTTTTGACTGGTCGGCAATGGCCTGCAGTGCGGCGGCAAGCGTGCCTTTTTTGCCTGCCTTACCGACTGCGCGCTGCACATTAGTGATAAGTACCGGCGTATTGAGCGGAAAGGTTGCCGCATCCGCATCCTGTGCGGTGCAGACCATGCCGACGATTGCGGTTGATACTGTTGAAATGGTGCGCGTGCCGTCGTTGACTTCGACGACGCGGACACCATGATGATAATCAGACATCTGATGCACTCCGTTTTGAGGGTGTGCCTAGATTGCTGTTACTTTCTAATAGATGCAGCTTTGGCTTGTTTGCTCAGATGTCATCAAACAGCTTTAAGGTAGTGCCAGAGCCCCTGGTCTTTTTAATCACACTTTCCTTTCAAAAAAAATTAAATCCATTAACATAACTGCACACTAAGTTGACCCCCAGCAGTCGATAATTTCGTCTTTTAATTCAAGGAAAGAAAAATGCGCAGATTCGTGGTTTTTATTTTATTTTTCATGACAGGGTGCACATACCCTACTAGTTCCAGTAGCACTGTAATTACAAATAAAATTCCCGTATCCGAAAGCGGAAGTGCACAAGCAAAAGAAAATAGATCGCTTGAGGAATTGTATGATGGAATAAGAAACATATTCCAGGTGAAGCAAGATGCTAACATGAAAGAGATTTATAACTTAAAATTACAAATTATTGCGCTGCAAAATAGCATAAATTATATGAGATTTAAGGATATACCTACTTCTACTCCTATTTCGAGTTCCACAGTTGCAGCAACTCCCGTGCAAAGAACGGTTTACGAAAATGAAAATTTAAATTATAGGCTATTAGAAATAAACAATACATTAATCCATATAAGCAACACCCTTTTCAAACCTTATATGGAAAAAACAGTTGCCGATACTATAAAGTCAATTCTACCACCACTTGCAGCTATACTCGTCTTTTTCTGGGGGCTTTTAAACTTAAGGATTACTGAGGCACGAGCGAAAATGTCTTTTATATCTCCCTTGATTAACAAATCTTCTGACGCAATCACTGCGGCATATGCGAAGATAGGGAGTTCGACTCCCTTGGAGAATGGCGATATAACTAAAATAATAGAGCCCATTGTCCAAATAAAAGAGTTTCTAAATGAGGACGGTCTTGTAGAGTTGATCGTGGAATCTAATTATCAAACATTCAAACTAGCAATGATGAACATGCCTTCAAATATTATAACTGAAGTGAGAGGTCGAAATATACTCAACTCCTATTTAACTAGCGCTGCAGGTCAGCTCAACATTAACAATATACAGAGCATCTTAAATGATCAGTATAACACGGCATTAAGTGAAGTTATTGAATACAAAAATAAAGGAGTAAGTTTAAACACATGGATTAAGCGCGTTTCGATTATTGTAGCTTCCATTTCAATATTATCAGTATATATATACGTTAGCGCAGTATAACAATGCACTTCAAGGAGCCGTGTTGCTTGATACGATTGAATCCGGTCTACAACCGACTCCTTTTATTGTCTATTTCTCTGAGAATGACTTTAGCATCAGTAATTATAGCCGCATGTTCAGCAGGAAGGATTTTGCGTCAACATCATGCGTAGAGCCAAACATGCTTTCGTTTACAAACATTTGGCATACGGCATAAAAGAATAAAAGTAAGCCCCGTTACCGGGGCTCAGTCGGGCGAAACGAGCCAGTCACTCAGCGGCGCTGAAATGTCGCTCTGGCTCAGACTGACACGGTATTTTTTCCAGGCCGTCAGGCGTTCGCTATCTCCCTCCTGCGCCATATCCAGCTCAGCTGCATCGGTAAGCATCTGTATTTTTTCGCTCGCATCCCGGATGCGGGCTGACAGGATAGCCCTGCTGGCTTCCTCGCTCAGCACGGGCACAAGCGGCGGCCCTTTAACAACCCTGCCCCTGATCAGCTGGCAGTCAGGCCCGACGGACTCAAATTCTGCCTGACTCAATTCGGCCAGGCCCTGCGCAGCGTAGCTGTCAGCATCCGACTGCGTGAAAGCAATCAGCATCGCATCAACGTAAAGCCGCTCATTGACCGCCACAAAATAACGGCTTTCGTAAGCTGCAACCGGCTCCGTGCCGGATCCCTCAACAATGCCTGCTTTGTCTTCGCTCATTTTTATCACCAGATTGCCAGAAGGTTAACGTTAAGTGCTGAATCATTGTTGTTATAGATACCGGCATTACCCGGCCCCACACCGGTAGACCACACGGCCGGATCACCGTTTATACCCGTGATAAAGACGGCCGGCGCGGCCGGAAACGCCGCCGGGTATGTCCAGATAACATTGGTTTTTGCGGGTATGCTCAGGTTCTGTCGGCACCACTGACCGCCGCCAGGCATCTTTGTCCACGCACCATTTCCGTTCGTACCAGACTGAAACTGCCAGTAAGCAACCGCGCTGTTGGCACCGTTACCGCCAGCCACTGCAAAGCCCTGACCTGCATCTCCCCCTTTAAATGCATAACCTCCCAGCATGAAACTCATCCGGGCATTGCTGACCGCGCTGTTAGTTTCTCCGGAGTTTCTGACCTGAAAATCCTGATTCGCATTACCGTTAATAGCCGCTTTTTGCGCCAGCAGGGTATTTACCTGCCCGCGATTCATCGCATGGCCGTCTGCGGTGGCGTCTTTAACGGAAAACTGCTGATTAACGTTACCCGCAAGCAGCGCGCGCGCCGCCAGCTGATTCATCATCGTTGCCGAAAAATTCGGATCGTTACCCAGCGCCGCCGCCAGCTCATTCAGCGTGTCCAGCGCCTCCGGGGAAGAGGCAACCAGCTGCGCGATTGCCGCCTGCACAAAGGCCGTTGTAGCCAGAAGCGTAGAGCTGTTGCCCGCAGCGGGCGTCGGCGCTTTTGGCGCGCCGGTAAATACCGGGCTGTCTTTGGGCGCGTACTGTTTATGCGGATCGGCTGCGGCGACATGCTTTGCCATCAGGTCATCGGCATAGGCTTTGACTTCAATCGTTGCATTATCGACGTACTGGCGCGTTGCCAGCACAACGGCCGGATCAATCTTCAGCGTTACAGCGCTGGCGCTGTTCACGATTAAAATCATGCGCACGGTCTGCGTCCGGCCGCTGCCTTCGGCCAGCTGAGGCTTGTAAGTCTCCGGGCAGTTAGCAACGGCAATCAGCACGCCATCAGCGTCGTACAGGCCGATCTCACGAATCCAGAAACCGCCTTCGCTTTCGGGGATAATCTGCTCCGCAATAATCTGGCTGCTGTTGGCCACATCAACGGTCAGCGAATTAAGCTGCGCGCGGCGCTTCTCGCCGATGAGCTTTGTTTGTGCGGCGTCAGGCGTCGGCAGCGTGCCGCCACCATCTCCGACGCCTAATGATGTGATATTCACTTTCGTGCCGAGCGCGGCGGCGTTCGCCAGCTTAGCCGCGCCCTGATTGGTCAGCAGGGCAAAATATTTTGTCGTCATTCGCTCACTTCCGTCAGGTCAATAAGATGCACCGCCACGCCGGAATAACCCGGCCCGCCGACGCTGATAAGTTCAGGGGTATAGGGATAAACGGTCAGCTCGTCGCCGCTGTAGCTGGCAACGGCTACCGGCAGCGTGCCGTTAGCGTCCAGATTGATTGACAGCCCGATAAGGTGACGGCTGCAGGGCTTCGCATCGGCTATCAGGCGCTCCAGCTCGTTATACATTTCCTCCGTAATGCCGGTATCCAGCACGCCTACATCAAGCCGGAACGTGCCTGGCGCTTCGTTGGTTTTCCACCACTCAATGATTCTGATGAGATAGCCCAGCGGCTCAACGACGCGGCGGATGGCGCCTATCGTGCCTTTGTGCCGGTGCACGTACTGCGAGGCCGACACCACGGCGCGCTTTGTCGATTCCGGCCAGGCCGAATCCCAGCGGTCAACCGACCACGCCCACGCCAGATAAGGAAGAAGTGCCACCGGGCAGGTTTGCGGGTTCCATAACTGGCGCAGCGGCACGCTCATAGCTCCGGGGCTTGCCAGCGCCTCGGCGGCAGCAACCTCAAGCGCTGACGAGCCGGTCGGCACCAGGCGATCACTCATCCGATCCTCCCACCGTCAGCGTGTAGCCTGTGCAGTAAGCGGCCTGCGTTTTGTCGAGCACCACGTCAGCAGAAGGCTTGATAAGGTTGACGCGCTGTACGCCCTCAACGTGCATGGCGGCATACAGCGCAGACAGGCGAATGTCGCGGCCGAGGCGCTTCTGCGCGCTGATGTAGGCGGCGAGCTTTGCCTCAGAGGCGGCGCGGACTGGCTCCGCTTCCGGACCCGGATAGAGGTACAGCTCGGCCGTGATTTCGTATTCAACAATCTTTGCTGACTGCACGCTCACCCGGTCGGCAACCGGGCGCACGTCCTCGTCATTGAGCGCAGCGTTAACCACGGCCAGCAGATCGTCTGTCGCTGCGCCGTTGCCCTCGCGGGCGAGCACTGTCACAGTGACAACGGCGGGTGACGGGCTGATAGCTGACGCATCGGCTACCCGGCCGTCGGCGCTTCTGGCGTGATACTCATACGCGCCGGTCGGCCCGGCCACGCTCATTCCCTCAAAGGCTGAGGCGATGCGCAGCCGGAAATCGTCGTTACTTTCCATAACGGCAGCGGTCGGCGGAATGGTCGTATCGTCGGCCGGGGTAATCGTCAGGCGGGTTACGCCATTGTTTGCGCCGAGCTGGTCAAGGTCGCCGTCCAGTGCATACGCCACCATTACCGCCTGCCCCGCCTCGTTGATGCGCTGGCGCAGGATCAGCTCGCGATAAGCGTTTTCCTGCAGCAGCTTGACGATGGGCTCTGATTCAAGCGTCAGCGTGCGGGCGATAGCGTCCTGCTTATCGGCCGGGTAAAGGGAAATCAGCGTCGCCTTTCGCTCGGCCAGCAGGCTTTCATAGTCCAGCGGCTCCACCACATCAGGCGCGGGCAGCTGGCTCAGGTCGATAGTTGCCATAGTCTCAGCTCACAGGAACGGTTAAGGAAAAAGGCTGCGCGCTGTCGGTGCGGTTGCCGGACAGCTCAACCACCATTGCGCCATTGATATACGACTCAAAGCTGATGGCTGTCAGCTTTACCCGCGGCTCCCACCTCAGGATCGCCAGATAGCAGGCCGACATAATCTGCAGGCGCAGCGCCTCGTTTTGCGGCTGGCCAATCAGAGCGGATAAAAGCGAGCCATACTGGCGACGCATCACCCTGGTGCCGACAGGAGTCAGCAGAATGTCGCGCACTGACTGCCGGATATGATCGAGGTCGGTCAGCGCGACGCCGGTTTCCCTGTTCATGCCGATATATTTTGCAGTTGTCATATCGGTTCCCCCGTCTGGCCGCCGCTGTCACCAGGGTGCTTATGCTTGTGCAGTACCTTGCCGTTTGAGGAAAGGTTGCCGTCGGTATGCGTCACGTCGCCTTTCATCGTGCCGCCCTTAGTGACTTCCAGCTGCGCTGTTTTAAGCAGCGTTGTGCATTCCACTTCCGGCGAGTCGAACAGGATTTTTACCGCCGCTTTGATGGTTGCCGTCTGTATGCCGGTTGCAGTCAGCGCTCCATTTTCTGGCTCGTACTCAATCACCGCGCCGTCGGGAAATGACCAGTGCAGTGCATCGGCCGAGGCAGACGGAGCCGGATTGTCATCCGAGAAAATGCCCGGCAGTACAAAGCCGGTATCGAGTTCGCCGCCGAGGCAAAGAATAAGCACCTGCTCACCCACTGACGGCGCATTCCAGGAGCGGGTTTTACCCGCGCGGGCGCTCAGCCAGTGCAGCCAGCCGGTCGTATTTTTTCCCGTATCGACACGGCACTGCCCGCCGTCGAGATTGACGGCCGACACAGTTCCAATGCGAATCAGGTTGCGCAGCAGGCGCTGGATTTCAAAAATTTGATCTGAATTGTTCATAGAGCAGATTGTGGAAAATTGGCACCAGTGAAACAATGAATAGATGTCCTCTGGTCTACAGGCAAACTCTTCACAAGGAATAAAGAATGTTTCATCAGCAAATCGACATTGAAAACCCCACAGACTTTCTCAATTATTTTTTGCCATGGAATAACAAGATAAAGGGCTATGTTTTTCGCGGCCATTCAGATGCAAATTGGGATCTTATCCCAAATGCGTTGAGATATGATGAGAAGAAAAGAATTAATGAGATGTATAAAACCAATACAGATGATGATGGACAATATGATTTAGAGTATATGCAACTGCAAGTTGAATACTTAAGATTGCGTGATTTTTATATCATGTGTGATAGAAATGGACTTAGAGTACCAAGCTCTAATTTTTTCAGAGACAATCTTGCTTCTGATTTCGATCCTAATGTAATTAACGTTCTATCAGGAAATATTGAATGGATACCTCGCGAGTTAGATGAGATAGCAGCTCTTGCTCAACATTATAAAATACCCACCAGATTGCTTGACTGGACTTATGATCCTTTTGTTGCATTACACTTTGCTTTAAAAGGCGCTATTAACAAAAGCGGCAGATTATGCATATGGTGCCTCAACAAAAACTTAGTAACATCTCCCTTGTTTACTTATCTCCAGCCTAACATCAGGTTTGTCACACCTCCCTACTTTGATAACCCTAACCTAAATGCTCAAAAAGGACTATTTACACACCTACCTGTGACCCCGAAGATGCCTAATGGTGAAGATATGGGTACGTTAGTTGATCGTCGCCCATTAGATATAATACTTAAAAGTTATTATGACGAACTAGCTTTTAAGATTTCCGACGAACCTTTTTTCATTAAAGTCACTTTCCCGTGCCACCTTGCAAGAGTTACATATATCGCCCTAGAGGATCACGGATACGGAACTTCAAAGATATTTCCAGGCTATGGCGGAATTGCACAACAAATTTTAGACACATATTCATTACGAGCTTGATAATGTATTTAAAATAGTTTCTTCCAGCATTTTCAAATCTCTTTCGCTAATACCTAAAAGAGGCCGGGAATCATACTGCACTTCCTTACCTTTACGCGACGGCCGATCCCGCAGCCCGTAATGATGTACGCGGGCCATGCGCTGCACGCTACCCGCAAACTCGATCACGGCCTCATTCGGGCTGGCCTGCGTCTTCATGTACTTATCCGTGCGCAGCTTTGCGAACATCTCGCGCTTTATCCGGCCCTTTTTGCTGCGCACCGGCTGCGCTTTGCGGGGCTTAAACGGCGTGCCGTCAGGTGCCTGCTGGCGCTTGATGTTCTGCTGCTGACTCGCGCGCAGCTTGCGGCCAATACTGCGCGCCATTTCTTTACGCGCCGGGGCTGACAGGCTGTTGATAAGCGCCTCCAGACGGTCATTTACCAGCTGCAGCTCGCTCATGTCTGTAACTCGCTGACCAGCTCGCCTTTAACGTAAAGCTGCACCGGCCGCGCGTCATTCTCCGGCAGCGGGTTCTCGCCGACGTGGGTCACGTGCAGCCCGTCGTCGGCCTGCTTCACGACCACGCGCTCGCTCAGCTGCAGCTCAATGCTGATATCGCTGGCCGTGTCGCTGATAACATCCGCCTGAAAGGTAAAGCCCGTCCGGCGTTTTTCCTCGGTTGCCATAATGTCGGGTTCATTCGTTCGCAGCCAGGCAAGCAGCGGCACGATCAGCAGGTCGATGTTACCGGCGTAGTCGGTAATGACCATGTTAAGCCGGTACTGGTATTCAAACGACAGCGAGCTGGCAAGCGTCGAGACGATGCGCCCGCTGTCGATAAACACGTTCAGTGCGTCAGGGTTTCGCTGCAGCTCCGGCACGCTGTCGGTCAGCGCCTGGCGCAGTTGTTGTGGTTTCAGCATCGTGTTGTTCCTGGCAGTCTTTGATTATTTCGACCTGTAGCCCGCAGGCGGCGAGTGCGGCCTCAAGCTGACGATTGTCAGCCGCCAGATCGCCAGCAGTTTTAAGGCTGTTTCCCGGCACCGGGCAGCTTGTCACGCGCGGACACCCAATCCAGATAATCTCTGGCGCTGGCGAAGGCCGGGCGGGCGTGCAGCCGGATAACATCGTCAGGCAAAGCAGCAGCAGACCAGTCACGCAGTATCGGATTTGCATCGGTTTCTCTCTGTATGGTCATTTCACGGTTAAGCGCGGCCGTGCTGGCGCGCCCCTGCATCAGCCGCAGCTCGGCCTCACGCTTCTGGCTGGCCCTCACATCGGCATCCAGCCGGGCTATTGCCCTGTCGCGGCTCTCGATACCGGCTGACAGCGTGCCGATAATGCGCTGTGCGCTGGTCAGGTCGTCTTTGGCTTCTTTCCACTGCCAGCCGGTTACGCCCAGCGCCAGCAGAGCCACGGCCAGAAGCAGAGCTATCAGGCGCGTCATGACACACCCCGCAGGCAGTAGGCTGTCTCATTTGCGCGGCGGTTTTCCAGCCCGCGATTTTTTACGCCCTTAACAAACACCCAGCGCCGCAACTCGTTACAGGCATCAAGCCAGTGCTGCAGCCTGATGTAACGGGCAAAGGTCGAGCTGCAGGCCGCGCGCACGCCGACGTTAAAGGCGAATGAAACGGCCGTGTCATAGACCGGCTGTGGCATCTCAGCCGACATACAGGCATCGATCCCGCGCTCGACGCGCATCACGTCATACACAAGATTGACCGCCGCCTGTCGCTCGCTGACCTGGCTTTGCGGCGTCACGCCCTCTGTGTGACCGATGCCGTTCGTCCAGACTCCGGCGCTGCACTGATAGGGCGAGGTGCGGCACCCCTCGGCGTTGGCGATGAGCGCAAGCCCGGCCTCGGACGTTTTCAGGGTTTTGAACTGAGGCAGCAGCGCAGCAATCGCCAGCACGGCCACCACGGCGCAGCGTTTAACGGTCTGGCTCAAGGCTCACCCCCCGCAGGCGCTGCAGCTCGTAGGTTTTACGGCGGTAATGCCAGTTGATAAAGAACGTCGCAACGTTAGTGATAAGCGTGATGACGGCCACGCCGGAACCGACCATAAAGGCGATATCCTGCGGCGTATGACGGCCGAGCCACATCAGGATGAGGCCAACCAGGTAGTTGATCGCAGAGCTGATTTTTTCCATTTTTAGTCCCACAGGTTAACGGTTTCGCCTGCTGATGATTCCGGCAGCTCAGGCAGCGTCACCTCGCAGCCGTGCGGCAGCACCGGCCCGCTTTCGGCCAGGCCCGGATTAGCCGCGTAAACCAGCTCAACGGCCTCGCCGGTTCGCCCGTAATAGCGCTGACAGATTTCGTCAACGGTATCGCCCTGCTGTGCGTAAACGATCATCAGAGCAGATCCACAATGCAGCCGGGCTTACCGGCGATGCGGCTGATACTGAATCGTGCATCGCGCCAGTACTCGTCGGCGCTGGCCTCGATTTCGCCCGCCTTTTTTGTGCCGCTGGCGTCATAGCCGCGATAGCGTTCAGCGATGGTA
>Ga0308165_1005358_pt1 | contig 11955 bp, 10 predicted proteins | sample PhyWR2_FD_201032 | JGI IMG/M metagenome (GOLD analysis project Ga0308165, IMG submission 201032) | Phyllosphere microbial communities from UC Gill Tract Community Farm, Albany, California, United States - DLSLW.R2 | ecosystem: Host-associated > Plants > Phyllosphere > Unclassified | place: USA... | reverse complement strand
CCCCTATGACTGCAATCATCGACATCGTTGGTCGCGAAATTCTCGACAGCCGCGGTAACCCAACCGTCGAAGTCGACGTTTACCTCGAAGACGGCTCTTTTGGCCGCGCCGCTGTGCCATCGGGCGCATCGACTGGGGCGCATGAAGCTGTAGAGCTTCGCGACGGCGGCAGCCGCTATCTCGGCAAGGGCGTTGAAAAGGCTGTTGAAGCAGTCAATGGCAAGATTTTTGATGCAATCGCTGGTCTCGATGCTGAAAATCAGCTGCTCATCGATCAGACACTCATCGAACTTGATGGCACACCAAACAAGGGCAACCTTGGTGCAAACGCAATTCTCGGTGTTTCGCTTGCTGTTGCTAAGGCTGCGGCACAGGCTGCTGGCCTGCCGCTCTATCGTTATGTTGGCGGTGCTAACGCCCACGTTCTGCCAGTTCCAATGATGAACATCATCAATGGCGGCGCACATGCTGACAATCCAATCGATTTTCAGGAATTCATGATCATTCCGGTCGGCGCTCCGTCGTTCCGTGAAGCTGTTCGTTATGGTGCGGAAGTTTTCCACACGCTCAAGAAGCGTTTGAAAGATGCTGGCCACAACACCAATGTTGGTGATGAAGGTGGCTTTGCGCCAAACCTGCTCAGTGCAGAAGCAGCGCTCGATTTCGTTGTCGAATCGATCGAAAAAGCTGGCTTCAAGCCTGGCGTAGACATTGCAATTGGTCTTGATTGCGCAGCAACCGAGTTCTTCAAGGGCGGCAATTACGTCTATGAAGGCGAAAGCAAGACTCGCGATCCAAAGGCGCAGGCTGAGTATCTCGCAAAGCTCGCTGCTGATTACCCAATCGTTTCGATTGAAGACGGTATGGCTGAAGATGATTGGGAAGGCTGGAAATACCTGACCGACCTGATCGGCGACAAGTGCCAGCTCGTTGGCGACGATTTGTTCGTGACCAACTCGGCTCGTCTGCGCGATGGCATCAAGATGGGCGTTGCAAACTCGATCCTCGTCAAGGTCAACCAGATTGGCTCGCTCAGCGAAACGCTGGATGCTGTCGAAACTGCTCACAAGGCTGGTTACACTTCTGTTATGTCGCATCGTTCAGGTGAAACAGAGGATTCCACCATTGCCGATCTCGCAGTTGCAACCAACTGCGGTCAGATCAAGACGGGTTCGCTGGCGCGTTCGGACCGTACTGCTAAGTACAACCAGCTTATCCGTATTGAAGAAGAACTTGGCAAGCAGGCTCGCTATGCAGGCCGTAGCGCTCTGAAGTTCCTTTAAGGTTTCGTCGATAAATGAATAGACTAGGCGGGCTTTGGCCCGCCTTTTTCTTTGGGCAATTTTAAATTGCGGAAACAACGGTTGTCGTTTGGGCTTTGCTGCCTATGTGAAAAAGAACTTATATCAGGCAGACGCATTCAATGAACACGGGTGGGCCAAATGGGAGAGAGATATGGCTTACATAGAAGGATTTGTCGTTGCGGTTCCAAAGGCCAATAAAGAAGTTTATCGGAAACATGCCGCTAAGGCTGCGGAACTATTCAAAGAGTTTGGTGTAACGCGTATGGTCGAAGCCTGGGGCGATGATGTGCCCAATGGTAAGGTCACAGACTTTCGCCGTGCTGTTCAGGCGAAAGACGATGAAGAAGTGGTCTTTTCGTGGTTTGAATATCCTGACAAAGCCACACGCGACGCTGCTAATGAAAAAATGATGAGTGATCCGCGCATGAAGGAAATGGGTGAAACCATGCCTTTTGACGGCAAGCGCATGATCATGGGTGGTTTTTCAACGATTGTTGATGTTTGAACGGCGCAGCATTCATTAATGGGATGGCGGCTGTCGTCGCCATTCTTACTCTCGTGCTGGGGTAGGGCTTCAAAAAATCTGACGCTGGACCCTCTGTCATGGCGCTGCGGTAAAGCTCTGTTAAGCAGAATTATGTTTTATGGTGGAAATCGGATTGACGGCTTCAAATCAGCATCGAAGCCCTCGTGAGTGTCCGGGAAGGAAGCCGAAATGTGGACCAAACAGAAACGTAAATCTATTCGTGGCCGTTTTGTGCTGCCTGTTTTGACAGCTGCGTTTCTGAGCTATTTTGGTTTCCACGCCTATCACGGCGAATTTGGTCTCTATTCCCGTCTTCAGCTGGAACAGCAGAAAAGCTTGCTGACCGATCAACTTGCGCAAGTGACTGCCGACAGAGCTGCACTTGAAAAGCGAGTCACGCTTCTGCGCGATGGTTCGATCGAAAAGGACATGCTTGACGAGCAGGCTCGCAGGGCGCTTAATCTCTCCCATTCCGATGAAATGACGATAATCATTTCTCGCGAAGATCGGTCTAATTAACCAAATTCAGGTTAATTGTCTTTTTGTGGTATGTTTTTAAAGGCTTGGCGGCATAGCAGCTATGCTTTGCGTGCATATTGTATCTTGTAAATTGCCCGTATAACGTCACAATAGAACGACAATCGTAGAGCGCCGCGCGTCCTTCATGTGCGTGAAAGGTGCTCTGATAATTTGAATCGTCGCATGTTGCTTTCAAAATCACCTCTGATTTTGGGTGCATGCTATAGGGAGCGAGATATGGCACCGAGGGCTAATAAGGCGCCTGCTGGAAAAACGCAGACGTCTTCTGTCACCACCCCCAAGACGCCAGCGCCTGCAAAGTTTAATAAAGAGCAGGAACTGAGTGCTTACCGCGAAATGCTTTTGATCCGCCGTTTCGAAGAAAAGGCCGGGCAGCTTTACGGTATGGGTTTCATCGGTGGCTTCTGTCACCTTTATATCGGTCAGGAAGCTGTTGTCGTCGGTATGCAGACAGCGCTCAAGGAAGGTGATCAGATCATCACTTCCTATCGTGACCATGGTCACATGCTGGCAACCGGCATGGAAGCGCGTGGCGTTATGGCCGAGCTGACTGGCCGCCGTGGAGGTTACTCCAAGGGCAAGGGCGGCTCCATGCACATGTTCTCGAAGGAAAAGGGCTTTTACGGCGGTCATGGTATCGTCGGCGCTCAGGTTCCTCTCGGCACCGGTCTTGCCTTTGCGAACAAGTATCGCGGCAATGACAATATTTCCGTCACCTATTTCGGCGATGGCGCTGCCAATCAGGGTCAAGTTTATGAAGCCTTCAACATGGCATCGCTGTGGAAGCTTCCGGTGATCTACGTGATCGAAAACAACCGCTATGCAATGGGTACATCGGTTTCGCGTTCTTCCGCTGAAACTGATTTTTCCAAGCGCGGTGTTTCGTTCAACGTACCGGGCATCAAAGTTGACGGCATGGATGTTCGTGCTGTTGCGGCTGCTGCCGAATTTGCTGCCGATTGGGCGCGTTCGGGCAAGGGTCCATTGATTCTCGAAATGGAAACCTATCGTTATCGCGGTCACTCCATGTCCGATCCTGCGAAGTATCGCTCGAAGGACGAAGTGCAGAAGATGCGCTCCGAGCACGACCCGATTGAACAGGTCAAACTGCGCCTGATTGAAAACAACTGGGCCACTGAAGAAGAGCTGAAAGAAATCGACAAGAATGTTCGCGACATCGTCGCTGATTCGGCCGATTTCGCTCAAAACGATCCAGAGCCGGATGTTTCCGAGCTCTACACGGATATTCTGCTCTAATTCAGGAAAGGTATTGTCATGCCCGTAGAAATTCTCATGCCTGCCCTTTCCCCGACGATGGAAGAAGGCAAACTGTCCAAGTGGCTGAAAAAAGAAGGCGACAAGGTTACGTCCGGTGACGTGATCGCTGAAATCGAAACCGATAAGGCGACGATGGAAGTTGAAGCCGTTGATGAAGGCACAATCGGCAAGCTGCTGATCGCAGAAGGTTCGGAAGGCGTAAAAGTAAATACGCCAATCGCAATCCTGCTCGGTGACGGCGAAAGCGCGTCTGACATCGGTTCCGCTCCTGCTGCAAAAGCGGAAGCACCAAAGGAAGAAGCGAAAGAAGCGCCAAAGGCTGAAGAAAAGAAGGCCGATAGCGTGCCTGCTGCTCCGAAAGTTGAAGTTGCTTCCGATCCGGACATTCCAGCTGGTACAGAAATGGTTTCGATGACTGTGCGTGAAGCACTGCGCGATGCCATGGCTGAAGAAATGCGCCGCGACGACAATGTCTTCATCATGGGTGAAGAAGTTGCTGAATATCAGGGTGCTTACAAGATCACACAGGGTCTTCTCGACGAATTCGGCCCACGCCGCGTTGTCGACACCCCGATCACCGAGCATGGCTTTGCCGGTGTTGGCGTGGGTGCCGCTATGGCTGGTCTGAAGCCAATCGTCGAATTCATGACGTTCAACTTCGCCATGCAGGCGATTGACCAGATCATCAATTCGGCTGCGAAGACGCTTTATATGTCGGGTGGCCAGATGGGCGCGCCGATGGTTTTCCGTGGTCCTTCGGGCGCTGCTGCTCGCGTTGCTGCTCAGCACTCCCAGTGCTATGCAGCATGGTACAGCCAGATCCCGGGCCTGAAGGTCGTTATGCCTTACTCGGCTGCTGATGCGAAGGGTCTTCTCAAGGCTGCTATCCGCGACCCAAATCCGGTTATCTTCCTTGAAAACGAAATCCTCTACGGTCATCATTTCGATGTGCCGAAGCTTGACGATTTCGTTCTGCCAATCGGCAAGGCCCGCATTCACAAGCAGGGCAAGGACGCGACCATCGTTTCGTTTGGTATCGGCATGACTTATGCGGTCAAGGCTGCTGAAGAGCTGGCTGCACAGGGCATCGATGTCGAAATCATCGATCTGCGCACCATCCGCCCAATGGATATTCCAACGGTTGTGGAATCGGTCAAGAAGACTGGTCGACTCGTCACCGTTGAAGAAGGCTACCCACAGTCTTCCGTTGGTACTGAAATTGCCACCCGCGTCATGCAGCAGGCTTTCGATTATCTCGATGCGCCGATCCTGACGATTGCTGGCAAAGACGTGCCGATGCCATATGCGGCCAACCTCGAAAAGCTGGCTCTGCCGACTGTAGCTGAAGTGGTGGAAGCGGTGAAAGCCGTGACCTACACCGCCTGAGGAGTTACTGGACATGCCGATTAAAATCACCATGCCAGCACTTTCACCAACCATGGAAGAAGGCAACCTTTCCAAGTGGCTGGTTAAAGAAGGCGACAAGGTTACGTCCGGCGATGTGATCGCCGAGATTGAAACCGACAAAGCGACGATGGAAGTCGAAGCTGTTGATGAAGGTATCGTTGCCAAGCTGGTCGTTCCTGCCGGAACCGAAGGCGTCAAGGTCAACGCGCTGATCGCAATCCTCGCCGAAGACGGTGAGGATGTTGCGGAAGCCGCCAAAGGCGGCGATGCTGCGCCTGCACCAAAGGCAGAAGCCAAGGCTGAAACGCCTAAGGAAGAGCCGAAGAAGGAAGCAGCGACTGCTGCAACTCCGGCTCCTGCAAAGGCTGAAGCCCCAGCGGCTGCTCCTGCTGCTAATAGTGGCGAACGCGTTTTCGCATCGCCGCTTGCGCGCCGCATAGCAAAAGACGCTGGCGTCGATGTTTCCGCTGTTAAAGGCACTGGTCCTCATGGCCGTGTTGTTCAGCGTGACGTTGAAGCTGCAATCAAGTCTGGCGGCACAAAAGCTGCATCTGCTGTACCACAGGCAGCTGCGTCGGCTCCGAAGCCTCAGTCAGATGATGCCATCCTCAAGCTCTTTGAAGAAGGCACATACGAAATCGTTCCTCACGACGGTATGCGCAAGACCATTGCCCGCCGTCTGGTTGAATCGAAGCAGACTGTTCCGCATTTCTATCTGACGATTGATTGCGAACTTGATGCGCTTCTGGCCCTGCGTTCGCAGATCAATTCGGCTGCACCGCTGACCAAGACGGAGAAGGGCGAGGTTCCGGCCTACAAGCTTTCTGTCAACGATCTGGTGATCAAGGCTGTTGCTCTTGCACTGCGTGACATTCCTGAAGCCAATGTATCCTGGACTGAAGGCGGCATGGTCAAGCACAAGCGTGCGGATGTTGGCGTTGCTGTGTCGATCCCGGGTGGTCTGATTACGCCAATCGTGCGTCAGTCGGAATCCAAAACGCTGTCTGCCATCTCCAATGAGATGAAGGACCTTGCCAAGCGTGCGCGTGATCGCAAGCTCAAGCCTGATGAATATCAGGGTGGTTCGACCTCAGTGTCCAACCTCGGCATGTTCGGCGTGAAGGACTTTGCAGCAATCATCAACCCACCACATGCGACGATCTTCGCAATCGGTGCTGGTGAACAGCGTGCAGTGGTCAAGAATGGTGAAGTGAAAGTTGCGACGGTTATGTCTGTCACGCTTTCCACCGATCACCGTGCCGTTGATGGCGCTCTGGCTGCTGAACTTGCACAGGCCTTCAAGCGTCACATCGAAAATCCGATGGGTATGCTGGTCTGATATGGTTATACGCCGCGTGTTGTCTGACACGCGGCGTTTCCTATTTATAAGCCGACAGAAAGTCGGCAATTCGAGAATGCGCGCCGCAAGAAAATCTGCGTAAGATGCGGCTTCTCGTATTTCTGATGTTTTAAGGGCAGGAAACTATGGCCGACATCTACGACGTTATTATCATCGGATCGGGACCGGGCGGTTATGTCACCGCTATCCGCGCAGCGCAGCTTGGCCTCAAGACTGCGATTGTCGAGCGCGAGCATCTCGGCGGCATTTGCCTCAACTGGGGCTGTATTCCGACGAAGGCGCTGCTGCGTTCGGCGGAAGTGCTGCATTTGGGCGAACATGCCAAGGATTACGGCCTTAAGCTTGAAGGCTCGATCTCAGCTGATGTGGATGCGGTTGTTGCGCGTTCGCGTGGCGTGTCGGCGCGGCTGAATGGCGGCGTTGCCTACCTGATGAAGAAGAACAAGATCGATGTGATCTGGGGCGAAGCCAAGCTCGTTAAGGGCGCCTCTGGCAACACGCCAGCCGAGATTTCGGTTGGTAAGTCATCGAAGCAGCCAATGCTCCCGCAGAACCCTGTGCCGAAGGGCGTTCTGGGCGACGGCAGCTACAAGGCCAAGCATGTAATCGTTGCGACCGGCGCGCGTCCGCGTTCTCTGCCGGGCATTGAGCCGGATGGCAAGCTGATCTGGACCTATTTCGAAGCCATGGTTCCGCCGGCGCTGCCAAAGTCGATGGTGGTCATGGGCTCCGGTGCCATCGGTATTGAATTCGCATCTTTCTACAATGCCATGGGCGTTGACGTGACGGTTGTTGAACTGATGCCAAACATCATGCCAGTTGAAGATGTGGAAATTTCCGCTTTCGCCCGCAAGCGTCTGGAAAAGCTCGGCCTCAAGATCATCACCGAAGCCAAGGTTACCAAGGTTGAGAAAGGCGCGGATTCCGTGACTGCTCACATTGAAACTAAGGACGGCAAGGTTGAAAAGCTGACTGTTGATCGTCTGATTTCGGCGGTTGGCGTTCAGGGTAATATTGAAAATCTTGGTCTCGAAGCACTTGGGGTGAAGACAGACCGTGGCTGCGTTGTGATCGACGGCTATGGCAAGACCAATGTCGAAGGCATTTATGCGATTGGTGACGTTGCTGGTCCTCCGATGCTGGCTCATAAGGCTGAGCATGAAGGCACGATCTGCGTTGAAAAGATCGCCGGTCTGCCCAATGTCCATTCGCTCGATAAGGGTATGATTCCTGGCTGCACCTATTGCAATCCACAGGTTGCGTCCGTTGGCCTGACAGAAGCCAAGGCGAAGGAACAGGGCTTTGACATTCGTGTCGGTCGCTATTCCTTCTCGGCAAATGGCAAGGCGATTGCACTTGGTGAAGATCAGGGTCTGGTCAAGACGATCTTTGACAAGAAGACCGGACAGCTGCTTGGCGCACATATGGTTGGCGCAGAAGTTACTGAGCTTATTCAGGGTTTTGTCGTTGCGATGAACTTGGAGACGACTGAAGAAGAACTGATGCATTCGGTTTTCCCGCATCCGACCCTTTCCGAAATGATGAAGGAAAGCGTTTTGGATGCCTATGGCCGCGTGCTGAACGCTTAAACTAGGAGTAAGCTTATTCCGCTGATCGATAATGGAGGGCCATGGCGGCGTGCCGCATGGCCCATGATTAAATGGTGTACGGTTGGCGGTCTTGCGCTCGGCTTTATGGCCGGAAGCTTGAGCCTGATCGGCGGAAACACCATATCGGTCAATGGAATGGCGATTGCTGGTTGGTATGGTGTCTGGACACTGGCCTTTGCTCTTGGATTTGGCGGGCTATTGTTTGGCCTTATCTGGGCACTGGTTTTCAGGGCATTAGGAATGGCGGCGAGACGGTAAGCCGCAGCATATTAACGATGTCTTTGGGTGTGCCACGTTGACAGGGTACAGGCCAGAGATTACGTACCGGACCCAATTTAGAAGTGTTTCAAGTTTGTGAAAACTTCGGATAGGCAGGAAACAGCATGGTTACAGTTCTCGACACGGTGAACCAGAGACGTCTTCGTCATCCGGAGAAGGCACATCGTCCGGACAATGAAATCCTGAAAAAGCCGGAGTGGATCCGCGTCAAGGCTCCCGTTTCGCGTGGCTATAGTGAAACACGCGAGATCGTCCGCTCAAACAAGCTTGTTACCGTTTGCGAAGAAGCTGGCTGCCCGAATATTGGCGAGTGCTGGGAAAAGAAGCACGCAACCTTTATGATCATGGGTGAAATATGCACCCGTGCCTGCGCTTTCTGTAACGTTTCGACCGGTATTCCGAAAGCTCTTGATCCGAACGAGCCGGAAAGTGTTGCACGCGCCATCAAGCAAATGGGCCTTACCCACGTTGTTATTACCTCGGTTGATCGCGATGATCTGGCTGATGGCGGCGCACAGCATTTTGCTGATGTTATTCGCGCGATCCGTGAAGCAACGCCGAAGACGACGATTGAAATTCTCACGCCAGACTTCCTTCGTAAGGAAGGCGCGCTTGAAATCGTTGTTAAGGCACGTCCTGACGTATTTAATCACAATCTCGAAACCGTTCCGTCTAAGTACCTCAAGGTTCGTCCGGGTGCGCGCTATTTTCATTCGATCCGCTTGTTGCAGCGCGTGAAGGAACTCGACCCGACGATCTTTACAAAATCTGGCATCATGGTTGGCTTTGGCGAAGAGCGGAACGAAATTCTTCAGTTGATGGACGATCTTCGTTCGGCTGACGTGGATTTCATGACGATTGGTCAGTATCTTCAGCCAACCCGCAAGCATCATCCGGTTGTTCGTTTTATCACGCCAGACGAGTTTAAGTCGTTTGAGACAATCGGTCGTACGAAAGGCTTTGCTCTTGTTGCGTCCAGCCCGCTGACGCGCTCGTCGCACCATGCCGGTGATGATTTTGCAAAGCTCAAGGCTGCGCGTGAAGCGCAGGTCGCAGCACAGGCTTAAACTCGCATGCCGCAATTTACTAATGTCAGACTCGTTCATCACAGGGCAGACGAAATGTTTGCTCTGGTTGCAGATGTTGAAAAATATCCGCAATTTTTGCCGATGTGCGAGGCGCTTTCTATCCGCTCCAGCAAAGAACGCGATAATAAGACCTTACTCGTCGCTGACATGACGGTTGGCTATAAGCTTATCCGTGAGACTTTCACCAGTCAGGTGCTTTTGAAGCCGGAAGAAAGCATGATCGACGTAAAATATGTCGACGGACCATTCCGCTATCTCGATAATCGCTGGACTTTTAAGCCGGTTGGCGATGGTTCGGAATGCGATGTCGAGTTTTTCATCGATTATGAATTCAAAAGCCGCATGCTCGGTATGCTGATGGGATCAATGTTTGATCTTGCTTTCCGCAAATTCTCGGAAGCATTCGAGAAACGCGCCGATCAGATTTACGGTTAAGAATTAAGCCCTTCAAGCACGAGAGCCAGTGCAGACAGCGCAGTCTCATGGCGTATTGCTTCGCGTGACTTTTCACCAAAACGGCATTCTTTATGCAGCGTAGCAAAGCCTTTGCGTGCGCTCGCAATATGCACGAGACCGACTGGCTTTTCCGCTGATTCGCCGCCGGGTCCTGCAATGCCTGTCACAGCAATGCTTATGCCTGCGCGTGAGTTGGCAAGTGCGCCTTCTGCCATGGCGATTGCCACTTCTTTTGAGACAGCGCCCACTTGGATGATCAGTTCCATAGGGACGCCGATCATCTCATTCTTGGCTTCATTGGAATAGGTGACAAAGCCGCGATCCACCACATCGGAAGAACCGGCTATATCGGTAAGTGCACCCGCGATAAGCCCACCTGTGCAGGATTCAGCCGTCACAATCATGATGCCATGTTTGCGGCATGCATTGAGAACCCCGATTGCTTGGGCTTCAGCGATCAATGTCATTCAGGAACCTCACCGGGATAAATCACGGTTGCCGTCACAATAGCAGCAATGCCTTCACCACGGCCAACAAAGCCCATTTTTTCGTTGGTGGTTGCTTTGACTGACACGCGGTCATGCGAAATGCCGAGCATATTCGCCATGGCTTCCGTCATTGCCGGACGGTGCGGGCCGATCTTCGGCTCTTCCGCGATGATCGTCACATCGGCATTGGCGATACGGCCACCGGCAGCGCGAACAATGCGAACCGCATGTTCAACGAAGATATGCGATGCAGCCCCTTTCCACTGGGGATCGGATGGCGGGAAATGTGTGCCAATATCTCCTGCGCCGCGCGTGGCAAGCAGGGCATCGGTTAGCGCATGAAGTGCTACATCGGCGTCCGAGTGGCCATTAAGCTTCTTATTATGCGGAATGGCAACGCCGCAAAGCGTTACGTGGTCGCCCGGCTCGAAACTGTGAACGTCATAGCCGTTGCCGGTGCGGATATCTGGAAAAGAAGTCATGCCATGCCTCAAACGTTTGTCGGCCATTTCAATATCTTTGGCCCATGTCAGTTTGGTGTTGTCTGCTGAACCTTCGATAATGCGTACGGACAGGCCAAAGGCTTCTGCAATCGACGCGTCATCGGTAAAATCGGAACGACCACTCAGAAATGCTTTTTCATGTGCATCGAGTATTGGCACGAAGGGAAATGCTTGCGGCGTCTGTGCTGCGAAAAGACCCGCGCGCGGGATCGTTGTTTTGACTGTGCCGTCACTGGCTGATTGTTTCAGCGTATCGGACACGGCAAGGGCAGGCAGCACGCCTTCCTGCGGTGTCAGATTGTCGAATATGCGCGCAAGCAGATCATACTCGATAAATGGGCGCACGCCGTCATGGATAAGCACATAGTCGGGCGCGTCTTTGTTGAGCGCCAGCAATCCAAGTCGGGTGGATTCCTGCCGTGTTGGGCCGCCAGTGACGATGCGCACATTTTCATAATGGTCGGTAATGGCCTTACCGTAAAGCGCTGTATCATCGGCATGGATTACAACGATAATCTCAACAATCTCAGGACAATGCGCAAAAGCTCGCAATGTGCGCGAAAGCACGGCTTCGCCGCCGATCCGCCGATATTGCTTCGGTCCTTCGGTGCTTTGTCCTGCCCGTTCGCCACGTCCTGCGGCTACGATGACTGCTGCTGCCCGTAAAATATCGGTCGCCTTTGCCAGAGATTCAAATTGCTATTTGCCGAATAACGCCTTGCGTAAATAATTGCCATACCGCAATCAATTTATCATTACCCGCGCGCGCTTTTCCTTGCGTTCAATGCAGTGAGTGATTAAACTGTGTGCTAATTGCATCATGCACATCAAATGAGCATCTTTTGGTCGCTAATCTTGAACTGCCTTTAAGCATACGTAACGTGGTTGTTCCAAACCGCGTCTTTCTTGCGCCTATGTCGGGCGTTTCTGATCTTCCATTTCGCAAGCGCGCTGCTGAAGCAGGTGCTGGCATGGTTGTTTCGGAGATGGTCGCGAGTGCCGAGCTTTGTAATCGTCATAAGGAAAGCATGTTGCGCCTGTCCGGTGAAGGGCTTGGCACGCATGTCGTGCAGCTTGCAGGCCGCGAAGCACACTGGATGGGCGAAGCAGCCATCA
>Ga0308165_1005356_pt1 | contig 11957 bp, 18 predicted proteins | sample PhyWR2_FD_201032 | JGI IMG/M metagenome (GOLD analysis project Ga0308165, IMG submission 201032) | Phyllosphere microbial communities from UC Gill Tract Community Farm, Albany, California, United States - DLSLW.R2 | ecosystem: Host-associated > Plants > Phyllosphere > Unclassified | place: USA... | reverse complement strand
GCTTCGCGTAAGGCATTTAAGCAGTCTTCATTTGAGTAGAGGCCGCTTGACGATAATTGAAAATGAGCCAACGCCTGTTTCCAGGTTCCGTGATGGCGGATAATGGTATTCGCACTCATCATTTGCGGATAATTGGCCCGCAGTTCGGAATAGGAGCGGATGGTCACGCGTGAACCGCATGTTTTGACATAAAAGGCGATGCTGTCATCGACACTCCAGCGGTCACTGTTTGCCGGATCAGTTTTCGAGCGGTCGAGCACCGCCCGTTTTTCAGTCGATAGTTCGGAAGACCGGATGATTCCGGCCTGTTCGAGCAAACGGGTCCAGGAGCCGAATCGCCGTTCGATTTCCGACAGGGACGGATACGGTAAATAGCGGGCTAACTTTTGATAGTGGGCAGCTTTCATCGGTGCTGTGTGCAATTGGTGCAATCCTTGGATCAAGCGGATGATTTTTTTATTGGTCGTAACAGAAGTGGATGTAGGCGTGGTTTCTTTCATAGGAAGTCTCCCTTAGCGGATGGCTGTTCATAATGCCGCTAGTGTACCATCTAGCCTTAAGAGATTTAACTAACAAAATCGTAAGGTTCGGACCGATGTCCTGAAACGGGTTCAGCCCTCTGTAATCGCTTTATACCGATACGCGACAGTCCCCTGAAACACATACAGTTCGCCCGTCGAGTTTTTTGACTGGTACAACTTGGTTCCTTTCGGCCAGTCAGTTGCTGTCCGGTCGGCAAGCGCTTCTTTTCCGGACAGCTGTTTTTGGACGATCGTAATGGCAACCAGATCTTTTTTCGCGATAGTCATGTCTTTGCCGCTCCGTTTATAAACACGATCTTGGACTCGGATTAAATCCGCTGATTGATCCTGACGGGCTTCCTTCGCAATAATGTCGGTCGTTGAGGTCGTCTCTGTTTCCTGTGCACAGCCGGCAGTCAGACAAATACTGCTCAGCATGATGAAGATCAACTGTTTTTTCATTTCAGTCCTCCGTTTCTTTAATCAGGCAGAAGAAGCTCTTTTATTTGACGTTCGATTGCATTGAGAACAACTGGAGCAACCTCTCCATTGTCTCGTCAAACGATCGAACCGGTTCGTAACCAAGCGTCTTGATTTTATCGGTTGCATAGGTCGGACGTTCCACGGCACGATCCGGAATGTGATGCGGTTTACCGGACGCTTCAATCAGCCGCATCCGGAAGTCGGTTTCCGGAATGTTGGCATCGACGGCATGGAACACGTCACCTGCTTTTCCACGTGTCAGGACGAGGACAATCATCTCGGCAATGTTATCGGCATGGACCCAGTTGACGAGATCGTCCGGATGGACCCAGGTCACCCAATCCGCTTCCTGCATCCGTCTGACTTGCCGGTCGCCCCAATGGGAATCCTGTTCGGCACAAATGGCACCGGGGCGGAGAATCCGGACGTCCAAGCCGCGGGCGGCGTATTCATTTAAAATCTGTTCCGACCGGATTTTGGTCTGGATATAAGGAGCCGGATGATCAACCGCAAGCGGTGACAACTCCGTCATGTGACCATTTGCCGGTTCACCGTAAACGGATGTCGTCGAGATGTGGAGAAACCGTGCACCGGTTTTCAACGCAGCAAGGGCTAACTGCTCAACCCCTTCGACGTTAGCTTGACGGGCAAGGACCGGATCGTCACCAAGATAAGCGGCGCAATGGACAACCCAGTCAATTTGTTCCATGGCTTGTCGAAGCGACGTTTGATTGGTCAAGTCCCCGATCGCCGGTGTGATTCCGAGTGATTCGAATTCAGTGAAGCGTTCCGTCTGTCGTATCAATCCCCGGACTTCCAGTGCCTCCGGCAATAATCGTTTTGCGACACGCAGGCCAAGCGTCCCGGTGATACCGGTGACGAGAATCCGTTTTCCGGACAGTTCCATCTGATCAACTCTCTTTCTGGATTATTTCACCCGCTCAATCGTTGCGACGAGCGGTTTTTTGCCGTTTTGATACGTAAAGCGGATGATGTCGCCTTTTTGGAGAACAGATAATTGGTTGATTTGACCGTCAATTTTCGTTTGGTCGTCAACCGTAACTTCAATCAATGCATAGGAAGCTTCCGGATTTTGTTCGTCCGGACCGAGCGAAAGCTGATTGCCGTTCAGTTGTTCGATCACGTATGCTTGATCGGAACAACCGGTCAAAATGGCTACGACGACTAAACTCAACAGCATCGGCCAAATGGTTCGGCGCATGTTTCCACCACACTTTCATTAGTAGGATTCAGAGATCAATGGGTTATGTTCATTGTAGGGATAGGAAACGAAATACGAAAGTGAAATATGGATGAATTTAGTCAATTCAATAAAATGGATGGTAATATTAAGAAAAAAGGAGGAGCGTCATGAATACTTTTGCTAAAAAAATACTGATTCTTTTCAGCGTCATGGTCGTGATGTCCGGTCTGGTGATTTTCCTGTATGTCCAGTCGATGGAACCGGACGAACCGGAAGCAGATCGTGTGGTGCGCGAGACAAAAGCATACATCTCGAAACACTTCCGGCAGGCTGAAGTAACGGGCGTCTTCTATGATGCGACAGGCAGGTACATCGAGTTTGATTATGCCGCGCAACTGAAGGATCGGATGACCGGAACCGAGTTTCTCGTTTATGTCGATCAGCAGACAAAGCAGATCACGGATACGTACTTGTCTGAACAGTGGTCGCAGGAACTGACGGAACAGATTCGTCCGCTTGTCGAAAACATCTTCGGTAAAGGCACGGCGTACAGGGCAGTCTATTATCCGGACGATGTTCAGCAGTTGAAATTGGATCCGGCATCGTCAAGCGAGTATCAGAAAGCAAAAATTCCGCCGTTCATTACGATTGCACTGCAACGGGACCGGTTACCGACGGAAGAAAAAAATCTGACACGGCTGGCAACGGCTATAAAGAAAAAGAAATTACTCCGGCACGGAAATCTGACCACGGAATACATCAATGAAAAAGGTGTTCTGCGGGAAGATGAAATCGGATTTAATACATATTTTTAACAAAAGAGCGGACGACCTGGAATGTCAGGTCGTCCGCTCTTTTTCAGTTTCCAGTTACGAGATTTTGAAGGTAAACGATTCCCATGAACAAAATCCAGACGCCGATCGGAATTTCCAGACTCATCAAAGCTTGCGTCAGCCGGTAGGAAGCTCGTTTGTTTTGCAAGTAACGATCCGTCACGAAAAACAGGAGTGCTGCAATTACGCTGAGAATACCCGCGTAAGGATTCAGGAGCAGGAAAAAACCGGCTCCGAATGCCAGGTGCAGCACACCGGACACAACGAATTCCGCTTTTTGATGATTGGTGATTCGTCGGCTGATGATTTCACTGAGCAGTGATGTTATCCCGCCGTAAATCAGGATGAACGGAAAACTATACATCAGATAGGCAGGAATGCTGATTAAAACACTTGAAAGATACTGCCCAATCGAATTATCAGGTAAGCTGGTCGGACCCGGAACAAACAGACCGAATAAAATGGCAAAGATAGCGCCGGAGACCGAAGCCGCGATGATTTTCCGGTAAATCATACGATCTGTCTCCCTTCTTGCTCCTGTACATGCTTCGCTTCCCGCACCGGAAACAACAAGCCGATTCCAATGATTAAAGCACAGCCGATAAAGATGGCCGGTAATCCGAGGGTCGCGACAAACGACATCGTTCCGAGAATGATTAAATCGAACGCGGAATCAACAAGATTAAGCAGCGAGAGTGTCGTCGCCCGGCTGCCGGACGGGATGTGTTCGTTGATGATACCGGAGTAGAGCGGTTGTCGAATCGACCGCAACATCCGCAGGACAAAAAACAGTACTAAGGCAATCCATAAGCTGGTAAACAGGAAACTCGCCAGTGAGACAGCAAGCAGTGTGATAATACCCGACAGTTGCATCAATGTCGTCCGTTTGAACCGGACCAATAGCCAGGCGAGATACCGGGTGATCAGCATGCTGATTAGAGCGGCGCTGGCATACAAGACACCAAGCCAGGCGACAGGCAGTCCGGCACCCGTCACGTACGGTTGCTCGAACTTGCCGAAAATGACGACAGACGGAATCAATACAATCGTGAAGTTGAGAAAGACTTTAATCAAATCCGGGGACTTACGGATAATCTGCCAACCGTGTTTGACATGCGTATACGGGTTGTCCCGGAACTGGTCAAACGATTTAGGGTTGATCAGGCTGAAGATCAACAAGAATTCGATGATTTTGAAAAGAATGCCGATGAGGATCAGGAACCGAAACTGACTTTCCGCCAAGTCCCGGACGAGATAGGCACCGATCAGGCTGGTGAAAATTGTCGCGGCAAACATCACGGACGAGATTTTCGCCATGACCTGACTCATCGTTTTTTCCTGTCCATTTTCCTTTAGTGATTCGTAAATCAGCGCATCGTCCGATCCGGAAAAGAAGGACGTGGATAATCCCCACAGCAGTCCCTGAATCGAAAACCACCAGACGTTATCCGCCATCAGCAACAGACTTGTCGAAAAGACACTGATCAGACTGCCGGTTAAAAACGATGCTTTTGGTCCGAAGCGATCGGCAAAGGTACCGGTCGGAATTTCTGATACTAACGTCGCGGCACAATACATGAAGAGGATGATCAAAATGTCAGATGCCGACAAGCCGCGATGGAAATAAAATAAGGTAATGACCGGATCAAGGAGATTGATCGTGCCAAACAAGGTAATGAAATAAAAGACGCGGACATTATGGGTAGCTAGATTATGATGATTTCGTTTGATGAACATGATTTTTCCTAACTTGACCTGTAGTGATGAATTGATGATAAACTGTATCTTATACGATTATAATGATAATATATGGAAGTTTAAAGGGTTAATTAGGAGTTAAAGGGGGATGGCATGAAAATTAAATTGAAAGCCTGTGCGGTACTGGACGCAGAAGAGTTATATGTATTTGAACTCAAGAACCGCACATATTTTGAACAATCGATTCCGTCACGCGGAGATGACTATTACATGCCTGAGATTTTTAAGCAACGCCATGCGTCACTTTTGCAGGAGCAGCGGGATGGCACTTCGTTCTTTTACCTGATCACAGATGAAGGCGGAGAAATTATGGGCCGCATCAGTCTCGTTGATCGGGATGTAACTACGAAACGGGCAGAACTTGGGTACCGGATCGGACAGAATCATACGGGAAAGGGAATTGCCAAAGCGGCCGTCCGGTTGTTGATTGGACAATGTCGGAAACTTGGTATTAAGGAAATTCAAGCGAAAACGACGGATGGAAACATCGCTTCGCAAAAAATCCTGATAAGTAACGGATTCCGACAGGAGAACACGGCAGTAGAAGTCGAACTGAACGGTCAACGGATGATGCTCATTCCGTTCAAATTGACGATGCTCGACTGACGTCAAAAAGTGACTCCGGCAACTTGCCAAGAGTCATTTTTTTAGAGCATTGTTCGATTTTTTGAGAATTCTATGCGAAATCCAAAAATACAGAATCGCTGATGCGCCGCAAAGCATCAGGAAAGGCAGCAAGAACAACAGTTCACTGAACCGAACGGCTCCGTTATGATTTAGTAAAAGAATAACCAGGGCGATTGTACTGCCTGATACACCGTACAATAAAGGGACTGTCTTCCGGCGCTTAACGAGTCGTTTCTTCAGCCAGTCGACGAGGAGTCCTGAAATGAAGATGATCGGAAACGAATAGAACGTGTAAATGAGGAAATAATCGAAAATCTCGGAAAAGACATCTTCATCTGATTCTTCGAAAAATGTATAAACGGATAAAACCAACGTCAACAGACCGGAAGTGGCGATTGCGGTCAGAGCGGCCGCGAAAAATCGGTTCAACATACAGGAGTCTCCTTTTTATGAACACGCCGGAAGGCTCGTTTAATCAGCTGATTTACGAGATAGTAGAGCAGGGCGGAACCTCCGGCAATCGTTAGTGAAACCGGGACGTCAAAAGCCTCTTTCGTAAATGTCAGGATTAAAATCGTTCCAATCAAGACACCCGACAGGACATACAAAATGGCCTCCATGACAAGCCGAAGCCGGGTGGAAAGGTGTTTCAATCTGTGCCAAATCAGCACATCCGTCAAGAGTCCGGAAATCAGTATAATGGGCAGGGTATACATCAGATGAAGAATAAAGATGCCGCTCGCTGATGAATACATCGTATCGCTTGCCCTTTCTGACACGGGTATATAGGACCAGTAGGTTAAAATGCCGGATACTAAAACAGAGGTTAAAGAAACGGCAATCATTTTTCGAAACATAATGAGTCTCCTTTTCTCTTAACGATTCCGGATTGTCAGATAGTATTTTGCGTTACTGACCATCAAGATGAACGTGATGACGAAAATGCTGAATAGCTGAGAGCTCGATGTCGACAGCGAGTAGAAGAGCAGCAAGATGATTCCAACGATCAGCATCATATTAACAAGCGAATGTGTTTTGTACAGTCCTTCGAGCATGACATGTTTTTCACCGTCATCCGATGCTGCGAGGAGCTTCATGGCATAATCCGTCTCACTGATGTCGGGAAGCTTCCGTTCCGGATACATGTGCTGGACCAGCGTTTGAAACCGGATGGAACCAATCAGTCCGACACCCATTACGACGAAGCCAGTCACGACTAATGAAAGCTGTTGATCGAGCACTAAGTTCACACTGATCAATACAAGACTAAGCGGAAGCACTAAGTTTAAACTCAGTGTGCCATCACTGAACCAGCGATACATCTGTTGATCAGCCGAGTCTTCCGCGTCTCCTGTCAACGGTTGGTTGAGAAGACGATGAATTTGCCGGTATCGAATGAATGAAAATAGAAGTAATCCAATCAGGGCAACAAGCAAAAATCCATTGACCCATACGTTGTATTCTGAAAAGGCGATTCCTTCAAACGGACTGCTCAACACCCAGTACATCAAGAAAAATCCAATAGCGCCGCCAACAAGCATCCTTAATATCAACTGTAGATTTTTGTTCACAGTAACTCCTCCTCGTCGAATTGAAAGATATCCTCGATTGTCGTTTCGAAGACTCGGGCAATTTTAGTGGCAATCAGAAGCGACGGCATGAACTCCCCCCGCTCAATCAAACTGACCGTCTGGCGTGATATATTGGCGCGTTTTGCCAGTTCTGTCTGATTCCATCCATGGCGTGCCCGTAGTTCCTTTACTTTTGATTTCATTTCCTTCACCTCACTTGAATTGTAAACGATATTAGTCGTAATGACAATGATGTTAGTCAAAATGATTAGGTCGATTGTCATTTAATCTAAGGTGCGTATTAAATCTATTCGAGAAATAAACTAGAGTGATAGGGAAAGAAATATATTTCGTTCTTATAAAAAAATCTTGAAGAAACAGAAGAGAAAATCTGATTCTTCAAAGATAGTAATGAAGGTACATGTATCCGGATGATCAATTATTTAGGTATCGAGGGAAATGCTACATATTCTCTTACTCCTAGGTCATCACATTGTTTTTTGATACTGGATCAGCGTTGCGTTGTCGTTCAGCGGTTTCCGGACACCGGTTTCGACGTAACCCATATTTTCGTATAACTGACACGTTTTCGTTTCTTCAAAGAGAGTCGACAGTTCCCATGTCTCAGCCTGCGGATAACGGGCTTCTGCAAGCAGCATGGCTTGTTTGGCAAATCCGTTACCTTGCGCATCCGGTGCTAGAAACAGCGGACTGATTCGGAAATGCACGTCTTCCTTCCAGCGAATACAGATTGCGCCGACGAGTTGGTCGTCCGCCAAGATTTTGTAGAAACAGCCCGCCGAATGATGAATCCGTGCGTAAACCCGGTCGATCGTCTCATTGGCCGGATTCGTCTCGTAATCTTGATATTTTTCAAGCAAGGGGCTGAACGCTGCGACTTGCAGCTCAAATAACGCAAGTGCATCTTCGGCTGTAGCTTGTTGCAAATGTATCATCCTAATCCCCCTTTTTTACATAATGGAATGATTTTACCATAAGATCATTCATATGGAATTATTTTTCCTTTTTTTTGAATAATGAACTACCCCCGCCTGAAAAAGACTATGGTATAGTAGATAAGTTAAAAAATACCAACTGTGAATCAAGGGGGAATGAGCATGACACGCCAAAAAAATATCGTCTATAATGTCTTATTAAACGAGACACGGGATCAGGTCCTGATGGTCAAAAACATCGGACCGTCTTATTCGTACTACACGCTGCCCGGGGGAACGGTCGAAGCGGGGGAGACGTTACCGGAAGCAGCTGTCCGGGAAGCGAAGGAAGAGACGGGTTATGACGTTGCAGTCGGAGAACTGTTGCACGTCAGCGAAGCCTTTTTCCCGCAAGTCGATGAACATTGTCTGTTCTTCTTTTTCCAGTCCGAGATTCGCGGGGGCGAACTTGGGACGATTTTCCCGGATGAGATTGAGGAGATTTCGTGGGTATCGATTCCGGACGCCGTTCAGTTCATGAATCTGTCGAAAGAATACGAACAGATCCTAACGACGCAACAGACGATCCCGTATGTCTTCAACGGACAAATCACACACTGAGCGGAGGGATAGGCATGCAAATTGTCGAAATAACGGATCTCGATACACTCGCCCGGCTGAACCGCTACGTCCATGAGCCGCATGTCGTGCAACAGCCCGACTTCTTTAAACCGTATGACTTTGTGACGGTCCGGGCGTTTTTTGCGAAAATCGTCGGAACCGGCACCCATCAGTTTTTGCTTGCGGAACTCGACGGGGAGGCAATCGGCTACGTCTGGATCGAATATCTCCGGCGTCCGGAAAGTGCTTTTCAGTTTGCCCATTCGAAAGCCCGCGTCCATCATCTCTGTATCGTCGATGACAAACAGCAGCAGGGTTATGGCCGTCAGTTGTTGCTTGAAGTCGAGCGCCGGGCACTCGAACAGGACATACATAAAATTGATCTCGATTACTGGATGAGCAACGACGGGGTCGATGTTTTCTACGAACGGCTTGGTTTTGAAAAGATGCGGCAGGTCGTCGCAAAATCATTACGTTGAAAGAAGAAACCAAGAATGGATTATACGGATTTGAATTTTATCTTTGGTTTGTTGCGCATAGCAGTCCTCGTCATGGCAATCCCGTCAATGGTGTACGCTTTGTACCTGTTGCGGAAGATCGCCAATAAATAAGCGGCACCTTGTTTCCTCGACGGAGACAAGGTGTTTTGTATTACATCCATTAAAAACAGGGTACTTAAATAATGAACGACGTCTCAGGAAAGCCTTGGAACTAGGAGGGATCAGATGTTATTTCTATTCATCGGTTATTACGATGCTGAAAAGATGAATCAGTCCTCGCAACAAGAGCTCGATGCCGTCATGGAACGGTGTAATCCACCGCTCGAAACGTTTTTTACGAAACTCAACGTTCTGTATGAATGGCATCCGGGAGCCGAAACAAAACGGGCCCGGCTTCTCGACGGTCAGATTCAGCATCAGGACGGACCGGATCCGGACAAAACGGAACAGATCGGTAGCCTGATCGTGTTTGAAGCGGATGATTTAGAACAGGCGGTCGACTTGGCGTTACTTCATCCGACGACCCAGTTACCGGAAGCACAGAAGTACGGCTGGCGGATGGAAGTGCGGCCGTTGATCGACCCAAAAGAAGCCAAATAGACGGTTTTTTGAACATACAGCGCATCGATGCGTTGTATGTTTTTGTGATTTTCGGGTATACCTGTTTCATAGCGGATCAAAAGAAACCAGAAAGTCAGGTGAAGCAGACGTGTCGATCATTACCTTTGAAGACGTGCAGTACAAACACATACTCCGTGGCATCTCGGGTGCGTTCACGGAAGGAAAAATCACGACGCTCGTCGGACCAAGTGGTGCCGGCAAATCGACGTGCTTAAAACAAATCAACGGATTGATTTCCCCGGACAGCGGTCGGATTCTTTACCGCGGCGAGGACTTGGAACAGATGAACCTCGTCGAACTGCGAAAACAGATCGGGATGGCGTTTCAAAGTGCGCCGATGCTGCCGGGGACCGTCCTGGATAATCTCAGTTTGCCGAAAACGATTTTCCACGAGACATTGGCACCGGAAGAAGCGAAACGGCTGCTCGAGCAAGTTGACCTCCATGTCGACTTGAAGCAACCGGTCAAAGAGTTGTCGGGCGGTGAACGGAGCCGGCTTGCGATTGCCCGGACGCTTGTCAATCGACCGGATGTTTTGTTGCTTGATGAAATCACGGCCAGTCTTGATTTTCGGATGGTCAAGGAAATCGAACAGCTGATTCAGCGTCTGCAACGCGAGCTTCAGGTGACCGTCATTTGGATCACACATGATCTCGATCAGGCACGCCGGGTCAGTGAAGAGGTCTGGTTCTTAAAGGACGGTCAATTGCTTGAGCACGGGGATGTCTCGTTGCTTGAGCCGGATGGGACACGTCCGGACATCGAAGCGTTCTTGAAGGGGGAATCGTTATGAGTTACGTCCAACTGGCGACGTCGCTGATTTTCATTGCGATTCCGCTGATTCTTGCCTTTACGCTGAAGCTCGGTCTTGAAAAAGATATCCTGATTGCGACCGTCCGTTCCATCATTCAATTGTTGATTATCGGGTATATTCTGACGTTCGTTTTTGAGAGCGACAGTCCGATCTATATCCTGTTGATGATTCTTTTGATGATCGGCGCGGCGACGCTCAACGTCATCCGCAAGGGCGACGGGATTCCCGGAATCCAGTGGATTGTCCTTGCGACGTTGATTTCGGTCGAAGTGCTGACGATGGGGCTGATGCTCGGGCTGAACATCATTCCGTTTGAAGCCCAGCAAGTCATTCCGATCAGCGGAATGGTCATCGGGAACTGTATGATTCTGTCGCTGTTGTTCTTGAACAAGTTTAAGGATGAGGTCGAACGCAGCGACGAAGTGATCGAATTGATTTTATCCCTCGGCGGTGATACGAAAACGGCGATTGATACGAGTCTCAAAAGCGCGATTCGGACGAGTATGATTCCGACGATTGAGGCGCAAAAGACGATGGGACTCGTCCAACTGCCGGGCATGATGAGCGGTCTGATCATCGGCGGGGCCGATCCGATGGAAGCCGTCCTGTACCAATTGCTGATCTTATTCCTGTTGCTGACGACAGCAGCGACATCGGCTGTCCTCGTCGGTTACATGTCGTACCGGAAATTGTTTAATCAGAAATCACAGTTCATCGGTCTGACGTACCGGAAAGACAAACAGAACTGATTTGAATTTCGAAACAGCCCCTGAGACGCTCAGCGGGCTGTTTTATTCGATTTGTTCATACCGGATTGCCGGATTTTTCTGATTGGCGATGAGACGCAAACACGAGAATTTGATTGACGAATTAAATCAGTAACAAACAAGCCGTGCATCCGATTCCCGAAAAGGGAGTGGTTGCACGGCTTGTTTTTGAAGGATTACTGTCCATCACGGTCTTTCTTTAAAAAGCAGGAAATCTTTAATGAACAGCGAATTCTGTCTACAGAGAACAAAACGGAAACGGGGCGTTCGAAATGCGAAAGACGGTACTGGCACTACTCTTATTAGGAATGATCGGCGGCATCGGTTGGTTTTTTCTTGAGCAGGAACAGGATGAAACGTTTGAACAAATCGTACGGGCCCGGGTGACAAAACACGTCTCCGAGCAATATGGCAAAGAGACAATCATTGCGGTCCGGTCCGCTTATGACAAGACGGCTTCTTCGAAAGAGGCAAGGCATCAGGTCGCTGTTCAATTGAAAACCGATCCGCGCGGCGAGTATCAGGTCTTTCGGCTGGTCAAGCAACAGGTCGTCTTCATCGGACGGACCCGCTCATTGCCGGAACGGGAATAAACTGAACGCGTCAGTCTTCCCGCGTCCGTAAACGTAAGTAGGAAACAAGCGTCGGGACAGCAAGCGCTAAAGCGACAACCGTTGCGAGCAGGATGGGGACGGTATCGAG